>MDTB01067794.1_pt1 | contig 13320 bp, 13 predicted proteins | sample 811161 | NCBI WGS metagenome assembly MDTB01 (sample SAMN05326650, study PRJNA326480) | marine metagenome | isolation source: seawater | place: Mediterranean Sea | collected 2009 | reverse complement strand
CCAATACATATTAAAAAAAAAGCATTACCACTATTACCAGAATAATACTCTTTTATTTCTTTCATTAAGATTTTAAAAAAGAAATATAATCTTTAATACCATCTTCTAGAGAAAATAATGGATTATAACCCAGCTTATTTTTTGCATTAGAAATATCTAAAGCACCTCTTTTTGGATAAAAACTATTATCATCGTTAATTTCAATATCAAATTCTCCTAAATTTTGTTTTAATATATCTATAACATCTTGCAATGTTCTGCCTTCGCCCCTAGTTAAATTAAATATTTCTAAATTATCAAGATCTGCAAGCGTCGCTAGTTTTACACCTTTAACTAAATCTTTCACATAGGTAAAATCTAATCTATTTGATTTTGGTTTGTTTGCGACTAACTTCTTATTTTCAAATACAGATTCAATAAATTTTTGAATTACTCTATAATTATTATCAGTTGGACCATACACAGCTGATGGTCTAATAATTACCGAATTAAAATTATATCTTTTTGTATAACCTTTTACTAAGTATTCACTCGCTAATTTAAAAGAACCATAAATTTCTTTTGGCTCTTTTATTGCATTTTCAGGATTTGGAGATTCTACAAAATCACCGTAAACCATACTTGATGAAATATGAATATATTTCTCTATGAATTCATTATCTCTTATTATCTCTAGGAAATTTTGAGTAGTTTGTAAGATACTTGAAAAAGCTTCCTCAGTATTTTTTATTGCTGTTGCGGCTAAAGGTAAGGCAGCTAAATTAATTATATAATTAGGTTTAATATTATTTATTGTTCTTCTCAAATCATTTACATCTAAAGTACTTCCTCTAACTAAGTTTACGTCTTTCAGCAAATGTTCATGTCTATGTTTCATATTTTTTATTGAATATTTATTCATAGGATAAAAATACTGAATATTGCTATCAAAAACATGGACTTCATAATTTGAATTAGTAAATTCAGAGCAAAGATTAGATCCCACAAATCCTGCTCCTCCAGCGATAAAAACTTTTTTCATAAAATTAAATTTGATATATACACATTATTTAAATTATGGAAAGGTTTTGATCTTAAATCAAATTATAGAAAGTCCTCCATCTAAAACTAAATTCTGTCCGGTTATGTAAGAACTATTTGATTTACTCAAATATAGGCACATTTCAGCAATATCTTTTGGTTTGCAAAATCTATTTAGTGGAACTTTTTCTAGATATTTTTTTTTAAAATTTCTATCTTGTTTTACTTTCTTACCTTTTATAGAACCCTCAATACCTCCTGGCGAAATGCAATTTACCCTAACGCCATAAGCTGCATACATCGATGCAAGTTGCTTACAATGAGAAATTATTCCTCCTTTTATTATTGGATAAACCATATTTTCACTTAAATTAGAATTAGAATATAACTTTGGATCTTGAGCTAAAATCCCATAAATTGAACTTAATAATATTATTGATGATGCTTTTTTTGATTTCATTTTGTCAGCAATAATTTTAGAAGACCAACAATATGATATTAGATGTAAATTTAAATTTTGAATAAAATAATTAATTTTTATTTTTTTAAAATTACATTTGTTCCAATTTTTATTAACAGGATAAGATGCATTTATAAATATATCAGGTACTCCATATTTTTTTATAATTTTATTTAAATTAATTTCAAGTGTAATTAATTTTCCTAAATCAATTTTTGTAAAAAAAATATTTTTTGACTTATTTAAGAAAAAATTTTTTGGTTTACTGATGTCTAGAATTATAATTTTATCAAAATAATTTGACAACCTTAAAACTATTTCAGATCCAATAAGTCCTGACCCACCAGCAATATATACAATAGAGGTATTATTTCTGCTCATATAAAAACTTAACAATTTTATAATCTAATTTGTCATCTATATCTATGCTTCTATTTTTTGGCATTAAATAAATTCCAGTTTTTTTATTAAACAAAGATTTGTTATTAATAAGAATATCCCTTTTCCAAATATAAATTGCAGCGTTCATATCATAAACTTTTGGTGCAGTTTGACGACTAAAAAAAACCTTTTTACTTTTTGATAAAGAAACTTTTTTATCAACTATTTCAACCATATTAAAGTAAGGGTTCCGAGATGATTCGCATACAGAGAAAATATTATCATAATTTTTTGCTTTAAAAATTTTCATTGCGTTATGAATATCTTTTTTTAATCTTAAAGGAGAAGTGACATCAAGATCAATAACCGTATCATATTTGATCTTAAATTTTTTTTCACTTTTTCTTAACGCGTCTACTATTACTTCAATTTTTGAAATTTTGTCTCCAGATAGTTTTTTTGATCTCAAAAACCATGAATTACTTTTACCTATAATTTTTGAAATTTTTTTTGAATCTGTGGAAACAACTATATTTGTAAATTTAATTTTTTTTGCTTGATTATAGGTATGAGAAATCAGTGGTTTACCAAAAAAATTAATTAAATTTTTATTTTTTATACCTTTTGATCCAGATCTAGCACAAATTACACAAAGAACTTTCATATTTTTTTAAATTTTCCTATAAAATTATTTATCATTGTTCCTTCTTTAACATCACAGCATTTTTTTTTATTTAATATTACATCTTTAAGTAAAGCTAAATATGTACTCTCAATTTTATTTTTTTTGAATTTAATTTTTTTTTCTTTAAAAAGTGTTTTAATAATTAAATTTCTATTAATAAGATCAATAAAAAAACTTTCCGTTTTTGTACTTAAAAAAATTTGCCTAATATCTTTATGATATGAAAAATTTAAATTAATTGATATCAATGATCTTCCATTATTCTTTCCTAGAAGAAAAGCAACATCATCAGAATTAATTTTTAAATTAGAAACTTTTGTATTACCAGCAAAAGAAATTTTTTTTAAATTGGCTAAATAATATGCCAAATCTATTTCATGAGATAAATCTCTAGTTACACCACCTCCCTTTAATTTAGAAGCGCTATATGATTTTGAGTAATTTCTGCCTTTTTTCCAAGCTGGTAAAAATGAAAAACAATTTAAGCTACAAAAAAAAATATGTTGATTTATTAATCTTTTTTTTACAAATTCAATCATTGGATCAAATCTTAAATTGTAACCAACGAAAACTTTATTATTTTTAATTTTTATTTTTTTATTTTTAGCAAACAGTGGTTTTTCTACAATTATTTTTATATTTTTAAAGTTTTTCTCAAAAAACTTTAATTGATGATAGTGTTTAAAGGTTTCGGAACAGATAATAACTAAATCAAAATTTAATTTTTTTACCAATGATAATTGATTAAATTTTTTAAAATCACAGTTATTACTTTTTGTTACTATATTAATATTAAATATATTTAAGTCTCTTTTTAATATTTTAGCATACCTTTTACCACTTGAACCATATCCAACAATTAAGACTTTTATTTGTTTCATCTTTCAATATCAAAAAATTTAGAGCCAATAAGTTTCTTATCAACACTTTCTTCTAAGGCTTTAATAATTTTTTGTGTTGTGTTTTTTTGCTCATATGGATTTGTAAATTTTTTTAATTTAAATTTAAGTGCTTTCTTTATTGCTTTATTTATATTTTTCTGATTTTCAGATGTGTCTATAATGCTGTTAGCTCTTAATCTTCCATGTTGTCTATGTCCTACATTAATTGTTACAATCCCTAAAGTAGGTGCTTCAATGATACCACTTGAGGAATTTCCAATTAAAAATTTACAATTTTTTAAAATATATAAATAATCTAAATAATTTAATGAATTAAATAACTTGAAATTATTATTTTCGCTTTCAAATTTTAAAAGTAATTCTCTAAATTTGTTGTGCATTGTATCTGCATTACTCAGCGTGGCATAAATATTGAATTTCTTCAATTTCTTTAATTCTTTTAAAATATTTTTTAGTCCAATTATCCCATAATTTTTTTCTAAAGTCTCTGAATGGTAAATTAAAAAAATATTAAATTTTCTATTTTTTATTTTGTAATTTTCAATTAAATTTCTTTTTTTATTGAAATTTACTTCTTTAATATTTGAGACACTTAAGGCCCCAACTAAATGTACGTTTTCTTTTTTTTTACCTAATTGAATCACTCTTTGATAATATTTTTTAGCAGCCACAAAATGAATATGAGACATAATTGTAATTGAATGTCTAAAACTTTCATCTAGAGCATTTGAAGTTGTTTCTCCACCATGAATATGAGCAATTTTAATTCTATGTATTGAAGCAGCTACTGCACAAGCAAAAATTTCATACCGGTCGCCTAATAAAATTAATATATCTATATTCATTTTTTTGAAAATGTTAGAAAAATTTTCTATAGTTTTCGAGATTGTCTTCGAGATATCTACTTCTTTATCACTTTTAGGTATTATATTAATTTTTTTATAAATTTTAATATTATCCTTATTTATTTCATTGATTGTATAACCAAATTTTTTAGATAAATGAGTACCTGTTACTATTATTTTTGCATAATGTTTTTTAGATAGAACTTTTAAAAACTTTGACATTATGCCATAGTCTGCTCTACTACTAGTAACCACACAAAAATTTTTTTTTTTAAATTTTTTCATCTATTTTAAAGTTTTTTCTAGCCTTTTTTCCTAAGTATCTTTTAACTTGCATTGGTGATTTTCCATCAGCAGGTCTTTTCGATGTAAGATCTGAGTATCTAATTATTTTACCTTTTTTAATTTTTTTCCTAGCAACTAACGATTTTCTTGCAACTTTACGATTTTCTAATTCTGATTTTAAAACCTTTTTTTTACCAGTCTTAAATAATTGATAAATTAAATTATTTTTACTAGTAAGAAGTTTTAACTCATTAAAATTAATACTGGTTTTATGATCTGGACCACGACTAAATTTATTTAAGGTAAAATGTTTTTCTATATATTTTGCGCCAATTGTGATTGCAGCTAAAGAAACATCTAATCCTTGTGTGTGATCAGATAGACCAACAGAACAGCCAAATTTTTTTTTTAAATTAATCATAATATTTAAATCAATATCATTAATTTTAGTAGGATAAGAAGAACAACAATATAGCAGTGTTATATAATTATTATTTTTTTTAAGAATTTTTATTGCTTCTTCTACTTCTTTATAATTTGACATTCCGGTTGAAAGTACTATTTCACCTCTAAATTTACTTATTTCTTTAAGCAAAAAATAATTTGTTATTTCTCCAGAGCCAATTTTTATAAGTTTTGGGCTTAAATCGTTCAGAAAATTATAACTTTCTACATCAAATGGACTTGCAATATAATTAATTTTCTTTTTTTTTGCATAATTAAAAAGCTTTTCATGGGTGGAAAAATTTAATTCATATTTTTTCAACATATCAAACTGACTTTCTCTATCTTTTGAATTTATTTTTTGATAGAATGATTTTTTTGTATTTTTTCTCACCAAATTTTCTGTTTTATAAATTTGAAATTTTACAAAATCAGCTTTCGCTTTTGCTGAATAATCTATCAATCTCTTAGCTAAACTGAAAGCACCGTTGTGATTAACTCCTATCTCAGATATTATTTTAGTCTTCATGGTATTTTAAGGTTTTCACAATTAAATATTTTTAGTTACAATTGATCCCATTTTTATAAATGAATTATCTGAAATTATTATATTTTCCTTAATAACTGATCTACTTCCAATAAAACAATTTTTACCAATTTTCACACCTCCATTTACTATTACCCCTGTTGAAATATGACTATTAAATCCCACAGTTACATCATGCTCTATTAATGAATTTGTATTAATTACAACATTACTACCAATATTTGAACCATAGTTAACTATTGAACCATGCATTATTATTGATCCTTCTTGAATTTTTATATTTTTTGACATGTAGCAATTTTTTGATTTTATAATTGGAAAAATAAATTTATTTTTTTTTAACTGTAAATATATTTTTTCCCTAATACTAAGATTGTAGATGCTTGCAAAAGAAATATGGATATTTTTTATTTTCTCAAAATTTAAATTAGAAGGTTTTTCTATTTTATAATTTGATTTAATTTTTTTTATTTTATCATCAAAAATTTTATATATTTGAAAATTTTTTTTACTTTCAATTACATCTATTACAGAATTACAGTGTCCACCTGAGCCATATAATAAAATTTTTTTCATGCAACTTTAATGTTCTTTATATGAATTCTTTTCATATAATCATACTTAAGTTTAGAAATTTCTTTATCTAATGTTAATTTTTTAATTTTAAGCTTTTTTTTTAACTTACTATTTGATAAAAACATATTTTTTGGTCTTTTTACTAATTTTAAGTCATCTAATTTTGTTGGTTGAATTAAATTTTTATTCAACTTAAATCGAGATGAAATTTTTATCCCAAAATCATACTTGGAAATTTTATCGTCACAAGAAATATTAAATACACCATGAGCATCAATTTTGATTAATTTGAAAATAATCTTAACCAGAGTAACAACATAAACTGGGGAAAAAAACGTATCATATACTAAATTAATTTTTTTTTTACCCTTCAAAGAATTTATTATAAAATCACTAAATGATTTTCTATAACGAGTACCAAATCCAAAAAAATTTGTCCTTAAAACTAAATTTTTTTTTGACTTTTTAAGAACTATTTCTTCAGAAATTTTCTTTAAATGACCATAATAATTTAGAGGACTTGTTTTGCTATTTTCAAAATATTTTTTATTTAACCCTGAAAAAAGTTGATCTGTTGAAATATAAATTAATTTAGTGTTTGTTTTTTTACAAGCAAATGAAAGATTTTTTGTAATCTCATAAATATTTTTAAATGATAATTTTTTATTTTTTTCTATAAAATCAACATTGGTAAAACTAGCAGCATGTATTACAGTTTTAATTTTTGTTTTTTTTAAAAAATCTATTATTTCCTCTATTTTTTCCAAATTAATTGAAACTTTATTTTTTAAATTAATTTTTTTTTTGTGAATAAGATAATAAATATCTCTTTTCATATAATTCATATAAAAATTTATTCCTAACAAACCTGTCGAACCTGTTAAAAAAATAGGAAATTTTTTATTTTTTAAATTCATATTTTATTTTTATAATATTTTTATTTATAAAATACTTATATAGAGATCTCTGAGTGAATTTTAAATAATCTGACATTCAAAAAAAATTAATAAATATTATTATATAATCTTAACAATATATGTTGATTAATTATATTATTTAGCACTTAAATTGATGTTGCATATAATTATTTATTAATATACACCCTGAAAAAATTAAACTAAAAAAAAATAAATATGGCTAACAAATATAAAAAAATTCAACAACAAGTATTAAAAGCTTTTAGCGAGGAAATTCCTTCAATTTATTATTCTGATAAATCAAAAAAAGAATTTGAAAAATGGAAAAATGTAATGGAATTTCATTATCATGATCTAATGAAATTTCCAAAAGATATGTTTCAAAATAGGACTTTGATCGATTTAGGTGCTGGAACAGGAGAAAACACTGTTTATTTTGATAACTGGGGAGCAAAATGTACACTAGTTGAAATGAACCCAGATGCTTTTAAAATCTCAAAAAATATATTTAAAAAATACTCTAAAAATAAAGGTCATAATTTTTTTAATGAGTCTATCTATGATGTAAAAATAAATAAAAAATTTGATATAGCTCATAGCCGTGGGGTATTTGCACATACAAACGATCCTGTAAAAGCCTTTAATAAACTAGCGTCATTTGTAAAACCTGGTGGATACTTAATATATGGTGATGGAAATAAATCTGGAAATTTTCAAAACATGCTTCAAAGACTAGCAATATTTAATTTTGCAGATAATTGGGATGACATGGTTAATGTTGCTGAAGTTTTATTTAAAGAAGATCTAGATAGATCACAAAAATTTGCTAATAGGACCAGGAGGTGCATCATTTTTGATAAGTGGGTAGTGCCTCGATTAACAAACCCATCAATTAAGGAAGTTTTAACTTGGTTTAAAAAGAATAAAATTACATTGTATTCTTCTTATCCTAACATTTTTCCAGCTGTTTTTGGAGACTCGTTACATCATCGACCAATGTTTAATATAGAAAATATGATGGCCCTAACCTCATTTGTGGAAGCTTACTGGTTAATACAGAATAAAATGGATAAACAAGAAGTTCCTAAAATGTTTAATGGAATTGGTGAACTAGCTAAATCTCAAGATGATTTAGTTGATTATATTGACGATTATAATCTTGAAGATATTAAGAAAAAATCATTTAATAATCTTTCAGGCAAAGTAGTTAAATATAACAACCATATTCAAAAAACTAATTTTGATAAATACCTTAAAGATAGAACAAAAAAGTTTTGTCAAGAGGTTAATGGGTTTCTAAATGTCCTCGAAAGTAAGAATTTAAATAAGTCTAAAAAATTTATTTCTAAATGTACTGAGCTATTTAGGGGTGCTCAAGGAATAAGGCACATAGATTTTATTGGTTATAAAAAAAAATAATATAAATGTCATCTTACGTGCCTGGAAAAATAAATAGCCATAATGAATGGGATAAACTTAGAGAAATCATTGTAGGATCTGGAGAAGGCTTAGGAGCAACAATTGAATGGCATTCTGAAAAAAAAATATCTGAAGCAATTCTTTTAAAAGCTTATGAACTCTGTAGAAAAGCATCACCAAAATGGTTTGTTGACGAAATAAATGAAGATCTAGAAAATTTATCTTCAAAATTAAAAGAATATGGAGCAGTTGTTCATAGACCAAATGTTCACGACATATCAAAAATCTACTCATCTCCATTTTGGAGCTCTTCTGGAAATAATATTTATAATGTAAGGGACTTAAATTTAGTCGTAGGAAATAATGTAATAGAAAGTCCATCCCATAATATAAGTAGATACTTTGAAACAACCGCATTATATGACATATGGTATGAAAAATATTTTGAAAATGGATTTAAATGGATAGCTGGTCCGAAACCAAGATTGTCGTCAGATCCTGTTATTCCCTACTTTAGAGATGGAGAAAAAAGAGAATTAACTGAAGAAGACATCAGGCATAAAGAACTAACAGGTGGCAGATTAGAAAAACTTCACAAATTAAGAGAGGATGAAATTTTATTTGAAGCTGCAAATACAGTTAGAATGGGAAAGGATCTGCTTTACCTTGTTTCTTCTTCTGGAAATTATAAAGGAGCAAAATGGCTTCAAAGTGTTTTAGGAGATGAGTACAAAGTCCACGTTACAAACAGTCTCTATAGAGCTAGTCATTTGGACTCTACTGTTTTATGCTTAAGACCTGGATTAGTATTACTAAATAGCAAGAGAGCTAATCCAAACAACCTTCCAGAAATTTTCAATAAATGGGACAAAATATGGTTTGATGATGTTGCCCCAACAGCTGAGAATGAGTTAAAATTTCAAAATGATGTAAGAGATCAAATTGCTAAAGAATTATCAGACCTGGGATTTAAAACTAATTTAGGCTATATGAGCTCACCGTGGGTTGGTATGAACTTACTTTCTCTAGATCAAAATACAGTTTTGGTAGACCAAAGACAAAAAAATATGATAAAATTATTAGAGAGCCATAAAATAAATGTAATAACAGTTAGCCTTAGACATATGTATACACAAGGTGGGGGAATACATTGCGCAACATTAGATACTGTTAGAGATAGCAAGCTTGAAAGTTATATATAAAAAAAAAATCAAAAAAATTTTAAATATTTCATCATTTGGTGTCATGTTTCATCATTTCCACAAAAATGAAAAAGAAAAATTTGGACAAGGTTCTATTAATTCAAGAGAGTTTGAAAAAATTATTAAATATCTAAAAAAAAATTATGAAATCCTAAATCCTGATCAGTGGATTTATAAACTTGAAAAAAATAAATTAAAAAAAAAAAATATTTGTATAACATTTGATGATGCTCTCTATAGTCAATATAAAATAGGTTTAAAAGTTTTAAATAAATATAAATTAAAAGCTTTTTGGTTTATATACTCTTCTGTATTCTCTGGAAAATTAGATGAATTTGAAATTCATAGAAAATTTAGATCTGTATATTTTGATAATTTTGAAGATTTTTATTATGAATTTTCAAAATATATTAAAAATATAATAGATTGTTTTAATAACCATAAATATAGAAAATTTTATCTTGATAAAAAAAAATTTTTTTCAATGTATTCAGAAAAAGATATAAAATTTAGATTTTTGAGAGACTGTGTATTAACCAAGTCTCAGTTTAACAAAATTCTTTTAAAAATGATGAATGAAAAACAAACAAGTAAATTAAAACTTTCTAAAGGTTTATGGTTAAAAAATCATCATTTAAAAAAGTTATCAAAAGATGGACATAACATTGGTATGCATGCTTATAACCATCCGTATGAAATGTCGAAATTAAGTTATATAAATCAGAGGAAAGAACTAAAACGAAATTTTTATCATATTAAAAAAACAATAAACAAAGTACCTATTTCAATATCATATCCAAATGGATCTTTTAATAATAGTACCCTAAAAATAATTAAAGAACTTGGTATCAAATGTGGCTTTATTTCAAGTATGAAAAATTATAAAAGACTAAAAAAAAACAAATATTTATTAAAAAGATTAGATCATTCAGTTCTTCTCAAGAATATTATCAAGTAAATAAAAAATTTTTCTCACCTTTTTCAAAAAAAACACCAATATTCTGAGAAAATGATTTATGAAACTCACAAGTCTTTAAATAAGAAGGTAAGTCACATCTTCCATTTTTGAGAATTTTTTTTGCATGTTTTAAAGTCTCATTACTTTGAAGAGGTACTTGAAATTTATTTGTTGAGTTATTTTGATCAAAATAAAAATATTTTTTTTCGTTGTATAATTTTAAAATTAATCTATTTTTTTTATTTGATTTTTTATCTTTTAAAATTAAAGTATGTTTCTTTTCATTTTTAACTATAATCTCACCATCACTTTCATAAAAACCTTTTCTTTTTGTTTGAAAAAGTCTTTTACTTAAATGTTTTAAATTAAAGTTTAGACTAGATGATCCAGTAAAAAATACAAATAAATCTATAAAATGTATCGCGTTTGATAAAATTCCCCAACTATTTCCTGAAATTATTAAAGAAATCTTTTTATTTCTTTTAATATTTTTTTTTACATTTTTGAAAATTGACCAAGTTCTTCTTGGACAATTTATCCAGCACTTTAATTTATTTTGTTTAATTATTTTTTTAGCATAATCATATTGATTTTGTTTTTGAAATACTACTTTTTCAAATATAAAGAATTTTACCTTAAAATTTCTTACTATTTTCTCAAATAAGGAAAATCTTACATCTGAATTAGTTGCAATAATTGAAAGAAAAAAATTATTTTTATTTAGATTTAGATTTTTTAAAATTATTATTTTCTTGTTTTTAATTTTTTTTTTAAAGTTTAAAACTTTTTGATAATTGGTGTCAAAAATGAAAATTTTTTTTATTTTTTTGAATTTAATTAAAGATTCGCAATGCCTTAATCCAATATTACCAAAACCTACTATCAAAACGTTAGACATTAAAAAAAAGTAGGATTTTTTTTTAACCAATTTTTTAGTTCTTTACTTGAAATCCAATTGTCATTTACATTTGATTTATAAGAAAAATCTTTACTAACTTTTTTTCCACCTTGACTCATAATAGATAAAGATTTTTCATCTAAAATTGATGGAAGAATTTTATAAAAATCCTTAAATTCATAAGTAAAAAATGAGTCCTCAAGACTTATCATTTCTTCATGAAGTTTTTCACCTGGCCGTATACCAATTACATCATACGAGTTTTTCTTTTTTGTTAATGCGTTTGCTATGTCTAAAATTTTCATTGATGGAATTTTTTTTACAAATATCTCTCCTCCATTCATTTTGTCAAAAGCCATCCATACAAATTGAACACATTCTTTTAAACTAATAATAAACCTTGTCATTTTTAAGTCTGTAATTGGAATTTTGGAATATTTTTTTATAACTGATTGAAAAAAAGGGATAACTGAACCCCTTGAACCTATAACATTTCCATATCTAACTATAGAAAATTTTGTATTTTTTTTATTATTTTCTAAGTTTCCAGATATAAATAATTTATCAGCCGCTAATTTAGTTGCGCCGTAAAGGTTTATTGGATTACATGCCTTATCCGTAGATAAAGCTACTACTTTTTTGACGTTATTATTTATTGCGGCATTAATCACATTCATGGATCCATTAATATTAGTTTTGATGCATTCAAAAGGATTGGTTTCTGCTGTTGGTACTATTTTTGTAGCAGCCGCATGAACCACTAAATCCATTTCTTTCATAGAATTGTTTAAATTTGTATAATCACGAATGTCACCAATTATAAATTCAATTTTCTTTGAATTCTTATAATCTTGTTGCATGTCCCATTGTTTAGACTCGTCTCTGGAGTAAATAACTATTTTCTTTGGATTATATTTTTTTAAAGTTAGATTTACAAAAGCCTTACCAAAGGAGCCAGTGCCTCCAGTTATGAAAACTTTTTTTTTGTTTAAATTATCCATAGATTTTATTTACAATTTTAACACTTTTTATAGCATCAAATATACCCACTGCATAATTTTTTTTATTTTTAATAGCTCGATCAATTTCTTTGAATTGATAATAAAAACCTGGTTTAAATTTTTCATCAAAATAAAAACTGTCGAGCTTGGTTATTTTATCTTTATTCAATATTTGAATTTTTTCTAAAGGATTAATTTTTAAAAAATTTTTTTTATCTGAAATTAAAACAGACCAATTAGCTGGTAAATTCCAATAACCAGTATACCTTGCATAATCACCAGAAGAGTAAGCAATATTACTAATTACAACATAAGAATTTTTAAATTTAATTTTTTTTGTATCAATTTTTTTAATTTCTCCACGTGCTAGAAAATTTAAAAAATCTAAAACATGTATCGAATTAGCATACATCCAATTCTTTAAAGTATTTTTATCATGACCAGCAATCTTTGCTTTTTTTAGATCCTGCTGATCCTGAATATCAATAAATCTATTTGATGAATTTTTTGACAATATATTTTTTAATTTTAAAACACTTCCTAAAAATCTTCTATTATATCCAACAATAAATTTATTTCTTTTAAATTTTCTTTTTTTATAAAGATTTAATATTTTATAGGCTTCTGATAAATTTATTCCAATTGGCTTTTCTATAAATATGTTAGCATCTAAGTTTATTAATAGCTTTATATATTTAAATAAAATATTGGGAGGCAAACAGATAACAATTAAATCATATTTTTCATGATTGATAAATTTATCAATTTTATTAAAATAAT
>MDTB01045739.1_pt1 | contig 13320 bp, 12 predicted proteins | sample 811161 | NCBI WGS metagenome assembly MDTB01 (sample SAMN05326650, study PRJNA326480) | marine metagenome | isolation source: seawater | place: Mediterranean Sea | collected 2009 | reverse complement strand
CGGGTAGTCGGCGCCCGACACACTACGTTCGATACTGGCATTCCAGGCATTCAGTTCCTTCATCATGCGTTGCGCGATATCTTGGCGCTGATCGATCAGGTTGTTTGACTCGGAAGGATCGCCCACCACATTGTAGAGTTCAAAAGGGGCGTCCTCGGTCTGGTTGTAGTTGCGAACCAGTTTCCAGTCGTTATCCAGCCACGCCTGACCAGCGTTGACCCGGAACCCCATCGGCTTCTCGCGTCGCGGTGGTTCCTGGTTGTTGAAGACTGGCGCGAGGGACACACCATCGTTGACCGGATTTATCGAGTTCGGGTCGAGGCCCGCGATATCGATCAGCGTCAGGAACATATCGATGGTGCCAGACGGATAGTGGGACACCCGGTGCTTAATCTTGCCCGGCCATTCGACGATTGCGGGTACGCGAATGCCACCTTCGTAGAGGTCCTTCTTGAACCCACGCAGGTGACCGGTTGAGTCGGGCAGTACTGGTGGAAATCGCGCACCATGAGAGACGTCCGGCAAGCCTCCGTTGTCGCTGGTGAACCAGACGAGCGTGTTCTTTGCGATGCCGAGGTCTTTGAGCCCTTGCCTGAGCGTGCCAATGGAGCGATCCATGGCTGCCAGTTCCCCCAATTGCAGGGCGGAGCTTTCATCGGTCCGTCCAAGGAAAGGGGCGACGTCTTCCTCGCTGGCTTCAAAGTCCCGGTGCGGCGTTGAGTACCAGACAATCACGAAGACAGGTTTCTTCTTAGTTTCCCTTTCTATAAATTGCAGCGCCTCATCAACAATGACTTCGGAACCGTCGCCTTCGAACTGTTCGGTCACACCGTTTCGGCTCAGCAATGGCTCGAGGTTGAACTGCGTGGATTTGCTCAGCCAGTAGTCGAAACCATGTTCGCCGGGATGATGTGGATTACTGGCCGGTATCGGATTGTCTGGATCTTCTTCACCACTCAAATGCCACTTACCGAAATGTCCGGTGGCGTAGCCTGCCTCTTTGAAGGCGGTGGCCAGCATTTTTTCCCGCTTGTCCATGTAAACATTTGGCAACACACCTGTCCGGGTGTTCGTTCGCCCCGTGAGAACGGTCGCGCGTGTGGGAACACAGAAAGGGGCGCCTGAGTAGAAGCGGTCCATGCGCAAACCGCTGTTCGCCATGTCGTCCAGGTTGGGTGTGCTGGCAATCGGATGGCCGTAGTAGCCGGTCTGCGTCCAACCCTGGTCGTCAGACATGACCAGGATTACGTTGGGTTTGTCGGCGTCCACCGGGAGGACGATGGCCATGCTAATCAAGAGGATGAGGCTTCTTATTCGTTGCATGGTTCTCTTTCCTAATAAGGAGCCTGATGTGGTACCTGATGCTCAGTAATGACGAGGATTAGTTGCCTCTCTGGTACCCACCCTAAAGCGTGGCATCGTTTGCAGAGTGGGTCCCGTTCGCCGGGAGTAACAGTACCACACTTGCGATCACCAACGAATTCACCGTAGCGAACCCTTAGTGCGCGCCGTGAAAGGTGCGTCATCCAAAGGGGCAGCATACTGATCCCTATTCTCGATGTGCTACGCTCGCAGCCGCAAGTCCTTTATGAAGTACACAATGAAAGGTCTAAGAATCGCTGTCGGCGCTGTTCTCATTCTCCAGAACATCCTTGCCGTTGGTGCGACATTTGCCAGCGAGCCCAGTCACGGGCTGTCCTTTTTCGGTGATCTGAAATACCCCCGGGATTTCCGACACTTTGACTATGCCAATCCAGAGGCGCCGAGTGGGGGGACGATGAAAACGGCGGCCATTGGCACGTTCAACAATCTGCATCCCTATGTGGATAAGGGCATTCCGGCGCAAGGGATTGATGGCTACAGCATGTGGATTTATGACCGGTTGATGGTCGGTTCTCAGGATGAGCTTTCTTCTGTCTATGGCAATTTGGCTGAGACCGTAGAAGTGGCGGACGATTTCCGTTCGGTCACCTTTATGCTGCGGGAAGGCGCTTACTGGCACGACGGCATGCCGATTACGGTCGAGGACGTGATCTGGACCTTCAATACGCTGAAGAGCGAGGGATCGGTGGCATGGAAAAACGCCAACAAGCGCGTTGTCAGCATAGAAAAGCTCGAACCGCGGACTTTTAGGTTTCACTTCGATGAAACCGCACCAAAGACTCGCCAGCTCGCGATGGCGATGACCCGATTTATCCCTTTCCCGAAGCATTATTGGAAAGAAAAAACGTTTAATGCGACAACACTGGTGCCGCCATTGGGGAGCGGTCCTTACCGTATCAAGTCAGTCGATGCGGGCCACAGCATCGTCTATGAACGCGTCGAGGACTATTGGGGGAGAGACCTCAACGTCAATGTTGGCGCCTTTAACCTCGGCGAAATCCAATTTATCTACTTTTACGACAAGAACCTGGTGATTCAGGCGCTGAGGGCCGGCGTCTTCGACTACAAGAGAGAGCTCAACACCGAAGACTTTGCTATGGCTTATGACTTTTGGGGATTGCACGAAGGTCTTTTCGTCAAAGAAATGCTGAAGCTTGGTAAAACCTACGGGATGGATTGGGGAATCCTCCTCAATACCCGTCTCGAGAAACTTCAGGATGTTCGGGTGCGTGAAGCGTTGACGCTGGCTTACAACTTCGAGTGGGCCAATCGGGTGTTCTGGCACAGCCTGATGCAACGCAACATCAGCTACTTCGTCGAGTCCGGACTCGAGAGCAGGGGGCTCCCATCCGCTGAGGAACTTTCGCTGTTGGAGCCTTTTCGCGGGCAGATACCGGATCGTGTTTTCACGGAAGAGTTTCTGCTGCCGGAGAATAATGGCTACGGCCGGAATCGGGAGGCGCTGCTGCAGGCAGACGCGCTGCTTGAATCGGCCGGTTGGACTATCAGGGATTTCAAACGGGTCAATCGCGACAGCGGCGAGCCGTTTACCCTGGAGGTCATCACCAGTAACGTGATTCAGGAACGACTGCTGATCCCCTATGTGGAAAACCTGAAGCGTCTGGGTATCTCGGCAAAGCTTCGCAGGATAGAAAGCAATGCGATGGTCAATCGCAGGCGGACCTATGATTTTGAAGCCGTCGTTCAGCAGATCTGGCTGGATAATCTACCGACCGCCAGCTGGATACGGAGCTACTTTCTATCTGGCAATGCAGATATTCCCAACATGCAGAATTACGCCGGTATCAAAGTGCCTGCGGTGGATGCGCTTGTTGAAAAGATCATCTTTGCTGCCAGCGAAGAAGAGATGAATATCGCCGGCCGTGCGCTGGATCGGGTCTTGTTGTGGAATTTCTATGTCATTCCGGGTGCCTATCCGCAGGGACGCAAGTTTGTGTATTGGGATCGATTTGGCGCGTCTCCACCAGAGAAGATGGTGTGGAATGGCTGGCCTCATCTGTGGTGGGTTGATAAAGAAAAAAATGCGCGTGTCGAGGCCGGTCTCTCGGCCCGGAAGGAGCAGGAGTAACCATGCATCAGCTTTCCATGGTCCTACAAAGAGTGCTCTCTTCTTACATCTCTCGCCGCATCCTGCTCATTTTCCCAACACTCATCGGCATTCTGCTGGTGAATTTTGTCATCATCCAGGCAGCACCAGGCGGGCCCGTGGATCAGGCCATTGCAAACCTCATGGGGGACGACGTGTCAGCCACCGCCAACGTTGGCGGCGGCGGTAATGGTGGGTCGAACGCCGACCCTGGCAGCATGAACAGCTTTGAATCCACACGGGGTCTCGACCCTGAGCTGGTCAAGGAACTTGAGCGGCAGTTTGGCTTCGACAAACCTGCCTATGAACGTTTCCTGATGATGTTGTATGACTACTTCAGGTTTGAATTTGGTGACAGCTATTATCAGGACGTGCCAGTTGTGGATCTAGTCGTCGAACGACTGCCCGTCTCGTTGTCACTGGGGGTTGCCACACTGCTGGTCGTCTATGTGGTGTCGCTGCCACTAGGCATTACCAAGGCAGTCAGGGATGGGACCGCCTTTGACCTCTGGACGAGCGTGGTGATCCTGGTGGGTTACGCGATACCTGCCTTTATCCTGGCCATGCTCCTGATCATTCTGTTCTGTGGTGGTGAGTTCTTCGACTGGTTCCCACTCCGTGGACTGATTTCTGACAACCATGAAGACCTCAGCATCCTGGAGAAGATCAAGGACCGCCTCTGGCACCTGGCCATGCCAGTGACCGCGATGGTGGTGGGAAGCTTCGCGACGCTGACAATGCTGACAAAGAACTCCTTCCTGGAGGAGATCAATAAGCAGTACGTCCTGACGGCATACGCCAAGGGTCTGTCTTCACGACGCGTCCTGTATGGCCACGTCTTCCGTAATGCGATGCTGATTGTCATTGCAGGATTTCCAACAGCCCTGCTGGGGATCCTGTTTACCGGCGGCGTATTGATCGAGATTATTTTCTCACTGAAGGGCATTGGCCTGCTTGGGTTTGAAGCTATCATGACCAGAGACTATCCCATCGTGTTTGGCACGCTGTTCGTGTTCACGCTCCTTGGGCTGGTGACGCACCTGATTTCGGATATCACCTACATGCTGGTGGACCCGCGAATTGACTTCGAACAGAGGGAGGCCTGATGACACTGACAAGTCGATTCACGCCCCTGACCCATCGACGGCTCGCAAACTTCAGGGCTAACAAGCGGGGTTTCTGGTCGCTGCTAATCTTCCTCGGTTTGTTTTCCTTTACCCTGGTTGCGGAACTGGTCGCTAACGACAAACCGCTGGTGATCAGCTACGAGGGCGCTTTGTACTTCCCGATCGTCAAGACCTATGCCGAGACGGAGTTCGGTGGGGAATTCAGGGTCGAGGCGGACTACAGTGAACACTATGTTCAGAATCTGATCACCGACAGCGGTGGGTGGATAATCTGGCCACTGATTCCCTTCAGTCACAACACCATCGATTACTACCTTCCCGGCAGTGCACCCCATCCACCTTCATCGGTACACTGGTTGGGTACTGACAATGTTGGCAAGGATGTCGCTGCCCACCTCATCTATGGTGCGCGCCTTTCTTTCCTGTTTGGGCTGGTGCTGACGTTCCTGAGTTCCATTATCGGCGTGTGTGCGGGCGGTCTTCAGGGTTACTTTGGTGGCAAGGTTGATCTTATCGCACAACGTTTCGTTGAAATCTGGGCGGGTCTGCCGATGCTGTTTATTCTGATCATCCTGGCCAGCGTCGTCGAATCCAACGTGTTCTGGTTATTGGGGATACTCGTGGCGTTCAGCTGGATGTCACTGGTGGGTGTGGTGCGAGCGGAATTTTTGAGGGCCCGCAACTTCCAGTATGTCATCGCCGCTCGTGCGCTGGGTGCCACCAACACCCGTATTATGGTGCGTCACGTGTTGCCCAATGCGATGGTCGCCACCCTGACGTTTCTGCCTTTCATCCTCACGGGTTCCATCACACTGCTGACGTCGCTCGACTTCCTGGGTTTTGGCCTGCCATCTGAATCGCCATCTCTGGGCAGACTGCTGGCGCAGGGCCGAACGAACATTCATGCGCCCTGGCTGGGGCTCACGACGTTTTTCACCCTCGCGTTTATGCTGACGCTACTGATCTTTACCGGCGAAGCGGTGAGGGATGCATTTGATCCAAGGAAGGAGTTCTAGTGGCTCTCCCTGGAGCGCGGCTGACACCTCGATTTAGAGCTACGCCCGATAAACTTCTGCCAGACTCTTGCACAGCGTCTCATGTTGCGGGTTGTCACGGCCGCACTGTTCAATGGCTGGCAGAGAAGCGCTGATCCCGGTCTTTACTTCATCCAGCAAACGTCGTGTCTCTTTTTTTCTAAGCCCACAGACGCTTAGGCCAAATGCCTCTAGGGAATCATCGGTCGGCCAGGTTTTGGCCCCGTTGAATGTCAGTGCCGTTTGATCTTTTGGCAGGTAGACCGTCGTATTGACAAGGTCATAGAAGGGCGCCAGTGACACCTCAGTTGCCTTGTTATAGGTAATGCTAAAGTTCTTCAAGTGGTCGTCGCCGTTTCTGATGAGCATGCTGAATGCGATGGTCTTGAACAAGTCACGATTGGTCTGGCCCACGGACACGCATGGCACCTTCTGAATAATATCGACGACCCCTTCATAACTACCCGTGTATTTGCCGTGATTCGGCTTGTTCAACAGGGCACACGTTTCTTCAAAAGCGAGCGCTTTGCCTTCATCCGTGACGTCGAACCGTTTCACGACCAGGAGTTCCCCGTTGTCAGACAAGTAGAATTCCGGCGTTTTCAGACCTGCCTTGCTTGCCGCGGTCAGGCAGAAAAATTTGTTAACTGCCAGACCCGGGAAATCCCTGCCTGCGCTTTTCAGAATGTAGTTCTCGTGAGGTAACGCTATCTTTTTGTCTTGCTCGTTCCACAAGACCTTTGGCTGAACACCTGAGACACCCGACTGGACGGCGAAGCGTTCGAGCAAATCAATAAACAGTTCCTCTGTTTCCGGATAGGTCAGAAGGTCTGAGAGTGATTCGCTCGCCTCCCTGATCTCTTCAACCGGTTTGTCCGGTTGCGAGAACCTGACCCTGCCGATCGTGTTGTTACTGACAAGACCCAACAGCACCATGTCGTTGGAGATATCCATCACCTTGCTGAAGCTACTTCTCAGGTTTTCGAGCAACGCACCTTCAGGCAGTGACGTCTGGAAGGGTGGCATGAGCACCATCGTTTCGTACTGCCTGACACGGACGGGTATGTTGAGGGAAACTAGGTGACGGTCAGACTCCAGGCCTGTGATGTCATCTTATTGAAAGAAATACGCGTGGTTTTCCTGGACGAGTCGACCCACCCGCGTGCCAGACACCCAGACATCCAATTGTTCACTCATCAGTCATGCCCGAGAACCGGCACGCCTCAGCCTTCTGCCTGAAAGTTATGTTATATTATAACATATATTGACTTGAATAAGGATTGACGTGGGATCACAACTGCCCGTCACTGTACTGTCCGGCTTTCTGGGTGCGGGTAAAACCACCTTGATGAATCATGTCCTCAATAATCGAGAGGGCCTGCGGGTGGCCGTCATTGTGAATGATATGGGCGAGGTCAACATCGATGCAGATCTCCTAAGGGAAGATGTTGCTTTGCAGCATGTCGACGAAAAACTGGTAGAAATGACCAACGGCTGTATCTGCTGCACGCTTCGTGAAGACCTGCTCGTTGAGGTTGCACGCCTGGCCAGCGAACAACGCTTTGACTATCTCCTGATCGAATCTACCGGAGTGTCTGAGCCTCTGCCGGTGGCGGAGACGTTTACTTTCGAGGACGAAACGGGGCAATCGCTATCCTCACTGGCGCAGCTCGATACGATGGTCACGGTGGTTGATGCGTTCAATTTCCCCAGATTGTTGAATGAGGCGGAAAGCCTGAAAGAGAAGCATATGGAGATCGGTGAGGACGATCAGCGCAACATCGCCGATCTGCTGATCGACCAGGTTGAGTTCAGCAACGTCATCGTGGTCACAAAGACCGATCTATTCGATAACGAAGACACCGACGCGTTGCTCGCGACGCTCCGTCGGCTGAACCCACGTGCCGCGGTGACTACGGCCGACCATGGGAAGATCTCGCCGTCAGATATTCTCGGCACCAACAAGTTTGATATGGCTGAAGCCGAGACCATGCCTGGGTGGCTGGCAGAACTCCGTGGTGAACACGTGCCGGAAACGGAGGAATATGGTATTAGCAGTTTCGTCTACCGCGCGCGCAAACCGTTCCACCCGCAACGCCTCTACGATTTTCTTGTGCAAGGTTGGCAGTACGGGAACCTCGTCCGTTCAAAAGGTTACTTCTGGTTGGCTTCAAGGTTCGATCAGGCGGGCTCATGGTCGCAAGCGGGCGGGATCATGAATCATGGCTTTTCTGGATTGTTCTGGTCAGCAGTGCCTGAGGAGCACTGGCCTGAGGACACGGAACATCGAGCTACGATCGAAAGCAAATGCGAACCCCCTTATGGAGATCGACGTCAGGAGATCGTTTTCATTGGTCAGGGACTTGACCGGGAGCAGGCAATACTGTCGCTGGATGATTGCCTGCTGAGCGAAGCTGAGATGGCTGCGGGTCCCGAGTTGTGGAAACAACTTCCAGATCCTTTCCCACAATGGATCCAGGAAATCGAGGAGACGGACGCATGATGAGACATGTTCTAAGTGATGAGTTGGGAGATTTTGCCGCGATCTACGATGAGGATGTAGAGGTCGTCAGCGTGTCACGGCCGCAGGCCGGCGCCTGTGCAGTGTTTTCGGAGCGGTTGATTAGTTCGCGCCAGATACCGCATTTACGATGGATGCAGGCTGCGAACGACTACAACGCGCCAGCGAAGGTGCTTCCGGCTTCTATCGACGTCGACGTGCTCTCCGCCCTGAGCGACACGATTGCTGAGGCGGGTGAACTATTGGGAATGCTGCTGGACTGTGAACAGGTCGGCGTTCGGCTCGAAATTCTGAGTGCGCCCATGTGCCCCAGGTTTCATGTGGACTTTGTTCATTGTCGAATGTTGACCACACTCAGTGGTGTTGGCACGGACTGGATTCCCAACGACGACGTTGACTGGGACGTCTTTATGGACCTGAACGCGACCGCGCGCCCGGTGAAGGCCGACGCCGAGATCCACCAGCTTCCCACTGGAAACTGGTCTTTACTGAAAGGTGGCAAGTGGAGTGATCACTTTGACGGTGTTGTCCACCGGTCCCCTCATGTCACCAGTGAACGGCTACTGCTCTCGCTCGATCCCATTCTTTAGCCAGTTTCGAGCTCGCCACGATTCACGTCCAAACAAACTACTGACACATGCAAGTCATTAACCGACCTGGGATCCACCATTTCACCTCGCACCACGTTGAGGATTCCCCTGAGGTCCTGGAACGGATACTTGATCCGGAAGTGAACCTTTGCCTCTGGCGAAGGCCAGTGCAGGTCGACATCGCCCAGGAACTACTGGCACTTGGCGCCTTAGATTTGCCCGACGTTAGGCGCGAAACATCGTCGAGCTCGTTTTCCCAGGACATCATCACGTTGATGGCGGAACATCAGCTCGATCCGGATCGATTCGCCAATCTGCGCGCGGACCTTGAAGCGCTCGTAAGCCGCTTCAGCCAGGTCAGCGAGGGTCGCAACCTTCGCTTTCGCCTGGTCACTACGACAGACAACGACTGCAAACGATTCCATCTGGATCGCCGAAACCTGCGGCTGATCTGCACGTACCAGGGACCCGGGACAGAGTGGCTCACCGATGATCAGGTCGACCGCGAAGCATTGGCCGCTTGCAGTCATTGCGCTTCGGTCAGTCGTTACGGGGAGCCATCTCAGTTTCACCGATTCTGGGTAGGCATCATGAGAGGGGACCCGGCGAATGTCGGAACCGGACTTGTGCATCGATCACCGACCATCGAGGGTACTGGGCAGGTTCGTGTGTTGTTCTGTCTTGACAGTTGATCGGTAGTGATTGGCTTGGCTGGGAGCAGATCCAGCCCGTTTGCCTATCGAACTTCCGTGCCTTTGTAAATGTCATCGATTGCTGCGCCGGCGCTGGATCTGACCCAATCTATCGCGACGGGTTCGCGGATTGGTTGGGGGAACTCGCCAGTGATCAGGCGTCAACGCCGCTGTCCAACAGCTCAGGTTTCAGGTGAGGCTCCATCGGTATCCAGATTTCACCGGTCCGTTGAGCGTCGTAATACTTCCGGATCGTCGTGGTGTTGGCATCCATGCCCTCCGGATACCAGGCACCAATCTCTTCCCATGGTTCGACGAGATCCGGCATTTGACCCGCGATCGGGAACACCGCGTATTCACACATTGAAAACCGATACGCGCGGCATTGCTCGGGCAGTTCTCCCGCCTCGGATACGGCGACGGCAGTCATCGCCTGGAAGTCGTTTTCCGGATGCCAGTTCCACAGCACGATCAGGTGTGTCCCCGAATCAGTCTGGTTGGGGATCTGACCGGGCAGGTTCAGCTGATGGGCCGTTTCACCCTGGGCATGAACGTCATCGGCAACGGTCTGTGCCCGGGTGGTCGACTCGAGGCCAATGACCAACAGCTCGGTTTTGATCATTTCAGGATTCATTCATCCAACTCCATCTATTTCATATCGCAAGGGTAGTGCGCTCTCTGAGCACGCCCCTGTATTATTTACGTATCTCTCAGGCCGGTTTGCGGAACTTCAAGGTCATCCGGTCGCTCTCACCGATGGAGCGATACGGTTCTTCACCCCCTGATTGAAGAATGGGCGGCAACGACCAAACCCCCTTAGGATGGTCAGTCGTATCTTGCGGATTCGCGTTGATCTCGCTCGCATCTTCAAACTCGAACCCGGCCTTCGTGGCGACTTCTTTTACGTAGTCTTCAGTGACGTAGCCGGTCTTGTGCATGCTGTCCATTGAAGCGCCGGGTTTTGCGCGGTGTTCGACAACACCTAACACACCGCCAGGTTTTACGGCCTGGTAAAACGCCTTGAAGTACTCGTCTTCCTGGTCTGACATGATCCAGTTGTGGACGTTGCGAAAGGTCAATGCAAGATCGACAGACCCTGGCGGCGCCACACTCACCTCGTGCGGCGGATTGATATGACGCACCGTCACCTTGCCATAGATCGCGGGGTTTCGACGCGAGATCTTTTCGTACATTTCCAGCGCTTGAGGCATGTAAGGCAAAATACCATCGGGGGAAAAGTGGGCAACGTAAAGGAGGCCTTCATCCGCCAGGTAAGGCGCAAGAATTTCGGTGTACCAACCGAACGCCGGTAGAATCTCCAGCACCGTCATGTCCGGTGCCAACCCAAAGAACTCGAGTGTCTCGACCGGATGACGAGCTGCGTTACGGGCAATGTTCGCCGGTCTCCGGTGTGGCGCCTCAATCAGTGTCTGTAAATCCTGCCCAGCCATAGCTTCTCTCAGTTTCGAATGGAAAACTCGCGACCAACATTAACAGATTTTTCGTGTCCGCCGGAGCAGGCGCTTGGTTGTGCTTGCCACTCGTACCATGACCACATTTGTTGTCAAACCAGTGGTCGTGATCAGCTATGGTCGAAGTCTCGCATCACCCGGCGGGGACGCTCTGCGGTTATTACATGATCAAGCAGGCAATCTGAAATATAACTACTAGGTAGACGGGAAAACCGGAGCTCTTCGATCTTTTGAGCGATCCGGAGGAACTACGAAACCTTGTCGGCGAACTGGCCTACGCCTACGACGAGGCGGGGCTCGATCAGGAGCTGCTGCGCACCGTCGGAGATCCAAAAAAGGTAGACCGCGTAGCCAAGAAAGATCAGGAAGCGAGACTATCGGCTCGGAGTCTGACCCCATGGGTGTCCTCGCGTTAGCTATTCAATCCGAGCCGGACGCGATGAACGCGACGGATGTCGCGCGTTTGGCGGTTCCAGGATTGCCAGCTTGCGGTCGTCCATGTCGTCGTAACAGCGAAAGTCGTCGGGGTCATAGTAGTCCGCATGCCACGTCACGGTGTGCGGAGAGTATTTATAGAAGATCGTGAGACGAGGTGATTCCGCCTGCCATGGCAGCGTGCCGTGGGTCAGTGCCTCGGTAAAGATGATGGCGTCCCCTGGTTTAGCGGAGACCCGTTTCACGCAATCTGCCACGCTTGCGCTCAGATCAACCCATTTCCCGGGTAGTAACAGGTTCGATTTGTGAGAGCCTGGCACACAAGCAAATCCACCATCGTTGGTCTGGGTATCGAATAATTCGAAGGTGACGGTCGTCATTCCGTTGTAAAACACGCCATTGTCGTAGCGATAGAAACCGGCCACGCTGTTCCAACCGCCGTGCAGAGGTCCGCCGGGGAATCCGTTTTTCACATGCGTGTGTACATTGATGTGATCCAGCCGGAAGGTGGGTAAGGTCTTGCGGGCCTCTTTCGCGCGCGACTCACGGCCACTCAGCAGCACGGGGTTGCCAATAAGCTCTTCCATAATCGGCGTCAAGCTGGGCCAATCGAGCAGATCGCGCCACAAGCGATGCCAATGCAACGGTTCCTGTGAGTCGGTATCTGCCGAACAGTGTACGGAGTCGCGCAGCGTTTGGACGTGGTTCTCGTCGAGCACATCAGGTACGACGATGTAACCGTTGAGATCGAAGAGGTAGCGCTGCTCCTCTGTCATTGCGAATGTCATCAAAGATCCTCAATCTGCACAGAGTCATGTCAGTCTATCCTAGTCCAAGATAATGGGTCAGAGCCAGGTGCCAGCGTCTAACTGCATCGGTAAGGTCCTGATGCATCTGGGATTGGATCAGGATCGTGATTCAAACAAGCCGGACACTTAGGTTATCCTCCTGTTCACAGTTGGATTTTTCAAAGGCACTGGCAGTTTAGGAGTTCTAAAAGAAATGTACGGCCAGACAATCCAGGCGTCGAACACGCAGGCAGCGGAACTGATGTCCGCTGATATTTGGTGTACCTAATTGAATACCGTTGGCCCAGGAGCCGCACAGGTTAGGCACACTATCCCCGAGTACTGCAAGCGTTTCCAGAATCAGAACGTTTATATCGGAGCGTTCTATGGTACACCTCACTGCCGTGTGGGTTCATAATTTGGCTACCGCGGCAAAGAAGTGTGGTGACGGTCGGACGTGGCATAGTGATTTTGGTCTAGAGTTCGAATGGTCATTCGCTGAGTTCCGTCTTTTCGAATCGTACTTTGGTCAAGAGACCGAGACGCCACCTCGTTTTTTGGTCATGACGATGGTGCTGGTGTCCGCGGCTTCGCTCGCGCTCGGCAAACGTGCCGATATTAATATCATCGATATCGACAAAGTCGGAGAACGCCAGCCGCAGCTGTTCCATGACTTCCCAGGTGGTACACCGCGATTTATTTAGCGCGCAGCCGGCTATCAAGCGACTTTATGTAATGGTCAGGTGATATTGCGAGATGATGAGTATACGGGTACGCGATCAGGGCAGGTGTTGAAGAACAAGGCGGCTAGTGTGCTTCCGGAAACCCATTCCCAACGTGATCTTAATGCCTCCATTGATGTCATTTGGCCTGGTCCGGAAAGACAGACCAGTCGTGTTGAAAGTATTGCGGTCGATCAGTGCACCGAACTCGTCGACCCACTTTGATAACCGCAACTCGAGCTCAGAGCGCCGTCCTGGGGCTCAACTCGAAACGCTTGTGCCTTCTCTATATAGTTAATTCTGCGACACACGTTTACAAGGACCACTCAATGGCCAACACCAGCCAAGCGAAAATGAAATTCGGTGCTTTTCTTGCACCACATCATCCCATTGGCGAGAGCTTTACGTTGCAATTGCAGGGTGATCTGGAGTTGGTCGCCCTGATGGAT
>MDTB01220926.1_pt1 | contig 13321 bp, 16 predicted proteins | sample 811161 | NCBI WGS metagenome assembly MDTB01 (sample SAMN05326650, study PRJNA326480) | marine metagenome | isolation source: seawater | place: Mediterranean Sea | collected 2009 | reverse complement strand
TGTGTTGTAGAAGTTGAGTTTGAAATAGGCTCACATGAGTTTAAGATCGTAAGAGCAATTAAACCTAATAAATTTGAAATTTGGCAGAATGGTAATATGATTAATCAAGCTTCTGCGTCAAGAGATTATCAAAAATATTTAGAACAAAACATTTTAAAACTTAATCATAAATCTTTTCATCAGATTGTTGTACTTGGCTCAAGCTCTTTTATTCCTTTCATGCAGCTTCAGACATATCATAGAAGAGCTGTGATTGAAGATCTTTTAGATATTCAGATCTTTACTAAAATGAATCAAATATTAAAAGAAAGAAATAGTGTACTAAGAGATGAATTAGTTGATGCAAATTATCAACTTGATCTTACTAAAGAGAAAATAGCGCTTCAAAAGAAATATATTAAGGATATTACAGAACTTAATGAAGAACAGGCCGAAACCAAGCAATCAGAAATTGATGAAGCTAGAACCGAAATAGAAGTTTTGAATGAGCAGATAAAAGATGCTAATGGCTATGTAGTAGAACATCAAGAAAAAAATCAAACAGAACTCAAAAAACTTCATGATAAAAGAAGTTCTTTGGCGCAATACAAATTTAGATTTGAAAGTCAAATTGGCGATGTTGTAAAAGATGCTAAATTTTATGAAGAGAATACTGAATGCCCAACATGCTCACAAGAAATAAATGATGATTTGCGTAATACTAAGATGGATGCAGCTAAAGCAAAAGCAAAAGAATTAAAAGATGCTATAACTAAAGCAACAGAAGAAGCCACAACTGTTAGTTTACTAATTGATGATTTGAATGAAATACAAGAGCAAATAACGTCAAAACAACAAGATATTCATTCGAACAGTATAACTATTGAAAGACTGCAAAAATCAATTACTACTCTTCAAAAAGATATAGAAGGATTAAGCAGTAAGGGCGGTGACTTAGGTAAGGCTAATAAAGAATTATCAGACTTACAAAGTAGTAGAGATTCATGGGCAGAAAATAAGTTAACACTTATTGAAGAACAAACATATAACACTGCTGCTGGTGAAATGTTAAAAGACACAGGTATTAAAACTAAAATTATAAAAGAGTACCTGCCAGTAATGAATAATTTAGTTAATAAATATTTAAGTATACTTGATTTTTTTGTATCATTTGAGCTAGATGAAAACTTTAATGAATCAATAAAATCAAGATATAGAGATACTTTTAATTATGCTTCGTTTTCCGAGGGTGAAAAACAACGTATTGATCTGGCTCTTCTATTTACTTGGCGACAAATCGCTAGGATGAAGAACTCTGCCTCTACGAACTTACTCATTCTCGATGAGACCTTTGACTCATCACTCGATCATGATGGTATTGATAGTCTTATGAAGATATTGAATTCCTTAGAAGAAGGATCAAACGTATTTGTTATTTCACATAAAGGAGACTTATTAGATGGAAAATTTAGATCAAAGATCGAGTTCGTTAAAGAAAGGAACTTTTCCAAAATCTATGAAAGCAAAATTAATTAGTTACTCACAACCACTTGAGAATGCTGATATTGACTTTAAAGACTTAAAAGAGTTAGTCGCGTTCTGTGCACGTGTAAGTAACCCAAACAATCAAAATAATAAAAAGACATCTGAAAAATTACTTCAGTATCTTATAAAAAATAAGCATTGGTCACCATTTGAAATGGTAAGTGCTTGTATAGAAGTAGAAACTACACGAGATATCGCACGGCAGTTCTTGAGACATCGAAGCTTTAGTTTCCAAGAATTTAGCCAAAGATATGCAGACCCCACTGATGACCTTAGTTTTGTCCTCAGAGAGTGTCGTCTACAAGATCCTAAGAATAGACAAAATAGTATATCTTTTGACAGAGATCCATCAATTCAATTAGATTTACATAAACAACAATTGTTAACTGATTGGAGCAGACGCCAACATGGTATTATTAATCAGGCTAAAGAATGTTATAAATGGGCTATAGAAAATGGAATAGCGAAAGAACAAGCTCGAGCAGTACTACCAGAAGGTTTAACTGTAAGTAAACTATATGTAAATGGTACAATAAGAAGTTGGATTCATTATATTGAGCTCAGAAGTGCTAATGGTACACAGAAGGAGCATATGGAACTAGCTGAACTTATTGGTGATGTGATCAGTGAAATATTTCCATATAACAAACCAGCCGAATACACTCCAAAAGTGTGACATTTATATCACACTATTCGGATAAAATGCAATAAAATGCATTTAGCTGCAGATTAATGGTGTACAACTGCGGAAAAGTATGGTAGAATGTATATATTAAATGGAGAAAAATATGGTAAATATAGCAGCAAAAAACACCTTAGCAAAATTACTTGCTAAAGAAGGTATTACTGTCCAGCACGGTAATTATGAAACAGCTTACTTTGATGTAGAAAATCGAGTACTCGGTCTTCCAGTTTGGAAAGATATGGATAACCTTTATGATTTACTCGTTGGTCATGAAGTTGGTCATGCTTTATTTACTCCAGTTGAAGGCTGGCACACAGCTACTCAAGAAATACCTGGCTGCCCAAGACAATTTGTCAATATTATTGAAGATATCAGAATTGAAAAGCTTATACAAAGAAGCTACCCAGGTTTAGTTCTTTCATTTAAAAAAGGTTACACAAATCTACATGATCGTGATTTTTTCAAAATCGGCGGTATAGTAGATATTATGTTTGATCAATTTAAACTTATTGATAGAATAAATATAAAAGCTAAATTAAGAGACATTGTTAAAGTACAATTTTCTGCTGAAGAAAAAGTTTTAGTTAACGAAGCATTTGCAGTTGAGACATGGGAAGATGTTTTAGCAGTTTGCAAAAAGCTAGTTGAATACGCTAAGACTGAAGGAAAGAAAGATACTCCTCAGCCTGAACCAACACTTGAAGATTTTGCTCAAAAAATGATGTCTTCCGAAGCACTACCACAATCAAGCAATGATAGCCAAGAAGAAAGCGAAACAAATGATACGAATACTCAAGAAACTTCTGGATCCGATAAAGAGCAGGGTGAATCGAGCTCAAACAAAAATGATGCTGAGAAGAGCGAACAAGCTGATAGCGAAGCACAAACTTCAGAAGAAAATGGAGATGCTGGAAAAGAAGAAACAGAAACAACTAGCGATGATGCAGATGAAGCCGTAGCTGGTTCAGACACCACTGAAACTGAAGAAGAAAAACTTAAGTCACTTACTGACACAGCTCAAAGAGAAACTGAAAAAGAATTAGTTGAAAGAGATGCACATGATAATCCAATGGATATCGTATATGGCTTAACTGATCAACAGTGGAAAGACTCAGTAGTTTCATACAAAACACTTGCTGAAGCTCGTGTAAAACTATCTGGTTTTTTCGGTTCTTGGAAAACTGATGAAGATAATCATTTCACAGCGTTTGAAGCTGAAACAAAAAGATTTGTTCAAATTATGGCAAAAGAATTTGAAATGAAAAAAGCAGCATGGAGATCAAAGCGAGCTCAAACTGCTAGATCTGGAACTCTAGACGTAAATAAACTTTATAGCTACAAATACAATGACGATATCTTCAAAAGATTTGTATCTATGCCAGATGCTAAAAATCATGGTATGGTTCTATTAGTTGATTGGTCAGGTTCAATGCATGAAGATCTTGGTTCAGTTATCAAGCAAGTTCTTAGTCTTACAGCATTCTGCAAAAAAGTAAATATTCCATTTGATGTATATAGCTTCACAACAAAAACTAATGAGCTAAGAGATAGAAAAGATTATAAAGCACCTTCTATTCAGCATGTTAAACATGATGATCTTCATGTAGTTCATATGCTAAGCAGCAAAATGAATAAAGTAGAATACAATGAAGCATTTAGAGCTTATGCGAAAATGTCTTGGGTATTTAATGTTAAGGGCGGATATTCTGCTGGTTCAGTACTTACAAATCTAGAAAATTTAGGTATGACACCGTTAAATGCAGTTCTTACTTATATTCCAACTCTTATTGCAAAATTCAGGCAAGAAACTGGAGCTCAAAAAATTATCTTCACATGTCTCACAGACGGTGCAAGCCAAGCTGCGGATTCAGTACAAAGCTACGGTGGATGGGCTGGAAGAAAGTTCATCATAAACAACAAGCTTCTTGATACAGATGGTCAATCAGAAACTGAAGTTCTTTTAGAAAATGTCAAAAACTATTGTGAAAACACAGTAGGTTACTTTCTTACAAGAGGTAACAGACACAACTTTGCATATGCTCTTCCAAGAAAACCAAACGAAAAAACAAACTGGATGACAACTATGGAGTTAAGAAAAGAATTCCTGAAGAACAAATTACTTCATTATAAAAATACAAAAGGATATGGAGACTACTTTATCTTAAGATCAGATAAATCTTCCTTAAATACAGATAATGAAGACTTTGCAGTAAGTAAAGTTGCTAAAAAAGCTGAAATTACCAGAGCTTTCAAAAAGTTCCAAAAGTCAAAGAAGGGTAACCGAATCATGGCAACCAAATTTGCTGAGGCGGTAGCTTAATGAATTGTGATATAAATGTCACACCTCTGCAAAAAAATGCAATAAAATGCAATCTACTGCAGATTAACGGTGTACATCTGCTGAAAAATATGGTAGAATGTATACATAAAATAAAAATTGATGGAGAATTATATTATGGATTTAAACTTTGCTCAAAAAGCTATCATGGAAAAGTTGGTAGCATCAAACCCTGGAAAAACTGAATTTTTTCCAAAGACTCTTGTCGCTATAGCCGATGAGAACAGTATACCTCGAAGAGAGGCTTATAACATCGTACAATCTATGCCTAAAGTCAGGCGTGGTGTGTATAATCTTTCAAGCGTAGTTTTACCTTTCATTCAGAAAGATGAAACAAAAGTAGAAAAATCAATGCCTACTTCAGTACAATCAATCCAAAACAGCGAGATCTTTGTTCCTGCTAAAGATCAATATTATGTTCCTTGGGGCAACTACAAAGATATTGAAAATATCGTTCGTTCCGGTATGTTTTACCCGGTTTACATTACTGGCCTCTCTGGTAATGGTAAAACTCTTATGGTTGAGCAAGCATGTGCTCGAACAAACACCTCATACATCAGAGTTCAGATTACACCTGAAACTGATGAAGATGATCTTATCGGCGGTTTCCGATTGGTCAATGGCGAAACAGTTTTTGCCGAAGGTCCAGTTATCAAAGCTATGAAATCTGGTGCTTTACTTCTTATTGATGAGCTTGATCGTGGATCAAACAAAATCATGTGTCTTCAAGGTGTCCTTGAAGGTAAACCAATCCTTATCAAAAAAACCGGTGAAGTTGTTACACCAGCTCCTGGTTTCAATGTAATCGCTACTGCGAATACAAAAGGTAAAGGATCAGACGATGGTCGATTCATTGCTGCTACAATCATTGATGAGGCTTTCCTTGAAAGGTTTACTATTACAGTTGAACAACCTTATCCTTCTCTTGCAATAGAGAAAAAGATTGTGCTTAAGCACATGGATAAATTTGGCAAAACAGATCATGATTTTGCTGAACTTCTTTCACAGTGGTCTGAAACAATTAGAAAAACTTTTGAAGATGATGGCATTGATGAGTTGATCTCAACTCGTAGGCTTTGCCACATTGTTCAAACTTTCTCTATCTTTAATGATAGAATGAAAGCAATTCAACTTTGTGTAAACAGATTTGATAATGATACTAAGGAAGCATTCCTTGATCTTTACTCAAAGGTTGATGTTTCAGTTACACCAACTGAAGAAGAAGTCAATCCTGATCCAGTGATTGATGATATATTAGATGAGGCATTAGACAATGCCTGATTATAAATTTAATGAAGGAGCTCTGATTGATGAGCTCCAAGACTATGTTGATGCTACCTATGAAGGTCACTACTCAAAAAACAAATTTCAGTCAACTGAATTTATTATTGACTGTGGCCACGGTATGGGTTTCGCATTAGGTAACGTTTTAAAGTATGCACAGCGTTATGGTAAAAAAGATGGTGCAAATCGAAAAGATCTTATGAAAATATTACATTATGCTTTAATCGCAATGCATCAACATGATCTGGATGAAAAAGATACAGAATACCCAGAAAGACCTGAAAGTGACTTCTCAAGGTCGTATAAATAAATTTAGTAATATAATGGAGCGAACAGTGAAACTAAATGATGAAACACGTGAAATCTTAAAGAATTTCTCAACAATAAATGCGAACTTGGTAGTAAAGCCTGGTTCAACAATCTCAACAATGGCTGAAACAAAAACATGTTTAGCAACAGCCACGGTTGCCGAATCTTTCAATAACGAATTTGGTCTATACGACCTTAACGAGTTCCTCAGTGCTATGAGCATGTTTGACGATCCTGAACTTGACTTTGCAGACGATAACTTTTCCGTCTCCATCAAACAAGGAAGTCGATCTGTAAAGTACTTTCTGTCGGACACTACTACATTAACTTCTCCATCAAAACCTGTAGTAATGCCTAGCACTGAGGTCCAATTTACATTAAGCGCCGATGAAATAGCGTCTATTAGAAAAGCGTCAAGTGCTCTTGGCGCATCGGATATGATTATCAGCAATGGTACTAGTGGTGTAAAAATTACAGTTACCAATTCAAATGATAATACCTCAAACCAATATAATGTTGAAGTCGAGGCCTCCCAGGTTCCTTCTGAAAATTTTAGATTGATTTTATCAATTCCAAATCTTAAGATCATTCCTGGTGATTATGTGATCACCTTGTCTTCAAAACTTATATCTCATTTTAAACATACAACACGTCCTGTTGAATATTGGATTGCTGTTGAAAAAAATTCAACCTATGGAGGATAATATGGCTGAAGAACAAACCCCACAAATTGGCGTTGCTGATCTTGAAGCAGTAGTTCAAATTATCGATGCATGTTCTCAAAGAGGTGCATTTAAAGGCGACGAACTTGCTTCAGTAGGTAGCGTTAGAAATCGTGTTGATGCTTTTGTAAAAGCAAATAAACCTGTAGAAAAAACAGATGAAACACAACCTGAACTACCATTGGAGGATAATGATGAAACCGGGTGAAGCAATACTATTAGCAGCTAAAAAACAAGCTGAAGGCGAAATTGAAGTCCATAAAGCAAATATTATGGTATATCAAACAATGCCTGCAGGTATTGGAGAACATAGCGATATTGTAGAAGCAGTTATTGCTGAATTAGATAAATTAGCTGCTGCAAACGATCGACTCGAAATGATAAATACTTATTTCAAACAAACAATAATAAGTGCGGAGAAATCATTACTATGAAAAAAGTAATTGCATTAGGTTTACTTCTTACTGCATGCTCACCTGTAGCGGCACAAGATAACGTAAATCTTAATGCACAAATATACCACCACTATGAACTACACTACATTCAAGAACCTTATAAGGTTAAAGTTTGTGGTGATAAAGTAATATCCGGCGATAAAACCGGTGATACTTTAGGTGGTGCAATCCTAGGTGGTTTAATAGGAAAAGCACTTACCGGACAAGATGATGGCGCTAAGATAGGTGCACTATTTGGCGGTATCATAGGGCATAACGAAAGTAAAGCTCAAAGTGGTACTCAGAGAGTATGCCATATTGAAACTAGATATCGAGAGAAAACACAGAATATGTACTCTCACTCAATAATCACATGGCGGATGAATGGAAGGGAATATAATCTAAGATTCCAAAAGTGATTAATTATTATATTATGGAGAATGTGAATGACTGATTTTTTATGGGTAGAAAAATATCGCCCGAAAACAATACAAGAATGTGTGCTACCAAAACGTATGAAAGATACTTTTGCTAGCATAAGAGATACTGGTGAACTTCAGAATATGATGTTAACCGGTACTGCAGGTGTAGGAAAAACCACAGTTGCCCGAGCCCTTTGTAATGAACTTGAACTCGACTATATAATTGTGAATGGTTCTGAAGAAGGCAATATAGATACACTTCGAACTAAAATAAAACAATTTGCGTCAACCGTTTCCCTTCAGGGTGGTTATAAGGTTGTTATACTTGATGAGGCAGATTATTTAAATGCTCAATCAACTCAACCTGCTTTACGTGGATTTATCGAAGAGTTTTCTCAGAACTGTAGGTTCATCCTCACCTGCAACTTTAAAAACAGAATCATAGAACCATTACATTCAAGATGTAGTGTATATGATTTTTATGTTGCTCCAAATGAGCAACCTCAGATACTTGCCGATTTTATGGATAGAGTATCTGATATTCTTACTAAAGAAAATATTACATTTGACAAGAAAGTATTGGCTGAACTTATCATGAAGTATCGGCCTGATTTTCGTCGTGTAATAAATGAACTTCAAAGGTATTCTGTATCGGGAACAATTGATACGGGTGTCTTGGCTAATATGTCAGATGAAAGTTTCAACTCTCTTGTAAATTCTCTTAAAGATAAAAACTTTAAAGATATGCGTAAATGGGTAGCGAGTAATATTGACTTGGAACCATCTGTAATCTTTCGTAAAATTTATGATACAATGATGGATAATATACAACCAAAATCTATTCCACAAGTAGTTCTTATTCTTGCTGACTATCAATATAAGAATGCATTTGTCGCCGATCACGAATTAAATGTTGTAGCATGTATGACTGAAATCATGGCCAGCGCGGAGTGGAAATAATGGGTAACTTTATTATAAGAGCTGCCTGGCTAATTTTAATTTTAACATTTTTATTTTGGGATATAGATGGTACTTCAGTTTTTGAACTTGGTGTTAAAGCTACTATAAATTGGTTACAATGAATCCGTTTGAATATTTAAATGCAATTAACAGCACGAAACAAAATCTTATGGTTGACGATATATCAGAAAAGCAATATAATGCTTTTATGGTTAATCGCGGCTTATCCTATTTTTACGACACTGTGTTACTTTCCAATGAAATGAACCAACGTGCTCACCTTGACAATCGTCTTCAATTCGATTTTTTTATAAATACTATAAGAAAAAAGAAAAGATTTAGCAAATGGATGAAAGCTAAAGAAGAAGATAACATTAAGGTTGTCAAAGAGTATTATGGTTATAGCAATGAGAAAGCACGCCAAGCTTTGACAATACTAAATGATGATAATATTGAACAGTTAAAAGCAAAGGTGTATAAAGGTGGAACAAGAAAATAATGAGAGTTGTGAGTGGACTCCAGCGATGATGCTGGAAGTAGCACTGAACACACCAGATGATTTCCTAAAAGTAAGAGAAACACTCACAAGAATTGGTGTAGCATCTCGTAAAGATAACACACTTTATCAATCCTGTCATATACTTCATAAACAAGGTCGTTATTTTATTACGCATTTTAAAGAGCTCTTTTTACTTGATGGAAAACCATCTAATCTTACTGTAAATGATGTTCAAAGGCGTAATACCGTTGCAACTCTACTATCTGATTGGGGTCTTATAACATTTATAGATGCAAAGCAAGCAGATGATAAAGCGCCATTAAGACAAATAAAGATTATATCTTTTAAAGATAAAGATCAATGGAACCTTTCACCGAAGTATAATATAGGAAATGGTAAAGCTTAATGCCTTGGCCCAGAAAAAACCGTCCGCCTAAAGGGCGAAGAAAAATTGGGTCTAGACAAAGAAAAAATAGAAATAAACGTAAAAACAGGAAGTAAACCTGTATAAATAAATTTGAGTGCCGAATGATTCGGGCTCAATATTAACCTTGCTAGTTATAGGAGGAAAAAATGACTGGTACTTTTATGTTCCCACGGAACGCTTTCTTAGGTTTCGACCACATCTTTGATGAACTCGAAAAAATCACAAATCACGCAAATGATTCATATCCACCTCATAATGTTATTAAACATGCTGATGGAAAATATGATATTGAACTAGCAATTGCTGGATTCTCACAAGATGATATTGACATTGAAGTCAAGGATCATGTGCTAACGATTAAAGGTGAACGAGGTCCTCGTAGAAATCAAGATGCTTATGTACACAAAGGCATCTCTGGTCGAAAATTCTATAAATCGTTCAGGCTATCTGAGTACGCTGAAGTCACTGGAGCTGATATGACGGATGGAATACTTACTGTCTCTATAGAAGTAGTTCTACCTGAAGAGAAGCGTCCTCGTAAAATCAACATTGGTCAAAACGAGGAAAAACATGACAGCAATAACTCTAAGTCTGAGTTACTCACAGAGAATAATTGAACTTCTCTGGAGTGGCTTAAAAAATACCTTAAAATCAATTTGCCTAGGATGGATGTTAGCTCGACAAACTCAAGCTAATACCTTTATAGTCAAAGAACTTATGAAAACTGGTGAGTACAGAAATAGTGATGAAGCATATCTTTTGCATAAACTAAATCAAGATGCTCTTAAAAGATTAAAGGAGGAATGGAATGCTAAATAAATTTGTAAAATGGTTCTTCAGTCGAAGAGGAACTTCAGTAGCAGAACAAATTCTATCTACTTCAACTGATCTAGCAGATCTAGAACGCAAACAGCGTCATCTCATGAGAAAAGGTATATACTATTAATAAGAATGCCGGCGTAAGTCGGCATTTTTTCCTTTACTTTCTCTGAAAAGTGTGGTATAATATATTTTTAATTATGGAGTATTTGAATTGAAATTTTACACTTGTGTTAATCGTTATCGCAATAACCTACTTTATCGTGGTTATGAAAACGGCAAAGCAATAGAAAAGACAATCCCTTTCGAACCAACGCTATATGAATTAGCCAGTCGTAAAACTGACATTATGAGTCTTGACGGCAAGTTCTTACAGCCTAAATCTTTTCATTCTATGAAAGATGCTAAAGAACATATAGCATTTCAAGCTCTTCCTGGTGGTTCGCCTTTATATGGAAATAAGAATTATGTAAATCAGTATCTGACTGAAGCATTTCCAAACGAAATAGAATTTGATAGAGATAAAATTAATGTAACTACAATTGATATTGAGGTTGCATCTGATGATGGTTTTCCTCATCCTGATCAGGCAGCTCATCCTGTTATTTCAATTACAACTAAAAACAATATAGACAACACCTATTATGTGTGGGGTCTTGGTGACTATGATGTATCTTCAGGATATATGCAAGAAAATAGAGTTGTATATGACAAATGTTCAAATGAAATAGAACTTCTTAGCAAGTTTATATTATTTTGGAATAGAAATACACCTGATGTTGTAACAGGTTGGAATAGTGAAGGATTTGATATTCCATACTTAGTACATCGTATCTCAAATATTATGGGATCAGGTCAAGAAAAGTTACTTTCACCTTGGAAATTTGTTGATAAAAGAGTCTATAGTTTCAAAGGCATGGAACAAGTAACATATGAAATGGCTGGAATTAGTCATCTTGATTATATGCAACTATTTAAAAAGTTTGCGTATAGTTATGGACCACAAGAATCATATGCTCTTAACAATATTGCTAATGTAGTTCTTGGCGAAAAGAAACTATCATATGAAGAACATAGCAATCTTCACACGTTATACTTAAATGATCATCAAAAGTTTATTGATTATAATATTCGTGATGTTGAACTGGTTGATCGTATTGAAGATAAGATGGGTCTTATCACATTAGTTATGACTATAGCCTATAAAGCTGGTGTAAACTATAAAGACACATTTGGTACTACATCAATGTGGGATACAATCATTTATCGTAAACTGATGAATGCTAGCACTATGGTAGTTCCACCTCTTGATCAAGTAAAAGGCGATCCATACTTTATGCCTAACTCTGATTATCATAAAAAACAAGCTACTAAAAGTCCAAACGCTCAAGGTTCTACCGCAGAAAGTGAAGTAAAAGCTTCAGGTTTTGCAGGCGGTTTTGTTAAAGAACCTCAGATAGGTATGCATAAATGGATTACATCATTTGATCTCAACTCACTATATCCAAACATTATTGTTCAATGGAATATGTCACCTGAAACTATTCTTGATGAAATCACACCAAACATACATCCAGATAAAATACTAGAAAAAGGTATAGAACCACCTGGTGATTATTGTCTGTCAGGTAATGGTGTACGTTTTAATAATAAACGCAGAGGTATTATTCCTAGTCTTATTGTTGATCTGTATGCAGAACGTAGTGAAATAAAACAAGACATGCTTAAAGCTAAACAACAGATTGAAAAGTTTGACAAAGCTGATAAGCAAGGTACCTATAAACTTGAAAAACAAATTGCTACTCTTGAAAATAAACAACTTGCAATTAAAATTATGATGAATAGTTTATATGGTGCTATGGGTAATAAGTACTACAAATACTTTGATTTAAGAATGGCCGAAGCTATTACGCTTACAGGTCAAACTTGTATCCGATGGGCAGAAAGAGATGTTAATAAAGAACTTAATAAAATACTTGAAACAGATGAAGACTATGTAGTTGCAATTGACACTGATTCTCTTTATGTTAACTTTGGTCCATTAGTTGAAAAGTTTAAACCTGATAATCCAGTTGATTATATCCAAAAGATATGCAAAGATTATTTTGAACCTGCTATTGCAAAATCATACAATAAGTTACATCAGCTATTTAATAGTTATGATAATCGTATGGAAATGGGTAGAGAAGCAATTGCTGATGTAGGAATATGGACTGCAAAAAAACGATATATACTAAACGTACATGATAATGAAGGTGTTAGATACGCTGAACCAAAACTTAAGATTATGGGTATTGAAGCTATCAAGTCAAGTACACCAAGTGAATGTAGAAAAGCATTAAAAGAAATGTTTAAGATTATCATAAAAGGTTCTGAATCAGAAACTCAAGCAGCTATTGCACAGTTTAAAAACCATTTCTTAAATCTTCCACCAGAAGAAGTATCATTTCCAAGAAGTGTTAACGATATAAAGAAATGGCAAGATAGACGTGATGTATATAAGAAAGGTACACCCATTCATGTTCGTGGTGCTATACTTCATAATCATTATGTAAAACAAGGTCATCTCGATAAAAAATATCCTATGATTGGTAACGGTGAAAAGATTAAGTTTTGCTATCTTAAAATGCCAAATCCAATAAGAGAAAATGTTATATCTTTTAAAGATTATCTACCTACAGAATTACAGCTTCATAAATACATCAATAAAGAGCAACAATTTGAAAAAACATTTCTTGATGCTATCACACCAATACTTGATGCTGTTGGATGGGATTCTGAAGAAAGGGCAACACTGGAGGCATTTTTTGCATGAACAAAGGAAAAAGTAGAAGTTGATGCGAGAAACCTTAACTACTTACCTAAAGTCGCTACACTCCCTATCTAAGAATGTAACAC
>MDTB01040357.1_pt1 | contig 13323 bp, 12 predicted proteins | sample 811161 | NCBI WGS metagenome assembly MDTB01 (sample SAMN05326650, study PRJNA326480) | marine metagenome | isolation source: seawater | place: Mediterranean Sea | collected 2009 | reverse complement strand
GTTTGGTGTTCTTGGAATGCTACCAGGTTATGTCATAGCTAAAGTACTTCATGGAATGGGTAAATTAAGAATCCCACGTGAAGTAGAAATAGCTGGACTAGACTATGAAATGTTGGAGTCTGCTAAAAGCGATGAAAAAGCAGTCGCCTCATCAACTAGGTAAAGGAGAAATATATGGCTACAGTAACAAACTGGATAGATCATTTAAGTGCTAAAGAAGTTGCCGGGGCAATTTATCCGGGAGCAGGATCTAGTGAAACTTTACTAGTAATAATTGGTATAGTTATTTGGATCGGTTGGCATGTTCTTACTAATAATTATGAAAATGAAAAACTTTCAAGGTTAGCTAAGAAAAGACATGGTGCTAATGATCATAAAAGCAATATTACCGATTGGTAATTTAATTTAAAGTATTTGGGCGCCACTTAGTTGTGGCGCCCTTTTTTTTTATAAAATTTTAAATATGATAAATAATAATAAAAATAATCTTAGACCTAGCAAAATGAGAGGTGTGGCCTTTCCAAAAGCAAAATACGGTGTAATAGCGGCTATTATCATCATTGTGGTAGTTAATATTATTTATTATAAAGACTTTCTATTATCTTTAATAAAATAAACTAAAAATTATGTGTGGTATTGTAGGAATCTATCTAAAAACAAAAAAATATGAAAAAAATTTAGGTAAAATGTTATCTGAAATGTTGAATAATATGGAATCTCGTGGACCAGATAGTGCTGGTTTTGCTATATATAAAGATGAAAATAAAAAAATTTATAAGTATTCACTTTGTATTAACGACTTAAATTTTAATATCTTTAAAAAGAATATTAAAAAAAAAATTATAAAAGCTGAATTGAAGCAAATCTCTGATCACATAATTCTTAAGACTCATGATCAACCAAATAAAGTCATTAAGATAATAAATTCAAATTTCCCAGAAGTTTCAATTGTTGGTTACGGACATTCAATTGAAATTTTCAAACAAATTGGTAACCCAAAAGATGTAGTTAAAAAATTTAAGTTAGATAATTTTAGTGGAACTCATGGGATAGGTCATACAAGAATGGCCACTGAGAGCGCTATAACAACTGATGGATCTCATCCTTACTCAACTGGAGAAGATGAGTGTCTAGTACATAATGGCTCTTTATCTAATCATAATAATTTAAGAAGAGACCTTACTCAAAAAGGAAAAACTTTTAATTCTGAAAATGATACTGAAGTAGCTGCTGGGTATGTTTCAAATAGTTTGTCAAATAATAAGTCTTTAAAAGATACTCTTACCGCAGGTCTTAAAGATTTAGATGGTTTTTATACTTTTATTGCTGGTACTAGAAAAGGATTTGCAGTTGTTAGAGACGAAATAGCATGTAAGCCTGCTGTAATAGCTGAAACAAAAAATTATGTTGCAATAGCTTCAGAGTTTCAAGCTATGGCTCATTTGCCAGATGTGAATGATGCAAAAATTTTTGAGCCTGAACCAGGTATTGTGTATTCTTGGGGAAAATAATGAAATTGGATTTAAAAAAAAAGAAATTGAGAGAAATTAATAATATTTTACAAAATTTGAATGAAAAGAAAAATGAAAGAGATTTTACAATTATAAATCCTGAAGGAAGTCATGCATTGTGTGCAGGATTAAATCAAGAAATGAAAGTTTTAATTAAAGGACATGTTGGGTATTACTGCGCTGGAATGAACAATAAAGCTCATGTAACTATTGATGGAAATGTTGGAACCGGAGTTGCTGAAAATATGATGTCTGGAATTGTTCATGTAAAAGGTAACGCTTCACAATCGGCTGGTGCAACAGCTCATGGAGGTTTACTTATAATTGATGGGGATGCTAGTTCTAGATGTGGTATTTCAATGAAAGGAATTGATATAGTTGTTAAAGGTTCAGTTGGTCATATGTCTGCATTTATGGCCCAATCTGGAACAATGATTGTTTGTGGTGATGCCGGTGAAGCTCTTGGTGATAGTTTATATGAGACTGATATATTTGTGTTAGGATCTGTTAAATCTTTAGGAGCAGATTGCATAGAAAAAAAAATAGAAAAAAAACATTTAGATAGAATTTCTATACTTTTAAAAAAAAGTGAAATAAAAAATGTTAAACTAAAAAATTTTAAGAGATATGGTTCTGCAAGAAAATTATATAATTTTAACATAGATAATGTATCAAGTTATTAATAATGTCAGATAATAAAAAAACACACCCTCGTATATCTTGGACTTTTGATGAGTATACAAACTCTGAAATAAGACGGGCTGCAGACACAGGAATTTATGATATTAGAGGAGGTGGTTCAAAAAGGAAACTTCCACATTTTGATGATTTGTTATTTTTAGGTGCTTCAATGTCTAGGTACCCCCTAGAAGGATATAGAGAAACATGTAATACAAAAGTAACACTAGGAACGCGTTATGCCAAAAAACCTTTAGAATTAGATATTCCAATTACTATTGCAGGAATGAGTTTTGGAGCATTATCGGGAAGAGCTAAAGAGGCATTAGGACGAGGTGCTAGTATGGCTGGCACATCAACAACAACTGGTGATGGTGGAATGACTCCAGAAGAAAGAGGACAATCTAAAAACTTAGTTTATCAACTTTTACCTTCTAGATATGGAATGAATCCAAATGATTTAAGAAAAGCTGATGCAATTGAAATTGTTATAGGACAAGGAGCTAAGCCAGGAGGTGGAGGAATGTTGTTAGGTCAAAAAATAAGTGACCGCGTTGCAGAAATGAGAACTTTACCAAAAGGAATAGATCAAAGATCAGCTTGTAGGCATCCAGATTGGACCGGTCCTGATGATTTAAAAATTAAAATACTTGAATTAAGAGAAATTACAGGATGGAAAGTTCCAATTTTTATTAAAATTGCAGGAGCTAGACCTTATTATGATACAGCCTTAGCAATTAAAGCTGGTGCAGATGTTGTCGTTTTAGATGGGATGCAAGGTGGTACAGCAGCTACTCAAGAAGTATTCATTGAAAATGTTGGCCAGCCAACATTGGCATGTATTAGGCCTGCTGTTGATGCACTACAAGATTTAAATCAACATAGAAAAGTTCAATTAATTGTTTCTGGAGGAATTAGAAATGGCGCTGATGTAGCAAAAGCAATGGCTCTTGGTGCTGATGCAGTTTCAATTGGTTCGGCTGCAATGATTGCACTAGGAGATAATGACCCTAAATGGGAAAAAGATTATAATAAACTAGGAAGTACAGCTGGAGCATACGATGACTGGCATGAAGGAAGAGACCCTGCTGGCATCACAACACAAGATCCTGAATTAATGAAACGTTTTGATCCAATAGCTGGAGGTAAAAGATTATCAAATTATTTAAAAGTAATGACGTTAGAAGCTCAAACTATAGCAAGAGCTTCAGGAAAAAATGACTTACATAATTTAGAACCTGAAGATTTATGTGCACTAACAGTTGAATCTGCCGCTATGGCAAGAGTCCCATTAGCTGGAACTGACTGGATACCAGGGATTAATGATAAAAAATAATATTGTGAAGATTGTTCAAGGATTGTAAGTTAAATTAATTATATGTCTAAAAATTTGTCTAAAATTGCAAAAACAAAAAAAATTAAATATTTTTTAATTAGTTTTGTTGATTTATTTGGTGTCTTAAGATCTAAATTAGTTCCAGCTCAAGCTATTGGTGATATGCAGAAAAATGGAGCTGGTTTTGCTGGTTTCGCAACTTGGCTTGATATGACACCTGCAGACTCTGATATGTTTGCTATCCCAGATCCAAATAGCCTTATTCAATTACCATGGAAAAAAGAAATAGGATGGTTAGCATCAGATTTATGGATGAATGGCCAAACTGTAAAGGCATCTCCAAGAGTAATGCTTAAAAAACAAATTAATAAATTAGATAAAAAAAATTTGATCATGAAGTCAGGTGTTGAATGTGAATATTTTTTGATTTCTGAAGATGGCAAAACAATTGCTGATTCTAGAGATATACAGTCTAAGCCTTGTTATGATCAATCTGCTTTAATGAGAAGATATGAATTAATTAAAGAAATATGTGATTGTATGATTGAATTAGGATGGGCTCCTTATCAAAATGATCATGAGGATGCAAATGGACAATTTGAAATGAATTGGGATTATGAGGATAGTTTAATCACTGCTGATAGACATGTATTTTTTAAATTTATGGTCAAATCTCTTGCAGAAAAGCATGGCTTAAGAGCAACATTCATGCCCAAACCTTTTGAAAATTTAACAGGCAATGGGTGCCATGCTCATATTTCTTTATGGAATGGTAAAGTTAACAAATTTTTAGACAATGGAGATAGATTTGGATTAAGTAGACTTGCATATAATTTCTTGGGAGGGATAATGAATCTTGCACAGCCTCTCGCAGCATTTTTTAATCCTACAATCAATAGTTATAGAAGAATAAATGCACCACCTACAAAATCAGGAGCAAGCTGGTCTCCAAGTAGTATTTCATATACAGGAAATAATAGAACTCATATGATAAGAATACCAGACCCAGGAAGATTTGAATTAAGATTAATGGATGGTTCATCAAACCCTTATTTACTTCAAGCAGGAGTAATTGCAGCAGGCTTACATGGAATAAATAATAAAATTGATCCTGGTGAACCTTTAACTTGCAATATGTATACTGATTATAAAAATTATCCCAACTTAAAGAAATTACCTGATGAAATCGACGATGCTCTAGAATATATGGAAGAAAGTAAAGAAATAAAAGAAGCTTTTGGAGAAGATGTGATAAACAGCTATATTAAATTAAAGAAATCAGAAATTGAAAATTTTAATAAAGACGAAGATTTTAATAAAAGAAATCCAATAACTAATTGGGAAAAAAACAATACTTTAGATTGTTAAAGTTATGTCGACAAATTCTAATGTATCTCATTGGAAATATTCAAATTTATTAAATAATCAAAATAATAGATTCAATAAAGAAGAAATATTAAAAATTCTTTCTGCTAAAGATATAGATGAATCTTACAATACAATATCAAAATGGAAAAATTATAAACCAACTCCACTTATATTATTAAATAAATTAAATGAAAAATTAAGATTAAATAAAATATTTTATAAAGATGAGTCTAAAAGATTTGATTTAAAATCTTTTAAAGCACTTGGTGGTGCATATGCTGTTGAAAAAATAATAAAAAATAATGATAAAAAAATAATTTCTACTGCGACTGCTGGTAACCATGGTAGGTCTGTAGCATGGGGATCTCAAAAAAATAATTTAGAATGTAAAATTTTTATCAGCAAGTTTGTTAGTGAATCACGAGCAGAAGTTATGAGAAGCTTTGGAGCTGAAGTTATAAGAATTAATGGCAATTATGATGATTCTTTAAATGAGTGTATTAAACAATCCAAAGAAAACAACTGGCAGATTGTACAAGATGTTGCTTGGAAAAATTATGAACTGGTACCAAAATTAACAATGGCAGGATATTCAGTAATGATGAAAGAAATATCAGATCAAATAAAAAATGATAAAATTTCTCACGTAATTTTACAAGCTGGAGTTGGTGGTATGGCGGCTGCCATGATTGCAGGGATAGCAAGATACTTAAATCACATACCTGAAATAATTATAGTAGAACCAGAAAATGCAGCATGCGTTCTGGAAAGTATAAAAACTGGAAAAATTGAAAAAATTGAAATTAAAAAAGAAAGCATAATGGGAGGAATGTCTTGTGGAGAACCATCTTTAATACCATGGCAAATTTTAAAAAACGCTGTAAATAGCTGCGTAACAGTTTCTGATGATTATGTTTCGAAAACTGTTAAATACCTGGCAAATTGTGAATTAAGTGACGAAAAAGTTATAGGAGGTGAATGTTCAGCTCCAGGAATAATTAGCTTAATTGGATTATGTAATGACGAAAAAGCAAGAGAAAAAATTAAACTTAATGAAGATTCTAATGTATTGGTTTTTGGGTGCGAAGGTGACGCAGATGAAAATTTGTATCAAGAATTATTAAATAAAATTGATTAATATCATCTTCAATGACAAAAAAAGGAATAGTATGGATAAGAGATGACTTAAGAGTCTTAGATAATCCAGCTCTTTCATTTGCATCTAAAAATCACGAAATTGTAAATGCTCTGTTTATATATAATTCAGAATTATATGATAATAAAAGAGAAGCTCAAAAATGGTGGCTTAGCAAATCTTTAGAATTTTTTAAATCAGAACTAGCAAATTATAATATTAATTTAGAAATATTATCAGGTAACGAAATTGAAATATTAAGCAAAATAAAAAAACAAGATATCTCAATTTATTGGAATAAGGTTTATGAACCAGATCAAAAAGATATTGAAAAAAAAGCTAGTGAATATTTTAAAAAAGCAGATATCAATTTTAAGTTTTTCAAAGGAAATATATTAATAGAATATCAAGAAGTTCAAAAAGATGATGGAACACCATTTAAAGTATTTACTCCATTTTGGAAAAATGCAGAGCAAAAATACTTGAATAAACCTCCCTTTAAACAATTAAATTTAAAAAAACTAAAAAAATCAGAACAAATTTTTAAAAATTCGATTGATCCAAAAAAATTATTGCCAAAGAAAAGCTGGTATAAAAAATTTGAAAATTATTGGAAACCATCAGAAACTGAAGCATTACAAAATACAAAGAAATTTATTAAAGATAGAGTAAAAGACTATGGAGACACTAGAGATTTTCCAAACATACAAGGAACTTCAAAAATTTCTCCTTTTTTAAAACACGGTCAAATTTCTGTTGAAACAATTTGGAGATTTTGTGGAGAAATAGAAAATAAAGGGAAAGGGTATAGAAAATATGTAAATGAATTAGGATGGAGAGAATTTTCTCATAGTCTTATTAATAATTTTCCAGAAATGTTAAAAGGAAATCTTAGAAAAGAATTTGATAATTTTCCATGGATTAAAAATAATGAATATCTGTCTGCTTGGAAAAAAGGTATGACAGGTTATCCAATTGTGGATGCTGGAATGAGGGAATTATATGAAACAGGATGGATGCATAATAGACTTAGAATGGTTGTTGCTTCTTTTTTAATTAAACATTTGAGAATTCATTGGAAAGAAGGTGAAAAACATTTTAGAAATTGCTTATTGGATTTTAATGAAGCAAACAATGTAGCACAATGGCAGTGGGTAGCTGGAAGTGGAGCTGATGCTGCTCCTTATTTTAGAATTTTTAATCCTATACTCCAAGGTGAAAAATTTGATAAAGATGGAGAATATACTGCTAAATGGGTCCCAGAACTTAAGAATTACCCAAAAGAATTTTTACATAAACCATGGGAATTAGAAAAAAAACAACAAGAGAAAATAAACATTATAATTGGTAAAAATTATCCTTCACCGATAGTAATTCATGAAAAAGCACGTGCAGCTGCACTGAATGCTTTTCAAACATTGAGAAAAAAAATTTAAAAACATCATTTGATTTTGGTCTTAAAATCTATGCCATATTCTGATCTTGGACCTTTTCTAAATCCAAAAGGACCGGGAATAAATAATGTCATTGGCTTAGTGCCAGGTTTTAAATCAACTCTATGGTAATCATTTGCAGATCTAAAACCTATATATCCTGGTGGTCTCCAATATTTACCTGATTTAAGAGTCTCCCAATACCCTCCTCTAAGTATAATTGTCATAAATGGACATAAATGATTATGAACTCCATCTCCATGATCATCATCTAACATTTCATGAATAATTATATTAAAAGGAAACCATTTAGGACGATATCTGAACAATATGTAATATCTATTCATCCATGGTTTTGCTTGATTAAATTTCGGATGAGAAGGTCCTCTATCAAGCACAATTTTTTTCGACCAATTTTTTCTAGTAGTCTTAACAACATTATCAATCAAGCTTAATAATAGAGTTTTCTTTAATTATAAATAGGTTTTGATTAAGAATAAAAGGTCTAGAGATTTTATCGTTATCAATTTTTAAAATTGATAAAGCTTTACCATCAGTAATGTTAATAATTATCAGTCTTCCATGATCAGTGGTAAGAAATATTTTTTGTGAACCAACAATAAATCCAACAGGTTTTATTTTATTTCTTTTCTTTTCTTTAAAAATATTAAAAATATCAGTTGATCTAATTATATTTCCTGAAAGATTATCAATTATAACTAAAAAACCTTCAGAAGTTACTGTAAAAACTAAATTATCTATTAAAGTTGGTCGTAAATCTGAGTTAATTTTTTGTTTCCAATTGATTATACCTGTTTTTGAGTCTAAAGAAAAAAAATCATTTCTATTATTAGAAAATAATATTGAATTATTATTAGCTATTAACTCAGAATTTTTTAAATAAAATGTATCTTCAATAATTAAAGAACTTTGGGTAGGTGTTTGCCAGATAATTTCTCCATTCTTAATATCTACAGCTGTAACATCACCAATAGAATTAATAAAATAAACTATATTATCTACTATTACTAAAGAAAGTTTTTTATCTGATTTAATAAAAGATTGCTCAGTTTTAACTTTCCATATTTGATTACCGTCTTTAATAGAAAAACATCTTAAAGTATTATCAAAATCAATAATAAAGAATTTATCTTTAAAAATTTTTATTTCAGAATTAAATGGTGATGAAGCATTCTTTGACCACAATAATTCTCCAGTATTAATATTTATAGAATAATATTTTGCTATATTGTCTGCAACGATAAGATTATTTTGATCATTTGCAAAAAATAATATTGGTTTTAATTTTTTTTCAACTTTCGTATAGTTATTTTTTTTCCATACAAGTTTTGACTTTTCATTAAATTTTAAAATAGATCCCTTGTTATCAAAAAAAATAACGTTATCTTTATAAAAAGAAATTTCAGGTTCAAACCTATTAAAATTTACTATTTTTGAAAATTTAAATTTCGATTTTTTCTTTAAATTTCCATCATAATTTATTCTTCCATTATTATTATCAAAATTGTTAATAAAGCTATTATTAACTAATTTTGCCGACAAGTTTATTCTTAAATCTGGATTAAATTCTTTTATAAAAAATTTTTCTTTTTTAAAGACTTTTTCAATTTTTGATTTTTTTTCTTTATTTTTCTTTTCTTTTTCTATTTTAATATCTTCTGTCCAAATACCTGTAGTTTTATCAAAGGAACAATTGATAATAAAAAAAAATAATAAAATAATACTTAAATTTTTATTCACTTAAATCTCTTATTAATCTTTGTCTTGATTTAGTTAATATGTTTGGATTAGAATTTTTTAATGTGGTTATTTTTGTATAAAACTCTTTTGCTTTATTTTTTTCTCCCTTAAAATAAAAAAATTCAGCTATTAAGTATAGTGAGTGTGATTTCCAAATACTATCTGAATTAATTACTGGGTTTAAAATTTCAATTAACTCATTTTCACTTGTAAAGTCTGAATTAAATAAACCTTTTTTATATATTAGTAGATTTTTAATTTCTTTTTCCAAATGAGTTTCTTTTATTAATACATTAAATAATCTATTTATTTCTTCATTTTCTGAAATAATATTATTGTCAATTAAAAAGTATAAAGCTAACGGTGAATAAGTTTTATCTTTATCTTCAACTATTTTCTTCATAGTTGATATAACTTCTAAGTTATTACCATTATTATAATTTATAATCGCTGAATTGTATCTATCGGCCAATCCTTTTTTTTGATCACTTAAATATTTTTGATATGAAAAAAAAACTACAGGAATTATTATAATAATAATTAAAATAGATATTAATTTTTTTTTATTATTTAAAAAAAAATTAATTATCTTTTCTTTACGAGTTTCATTATTAATTATTGATATTTCTTCATCCATATTAAATCATTTTCCTTAATACATATTGTAATATTCCACCATTTTTATAATATTCTAGCTCATTTTTTGTATCTATTCTGCATAATGTTTCTATTTTTTTAATATCACCTGAAATATACTTTATTTCTAACTTAATTTTATTTTGAGGCACAATACTTTTTTCAATATTAATAATACTAATTAGCTCAGATCCTTTAAGGTTTAAATTCAATCTATTCATTCCATCTATAAACTGCAAAGGTAGTATTCCCATTCCAATTAAATTAGACCTATGAATTCTTTCAAAACTTTCTGCTATAACCACTTTGATACCCAATAATTTAGTCCCTTTTGCAGCCCAGTCCCTGGATGAACCTGTTCCATATTCTTTTCCTCCAATAACCACTAAATCAGTTTTTCTTTTTTTATATTCGACAACTGCATCATAAATTGGCATAATTTTTTCTTCAGGAAATAATTTTGTAAATCCTCCCTCTGTTCCAGGTGCTATTTCATTTTTAATTCTTATATTAGCGAATGTTCCTCTCATCATAACTTCATGATTCCCTCTTCTAGATCCATAAGAGTTATAATCTTTTGGTAATATTTGATGTTTCATAAAATATTCACCAGTAGGGCTTTCTTTTTGAATAGATCCTGCTGGGGAAATGTGGTCAGTTGTGACCATATCTCCTAAAATTAACAATGGTCTTGCATCTTTAATTTGTTTAAATCCCTCTGGTTCATCTGAAAGGTTATCAAAAAAGGGTGGTTTTTTTACATAAGTCGATCCTTGATCCCAATTATAAATACTACTTTTTTCAGTTTTAATATTTTGCCATTGTATTGGTCCCTCAGAAACATTTGAATATCTTTTGATAAACATTTCTGCATTTAATGCTTCATTCAAAGTTTCTTCTATTTCTTTGTTCGAGGGCCAAATATCTTTTAAAAAAATATCTTTATTATTTTCTCCTTTTCCCAAAGAATCTTTATATAAATCAACCTCCATGTGTCCTGCCAAGGCATAAGCAACAACTAGTGGAGGTGAAGCTAAATAATTTGCTTTTATATGTGGAGATATACGTCCTTCAAAATTTCTATTACCAGATAAAACTGATACAGCATAAATATTTTCTTTTTCAATTGCTTCAACAATATTCTGAGGTAATGGCCCTGAATTTCCAATACATGTTGTGCATCCATAACCAACTAAATTAAATCCCAATTCATCTAAATATTTATTTAAACCTGATTTTTCTAAATAGTCTGTAACTACTTGTGATCCTGGCGCTAATGAGGTTTTTACCCAAGGTTTCGTTTTCAATCCAAGTTCTACTGCTTTTTTTGCTAATAAACCTGCTGCAATTAAAACATTTGGGTTAGACGTATTTGTACAAGAGGTGATTGCAGCAATTAATATAGAACCATCTTTAATTTCAAAATTAGCTCCATTAACTTTTGAAATATGTTTTTGTTTTCTATTAGTATTATTTTTAAATGCTATTTTAAAACCTGATGATGCTTCATTTAATAAAACTTTATCTTGAGGTCTTTTTGGTCCAGATATTGTTGGAACAAGAGATGACATATCTAAAGAAACATTATCAGTAAATTCAATATTATTACTTGCCCATAATCCTTGCTCCTTTGCATATTTTTCAACAGTTACAACTGTATGTTCATCTCTACCTGAAAATCTAAGATATTTTAAAGTTTCATCATCTATTGGGAAAAACCCACAAGTAGCACCGTATTCTGGAGCCATATTTGCAATAGTGGCTCTATCAGCAAGAGATAAATTTTTCAATCCATCTCCATAAAATTCAACAAATTTTCCAACTACACCCTTGTCTCTTAAAATTTTTACCACTGTTAAAACTAAGTCGGTTGCCGTGATACCTTCTGGCATTTTATTTCTTAGCTCAAAACCTATTACTTCAGGAATTAACATTGATATTGGTTGTCCGAGCATTCCAGCTTCTGCTTCGATTCCTCCAACTCCCCAACCAAGAACTGACAATCCATTAACCATGGTTGTATGACTATCAGTACCAACCAAAGTGTCTGGAAATAGGTACTCATCTTCTTTATATTTTTCTGACCAAACAACTTTTGATAAATATTCTAAATTTACTTGATGACATATCCCTGTCCCTGGAGGAACTATTCTAAAATTATTAAAAGCCTGTTGTCCCCATTTTAAAAATGAATATCTTTCTCCGTTTCTTTCAAATTCAATATTAACATTTTTTTCAAAAGAATCAGGTTTTGCTGATTGATCAACTTGTACAGAGTGGTCAATAACTAAATCAACTGAAGAAAGGGGGTTAATAGTATTCGGATCTTTATTTTTTTCTTTTACAGCCTCTCTCATTGCCGCTAAGTCTGCTACCGCAGGTATTCCAGTATAATCTTGTAGCAGAATTCTTGCAGGTCTATATGCTATCTCAGTATTAGATTTTTTTTCTTTTAGCCAATTTTTGATTGCCTCTATTTGATCTTTAGTAACTGACAAATCATCTTCATATCTTAGTAAATTTTCTAAAAGAACTTTTAAAGATTTTGGTAATTTTGAAATATTCTTTAATCCATTTTTTTCTGCTTCAGTTAAAGAATAATACTTATAATTTTTTCCATTTATATTTATAGTTTTAAGTGTTTTAAAAGAATCTTTATTTCCTGGTTTCATAATTTTACATCTTATAGATTATTTCGGCTAAATTATGAATCATAATTATAGATAAAATGTAGCTATGCAAGCTAATAAAAGAAGCGACATAAAATAATTAAATCTCTTAATAAATTTCTCATTTGTCGCGAATCTTCTTAAAAATTTACCTACTAAAGTCCAAAAATTTATACTTATTAGTGCAAATAAAAAAGCAACACCAATTACCCAAAAAGAATAAAATAGAAAATCTTTTCCTCTATCTACGTAAGTTGAAACCATAATCACTGAAACAATTACTGATTTAGGATTAATAAATTGGAAAAAAAAAGTTTCTATAAATTTTACTGGACTTTTGGATAAATCTTCTGCGTTACTTTTTGAAAAAGAAATCTTATATGCAAGGTAAATTAAAAAAAGTGATCCAGTATATTTCAATATTTCTTGAATGATTGGATATCTTTGAAAAATATTTACTAATCCAAAATTCATAATAGCTACTAAAGTTGTAAAACCAAAAATAACTCCACACATATGTGGAATTGTTTTTATAATACCAAAATTAAAACCTGAGTAAGATGCTACAATATTGTTAGGTCCGGGAGAACAGCTTGTAACAAGCATAAAAAGACATAGTGATATTATTTCTGGGTGCATATAATTAAGCTATAGGCAGTCCATTTTCAGCTTTTTGTGATGGATGAACTAAAGTGACTCTTCCTTCTTTATCTATAGATCCTAGAATTAAAACTTGTGATTTTACACCAGCAATATTTTTTTCTGGAAAATTACAAACACCAATCACTTGTTTTCC
>MDTB01085043.1_pt1 | contig 13324 bp, 18 predicted proteins | sample 811161 | NCBI WGS metagenome assembly MDTB01 (sample SAMN05326650, study PRJNA326480) | marine metagenome | isolation source: seawater | place: Mediterranean Sea | collected 2009 | reverse complement strand
GCTTCAAGTTTTTTTGCCTCTGCAAGAATACTAAAAGCAGACTCTGTTCCTAATCTTTCTAAATTTTTTGCTAATTTCATATTTAAATTTTATAATTTATTTAAATATATTTGCAACATACTAAATTGCATTATCGATATGCAATTTTTGACGTATCAAGCTCTTTAATACTTTTACAGCCCAACAAAATCATATCTCTAGTAATTTCATCCTTCATTCTTTTGAGGATACATTCAACTCCATGTTGCCCACCAGCTCCAAGCGCAAAAAGAAAACCTTTTCCAAAGCTACAAGCTGTTGCTCCTAATGATAAAGCTTTTAAGACGTGAGTACCTCTTCTTATTCCACCGTCTAAAATAATTTCAATTTTTCCGCCTACAGCATCGGCAATTGCTGGTAGCTGGTCAAAAGGTGATCTTGAACCATCAAGCTGTCTACCCCCATGATTTGAGAGAATTATTGCTGACGCTCCAATGTCGATAGCTCTTTTTGCATCTTCCACTGACATTACTCCTTTGAGAGCAAAAGGTCCTCCCCATTTTTTTACTACATACTCTGCATCTTTCCAGCTCATGGCTGGATCATATTGTTCATTTATGTATTCCATTACACCTTTAGCTATGCTTGATCCTTTTTTAGTAAAATGTGCAACATTTTCTAGTTGAAATTTTTTATGCGTTAAGTAGTTAAAAGCCCATTTGGGACGCATCATAAAACCTAAAATACTTTTTAAAGTAAGTTTGGGTGGAGTTGTAAAGCCCCATCTATGATCTCTCTCTCTATTACCTGCCACAACAGTATCCACTGTTAAACATAGAGCCTTAAAACCTGAATTCTTGCATCTATCAATCAAGTTATCTGTAAGGGCTTGATCTTTATGTATATAAAGTTGAAACATCTTTGGGCCGCTCGAAATATTTGCCACTTCTTCTATAGATGAAGTTGCCATTGTAGACATGCTATAAAAAGTTCCAAATTTTTCTGCTGCTCTAGCTGAAGCTTTGTCTCCATCATGATGATACAATCTTTGCATAGCTGTAGGAGCTAGAAATAATGGCATATCAATTTTTTGACCCAAAACCGTTGTCGATAAGTCGGGCTGACCGACACTTGCTAAAATATTCGGAACTAAATCACATTTTAAAAATGATTCTGTGTTTCTTTTAAGAGTTGATTCGTCATCAGACCCGCCATCGATATAATGAAAAATTGGTGCTGGCAAATTTTTTTTTGCCAACTTTCGGAAATCCTCAAAATTATAACAGTCGTTGAGCGACATAATTTAAAACTTTTTGGAAAATGAAACAGATTGATTGTCAGTTCCTGGGTTTTTCTCACCCCAATCGTTATTTGAAATATGACTGTAGCTATATCCTAAAGATGAATTTTCAAACAAATCAAATCCTAGTTTGATTTCACTTTTGAATTCTAAAACGTCTCCTAAATCTTTCCCGTTTCCTTTTTCATAGTACCCGGGTGCGAAACTAGGATTGATTTTAACAGGTCCAAGATTATATTGACCTTCAACACCAGTATATAAATAAACAGAATTTTTTCCTGTTACAAAAGCTCCTGTAACTGGCGAGAATTTACCTACAAAAGTGTTTCTAAATAAATTTGGATTTTTATGTTCTATTCCAAAAAGCGAAGTTTGGTCATCACCCTCTTTATCTATTAAATCAAATTCACCTGTATAAAAAGAAATTTCATTATTGCCTGTAAAAGATGTGTTATTTTTTTCTGTAAGAACTACGTTTCCGTTTTGCTTATCACTGTTTTGTACTCTCTTGCATTTTTTAGGATTTAATCTAAATCCGGTACAATCTTTTCCATTAACGCTAAAAAAATTTGAAAAGCCTTTTCTCTTTTTAGTTGTACTTTGACTAATAGTAGTTTTTTCCTTATTAATTTCTCTCACTTTTTTTGCTTTTACGTCTTTTTTACATTTTTTAGGATTTATTCTAAATCCGGTACAATCTTTACCATTGATTTTAAAGAAGTTTGAGAAAAAATTTCCTTCTTTTGCATATAAAGGAACTCCGCTTGATATAAGCGTCAAAAATAAAAGTATTATAAATAATTTCAATTTCACAAAAGCAAAATACTATCTAATTAAAACAAAGTATAGTCTCAATTAACCTAGCTATTATTCCTTTTTTTTACCATCAGTAGAATAATTACTCCCCCTAAAAGTAAAATTAGATAAGGTAGCACCCAAAGTAAAATATTTTTTCTATTTAAGGATGGTTTGTAAGTGATCCATTCTCCATATTTTTCTATTAAAAAATCATATATTTCTTTTTTAGATTTACCTTCGTTAATTTGATCGTCAACAACAAGCTTTATAGTTTGAGCAAATTCAGAGTTTGAGTCAGCAACAGATTGTCCCTGGCAAATTAAACAGCGTAAATTTTTATATATCTCAATCTTCAATCTTTTATTTTCCTCAGAGAATAAAAAACCTGATGAAAGAAAAAAACAAATTAAAGTTAATAGTATTTTTTTTATCATTTTATAATTCTTAAAATATCTTTATAATCAGACTCATTAATTGGTCCAATAATTTTTTTAATTATTTTTAAATTTTTATCTATTATAATAGTTTCAGGTATACCATAAACACCAAATTGAACTGATGATCTTCCATCAATGTCACTTGCAATTAAATAATATGGGTCCCCTAACTCTAAAAGAAACTTTAACGCATTCTCTTTTTTGTCTTTAAAATTTATACCTAACAACTTTAGGCTCGAGTTATTTTTACTTAACTTGAGTAAATATTTATGCTCTATCCTGCAAGGTCTGCACCATGATGCCCAAAAATTTATAAGTGTAAAATTATTATTTTGTAAAATTTTTTCATCAATAAAACTATTATTTCTAATTGATTTAAGTTTAAAATTACTAATTTTTTTACTAACTAAGCTTTGAGTATTATATTTGCTATCTCTTTCTAATCCTTTAAAAAAAACGAACAAAATGAAAATTAAGGTACTTAAAATTATTATCTTAGTTATGTTTGTTTTCATAAGATTTTTTTTGTTAATCTCATAAAACCACCAAAAGAAATTAATATCGCTGAAAACCATATCCAAATCATCAGGGGTTTCTTCTGAAATTTTATATTATAGAAATCCGATCTGCTTATATTGCTCATAGTTAAATAAATGTCTGATGTAACTTTTGTTTTTATAGATGCCTCATAGGTCAGAGTTTCTGGTTGTGTATAAATTCTAATTTCTGGTTTCAGAACTTCTTTTGTATTTTTTTTTAAATCAGAAAAAATGAAATTTCCAACAATTGCCTTATAGTTTTTTTTTTCTTTGGATTCTAATGACTCAAAATGGATTTCATATTCATTAAAAGTTTCTTTACTTCCTACTTTCAAATTAAAATCTTGCTCAATAGAATAATTGTGATTAATTCCTATAAAAAATATAAGCAAACCAAACCCTAAATGAGATATAGTCCTTGGAAAATCATTAAAAGTTTTTTTTCTTAGTAATTTTGTCATGTCAATAATTGAATAGATTATTAAGAACAAAGACGAAATAATTATTAAATTGGTTAAAATACTATATTTTTCAAAATTTAGAAAAATTATCAAATTTATTATTATTGCGCCTAATAAAATTAAACCACTTTTGTAAAATGAGATAAACTCATTTCTAATCCACTTAATTTTTGGTCCAAAAGCCATTAAAAATAAAAATGGAATTAATACTGGTATTATAACTGTATTATAAAAAGGCGGACCTATTGAAATTTTTGTCTGAGAAATAACTTCTAAAAAAATTGGATACACAGTACCAATAAATATTGTAAATAAATAAAAAGCCATAAACCAATTGTTGAATAATAAGAAGGTTTCTTTGCTATTTGGATTAAAGATATATTTTTCTTTTTTAACTTTTTTAAAGAAAATAAAAAGTGAAAAAAAAATCATCGCACTTAAAAAAATCAAAATATAAAGACCTCTAGAGGGGTCGCTTGCAAAAGTGTGTACAGAGTTTAATATTCCAGATCTAACTAGAAAAGTTCCAGTTACGCTTAAAATAAATGTTGATAAGCAGAGCACAATTACCCAGGAATATCCAATGTTCCTTCTCTCTAGTAAAATTATTGAATGCATTAATGCTGTCATTACGAACCAAGGCATTAGAGATGAGTTTTCGACAGGGTCCCAAAACCAAAATCCTCCCCAGCCTAATTCGTAATATGCCCAGATAGATCCAATTATAATTCCAAGTGTTTGAAAGCTCCAGGAAATTAATACCCAGGGCTTAATGGATTGAGCAAATACTTTACCTTTATATTCGGTAAGCATTGATGATATTGCAGCAGAAAAATAAATAGAAGAACCAACAAATCCAATATAAAGAAGTGGAGGATGTATCGCTAACGCTGGGTCCTGCAGAATAGGGTTAAGTCCTAAGCCTTCTAGAGGTATTGGATAAATTCTAGAAAAAGGATTTGAACTTAATAAAAGGAAAAAGGAAAAACCTAAAATCAAAAAATTTTGGATTATTAAAGTATAAAGGCGAAACTTTTTTTTATTTTTTCTATTATAAATTAAAAAAAAATATGAAAATACAACAAGAATATTAATCCAAAGAAGTAGACTTCCCTCGTGATTGCCCCAAGTTCCTGCTATCTTATAGAATATTGGCTTCGTAGAGTGAGAATTTTCAAAAACTGTTATTAGAGAAAAATCAGATACAATAAATCCTGCTATCAGTGTTACAAAGCACATTATAGAAAAGACTGATTGGAATAAAGCAGTGTAATAAATATTTTTACTAATGAAGATATTTTTTGACTTTAAGTCATTTAAAGAAAGTTTAAATATTACAAAACAGCTTACTAGTAATAAAATTATTAAAATTGTACCAAAGTTACTTAGCATCTTTTTTGATTTCTTTTAGTTCTGGTGGCATATAGTTTTCATCGTGTTTTGCTAAAATTCTTTTTGCTATAAAGAAATTTTTATCTTTAAGTTTTCCTTCCGCTACCACGCCTTTCTCCTCAGAAAATAAATTTGGAACGGTACCAGAGTAGCTTACTATTATTTCATTTTTATAATCTGTAATAACAAATTTAATCTCTTTTTTGTTAGTTGTGATGGAATTTTTTTTTACCATGCCTCCAATTCTCATTGACTTTTCAATCTCTATATCCTCTCTTAACTTTATTTCACTTGGAGTATTAAAATAAAGTATGTTGCTGTTCAAAGACTTAAGTATAAAAAAAACTGAAATTAGTGAAACTAAAATAGCAACAGCTAAAAACAAAATTCTATTTTTAACTTTTTTAGACAGCATTTAAAAATGCTTTAATTTGTTTTGCTGCTTGAAAGGTAAATTTGGCTAGCTATTTTAGATTTTTCCATAACGGCTATTTGCTCTTTTTCTGACAAAGTTCTTAGTTCTGCTAAAAATTCTTTTTCATATTTATTAAGTGTTCTTTTTGTTTTTATATAAAGTAAAGAACAAGCAAGTATTACTAGGCCGAACGACGTCCATACGTACAGTCCATAACCATTCATTGATAAAAATTGTTGTATCATAATCTATTTATATTTTTTCTCTTTATTCTAATGATTTCTGTTTTGTATTTCATTAGAAAAATTAACGCACAGTATAGTAATAAAACTAACAACATCAACAATAAAGGCAACATCATAGAGGCATGAATTGAGCTTTCGCCGCTAAGTTTGATGCTTGCTGGTTGATGAAGTGTGGTCCACCAATCGACTGAGTATTTAATTATTGGTAAATTAATTGCCCCTATTATTGCAATTATTGATGAAATTTTTACAGCAACACGTTCATCATTTATAAGTTTAAGGCTTAAAATATAAAAAATATAAAAAAACATTAAAATAATCATGGACGTAAGCCTTGCGTCCCACGCCCACCATGTGCCCCAAGTAGGTTGCCCCCACAAAGAACCTGTCGCTATAGCTAAACAGGTAAAAAGTAATCCAATGGGTGCCAAACTTTTGCTGACTAAAAAAGAATTTTTAATTTTAAATAAAAAATTTAATATTGACAGTAGTGCAATAAAAGTAAAACACGATAGGCCTATCCACGCGGAAGGCACGTGAACATACATTATCCTTACAGACTCCCCTTGTAAATAATCAGGCGGAGATAAAACTAAAGCAAAGGTTAAACCTATTGTTAAAATTAGAAAAAAAATAGAATTAATAAATTTTATAACACTCTCTACAAAGAGATAGACATTGCTCGAAGATAAAAATTTAAACATATTATACTAATTATAATAACATAAATTTTAGTTTTGATTGAATTTAAACCTAATTAAGAATTTTGAGGGAGTTAAAGAAGTTTAGGGTAATTCCTAATTAGGTATAATAAATATTAACCTTGATCTAAGGCGAAGATTTGAACCAATAATGTTAAATTTGTGGCGTATTGATATTAAACGCTAATTAGATGGCTTGAAATAGCTTGTGCCTTTTTTCCCTGAAAAAATTTCATTTATTAATGGATGTTTTACTGGTTCTCCAGAACTGTCTATTAATAAATTTTGTTCGGAAACATATGCCTCATAGGTAACGTCATTGCTTTCGGCAAGAAGATGGTAAAAAGGCTGATCTTTTCTTGGCCTTACATCTTTAGGAATAGATTGATACCATTCTTCAGAATTGTTGAACTCAAAATCAACATCATAGATAACTCCCCTAAAATCAAAGTGCCTATGTTTAACTATTTCTCCTATTGAAAACTTTGCGTTGTTAATTGCCATAACTAAAAGATAATAATTTTTTTATAAAAATCAATATATAAATTTATTTAAAAACACTTTTATGTTATGAATACCTTGTGAATAAGTCTTTATTAAAGTTTATGACCGATTTTGGTCCTTTATTAATTTTTTTTACCGTCTATTACAAAAGTGGAAATAACCTAAGTGTCGCGATTCCACCACTTATTGCTGCAACTTTAGTAGCGGTTATATTAATGTATTTCATTGAAAGAAAGATTCCTTACGTACCCTTGATTGGAGGTATAGTAATCAGTTTATTTGGTGGTCTAACCTTATATTTTGACAATCCAGTTTTTTTGTATATGAAACCCACAATTATTAATTTAATTTTTGCATGTCTATTATTAACAGGAAAGTTTTTCTTTCAAAAAAATTTTTTAAAAATATTTTTTAAAGCTGCGTTTCAATTAAATGAAATAGGTTGGGATAAGCTCAATAATAGATGGGCTTTTTTTTTTATTTTTTTAGCTATATTAAATGAATTGGTTTGGAGATCCCAAAGTGAGATAATGTGGGTAAATTTTAAAGTATGGGGTATTTTACCCTTGACGTTTATTTTTACTGCTCTTCAGTTGCCCTTGATAAATAAATATAAAATATGAAAAACTTAAGGCTAATAATAAATAATAATCATGACAAAAAAAATAAAGAAGTATTTTTTATAAAAAAAGAATTTCAGACTATTTTAAACTTATATGCAACAATGGTATCTAACGGGACCTGGAAAGACTATGGATTGTCTACTGGTTCAAGAGAAATATCTTTTGATGTCTATCAAAGAGCATCGGATAAGCCAGTTCTTAGAATACTTAAGAATTTAAAACCAAATCATTTTAATGAAAAATTTTTAATAAAGGATAAGAATGGAAAAGTTATAGAAAAATCTGAAAACTTAAATAGGCTTATTCATAAAACTAGCTGGAAAAATTTAAAGATTGTTAAATAGTTATCTTCTTTGACCAAACAATCTTAAAAGCATAATAAATAGATTAATAAAATCTAAGTAAAGTGTTAAGGCACCCATTACAGCTTTTTTACCAATTAACTCTCCGCTATCACTAGCTAGGTACATATTTTTTATTTTTTGTGTATCGTAAGCTGTAAGTCCAACAAAAATTAGTACTCCTAAAATTGATATTACAAAGTACATCATTGTGGATTTCATAAATATATTAACAATTGAAGCGATAATAATTCCAAATAGACCCATCATTAAAAAAGAGCCAAACTTAGTTAAATCTTTTTTAGTGGTATAACCATAAATACTCATGGCACCAAATGTTCCTGCTGTAATAAAAAATACTCGTGTAATACTTGCTCCCGTGTAAAGTAAGAAAATTGAAGACAAAGAAGCTCCCATCAAAGCTGCAAAAACCCAAAAGGTAGTCTGAGCTTTAGATGCGCTCATTTTTGATATTCCAAAACTCATATAAAAAACTACTCCTAATGGAGCTAACATTAACACCCATTTTAAACCCGATGCATAAATTGTATTTCCAAAATTAGTTAGGCCTAAAATCTGACCCTGCTCTCCTGTAACCACCGCCATTTTAAAAAATAGTAAGGCTATAAATCCAGTCAAAAGAACTCCTGAAGCCATGTAGTTATAAACTTTTAACATGTAAGATCTGAGTCCTTGATCAATTATAGTTTCTGATAAAGATGATTTTGCTGCTGTTGTTTGTTTATTAAATTCCATAAGGTTAATATAAGTACTTTTAATATCTTTTCAATAGCGAATAATTCATTTAAAAAACAATAAAAATATTACATAATTTATGAAATTCAGAAAACTTGGTAATACAAATTTGGATGTAAGTTTAGTTTGTCTAGGTACAATGACCTGGGGTACACAAAACTCTCAAAAAGATGCTTTTGATCAAATGGACTATTCGGTTGAAAAGGGAGTGAACTTTTTTGATACAGCTGAAATTTATTCTGTTCCACCTACAGCCGAGTCATACGGTAAAACTGAAGAAATGATTGGTAATTGGTTTGAGAAAAGAAAAAATAGAAAAAAAATTATTTTAGCCTCTAAAATTGCTGGGCCTCGTTGTGATTGGATAAGAGGCGGAAAAAATAGCTTTAACGAAAAACTAATTGGTGAAGCAATAGATGGAAGTTTAAAAAGGTTGAAAACAGATTACATAGATTTGTACCAGTTGCATTGGCCAGAAAGATCAACAAATTGTTTTGGTGTAAGAGAATTTAAATTTAATAAAGAAGAAAAAGAATGGAATAGTTTTGAGTCTATTTTAGAAGCGCTAGGTAAATTCATCAAAAGTGGAAAAATTAGATATATAGGAATGTCTAACGAAACTCCTTATGGACTTTCGAAATACTTAGAACTTTCTAAAAATAAAAATTTGCCAAGAATGATGTCAGTGCAAAATCCTTATAGTCTTGTTAATAGAACTTATGAGATTGGCATGTCAGAGATTTCGATTAGAGGAAAATGCGGTTTACTTGTTTATTATCCATTAGCTGCAGGTGCGCTTTCAGGAAAATATAGAGATGGTCAAATGCCAAAAAACTCTAGACAAGCTTTATTTAAAGGTTGGGAAAGGATGATTAATCCTTTGGCATTGAAAGCTTATGACGAATATTACAAACTTGCTAAAGAGTATGATATTACAATGGTTCAACTTGCTCAAGCTTTTGTTAATTCAAGACCCTTTGTTACTAGTAATATAATTGGAGCAACTACAATGGAACAACTTAAAGAAAATATTGAAAGTATCGATATAGATCTTACAGATGAAATAATTGATAAAATTAATTTAATACACAACAATAATCCTAATCCTGCACCTTAGTAATTCAAAGTATTGTAATAGCTTAATTTTAGTATAAAAATAAATTATGTACTTAAAAAAAATATTTATATTGATTTTACTAATCTTGTTTTCTACTCACTCTAGCGCAAACACTCCTAGGTCGACAGGTAAATACAAGAATTGGGAAAGTTTTAGCGTTCAAACAGAAAAAGGTAAAATATGCTTTGCACAATCTGTGCCAACAAAACGAGCTCCTTCTTCAATTAAAAGAAATGCCTCAAGACTATTTGTGACTTTTAGACCAGGAGAAAATATTAAAGATGAAATTAGTATTACAAGTGGCCATGCCTATAAATCTTCAACAGTAACGGCTAAATCAGGAAAAAGTAATTTTGCTTTTTTTTCTCAAGATAATTTTGCTTGGCTTTTAGACTCTACAGAAGAAAAAAGTTTTATTAAACTAATGAAAAGAGCAACAAATTTAATTGTTAAAGCGAGAACTGCGAATGGGGCTGAAACAACAGACCATTACTCAATGATGGGATTTACGAAAGCTTACAATACGGCAAAAAAAACTTGCAGTTAATGAAAAAAATTGTTCTAGCTTATTCCGGAGGACTTGATACTTCAATAATCTTGAGGTGGCTTCAAGAAAATTATAAGGCTGAAGTTATTGCTTATACATCTGACATTGGTCAAGAAATGGATAAGCAAAAAATTATTAAAAATGCTAAAAGATTAGGCGTTAAGAAAATAATTATTGAGAATTTAAAAAATACGTTTGTCAAAGACTACGTTTTTCCAATGATAAGAGCGCATGCTGTTTATGAAGGCGTCTATTTGCTAGGAACATCTATTGCAAGGCCCTTAATAGCTAAAAGACAGATTGAAATTGCAAAAAAATTTAGAGCTTACGCTGTTTCACATGGTGCGACCGGGAAAGGGAATGACCAAGTAAGATTTGAATTGGGTTATGCTTATTTTGGAAAAAAAATAAAAATTATTGCTCCTTGGAGAGAATGGAAATTACAATCCAGAACAGATTTAATTAAATACGCAAAAAAAAATAATATCCCGATCCCAAAAGATAAAAAGGGAGCGCCTCCTTTTTCAATTGATGATAATATCTATCATACTTCTACTGAAGGAAAAGTTTTAGAGGATCCAAGGAATTCTGCACCAGAATTTATTTTTCAAAGAACTGTTTCTCCAGAAAGATCACCAAATAAAACAACCAAAGTTACCGTAGCTTTTAAAAACGGAGATCCTATTGCTGTCAATGGAAAAAAATTAAGTCCTGAAAAGTTGCTCAATAAATTAAATGATTTAGCAAATAAAAATGGAATAGGAAGAGTTGATTTAGTAGAAAATAGATTTATTGGAATTAAATCTAGAGGTGTGTACGAAACTCCAGGCGGCACTATTCTATATGCCGCTCATAGAGCAATAGAGTCAGTAACGCTTGATAAAGAAACGACTCATGCGAAAGAGAGAATTATGCCAGCATACGCTGAACTAGTTTATAATGGCTATTGGTTTTCAAAGAAAAGAGTTAAGCTCCAAAAGATTATAGATAGGAAAAGAAAACAAGTGGAGGGAGATATTGTTTTAGGTTTGTATAAAGGTAATATCACAATTTTATCCAGAAGAACTAAAAATAGGGCTTATTCTCTAAAAAAAGTTTCCTTTGAAGAGAATAAAACGTTTAATAAATCAAAAATTGAAAACTTTATAAAGCATCATTCAAAACAGTTAAACAAATCATAAAACTCTGATATTGTCTTAAAATGAATTCAGCGATTCGAAATATTCAATTAGTTGCCGTAGTGGTGGTTTTGCTATCAACAATATTAGCTTTTCTTTTGGAAATTTTAAAAATGTATGAAGCTCAAAATGTTACTTTAGCTGATTTGCTTTTATTGTTTATCTATATTGAAGTAATAGGATTAGTAAGGTCGTATTGGGAGTCAAGGGCGGTGCGTGTAATATATCCTCTAGTAATCGCAATCACTGCACTATCGCGTTATATAATACTGCAAGACAAAGAGTCCGACCCAACAAATTTGATTTATTTAGCAAGCGCCATTTTAATTGTTTCGATCGCTACCGTAGTAATAAGATTTAGAAGAAGTAAATATTTGAAAATTGATAACGATAAAACTAACGACCTTTAAAACACTCCAAAGTATTTTTTAATAAACATGCAATAGTCATTGGTCCGACTCCACCAGGTACAGGTGTGATTGCTCTTGCTTTTTCCTTAACTGTATCAAATTCTACATCTCCAACTATTTTATCCCGCACTTTGTTGATACCTACATCAATTACAATTGAGTTTTTTTTTACCCAATCTCCTTTTACTAAATTAGCTACTCCTACCGCGGCCACAAGGATATCTGCTTTCAAACACTCTGCTTTTAAATCTTTAGTTTTTGAATGAACGATAGTAACTGTACAATTTTCATTTAAAAGTAATTGCGCCATAGGTTTACCATTCAAATTAGATCTTCCAATTATAACAGCGTGTTTACCTGATAAATTTGGTTCAATTTTTTTTATTAACAATAGACATCCTAGTGGTGTGCAAGGAACTGTTGCCTTATAGCCGGATGAAAGATTGCCAACATTAATTGGGTGAAACCCATCAACATCTTTTTTAGGATCTATTGAATTAATAATTTTTTCCTTATTTATTTGCGTCGGCAAAGGTAATTGTACTAATATTCCAGAAACATTATTGTCATTATTAAGTAATTCAATTTTTTTTAGAACCTCCTCTTCCATAACATCTTTTGAATACCTTACAACTTCAGAATTTATTCCTACCTCTTTTGAACTTTTCTCTTTATTTCTCACGTATATTTGGCTAGGCTCAAAATCACCTATTAGAATTACTGTTAGACCAGGAACTTTATTTGTCTTTAACTTAATAGACTCAATCTCATTCTTTATTTCATCTTTTAAAACTGCTGCTTCTCTTTTTCCATCTATAATCATATCTAAAATAAACCTGGTGCAAACATTTCAAAGACTAAATTTCTTAAGAACATTAAGCCTAATATAAGTACGATCGGAGATATATCTATTGATCCTAAGTTTGGTAAATATCTTCTGATAAAATTTAAAGGCGGATCTGTAAGTTTGTAAGAAACATCTAATACTGAATACACAAACCTATTACTAGTGTTTAAAACATTAAATGCCACTAACCAACTGATAACTGCATTAATGATTAAGATCCAAATATAAAGGCCTATCACATTGTCAAAGAGTATAAAAACTGACTTCATCCATTTTTCTCCACGTAAATTGAAGTGCTAGGAAATGCAAAAGATGCCTTGTTGTTTTCAACAATATTTTTTATCTCAATAGCAAGGGTATCTTTAACGTTAAGCCATTCTTGAAAATGTTTAGTTTTTGTAAAGCATATTAATCTTATATCTATAGAGCTTGCAGCAAATTGATCTACCTTAACTGAAAGCATAGTGTTTTCAGATTTAACAAAGTCTTCACTATTTTTTATGTACTCTTCAATTTGTTTTTTTATGTTATTTAATTGTTCACTAGTAGTTCGGTACTCCAATCCTATCATCCAATTAATTCTTCTGTTTGTGGTTTGAGTATTATTAATCACTGCATTTTCAGCAAATTGAAAATTTGGAATGGTTGCTTGGGATTTGTCAAATCTTCTAACAACTGTTGACCTAAAACCAATACTCTCAACTGTTCCTTCAATCACACCTTCAACATAAATC
>MDTB01081675.1_pt1 | contig 13324 bp, 11 predicted proteins | sample 811161 | NCBI WGS metagenome assembly MDTB01 (sample SAMN05326650, study PRJNA326480) | marine metagenome | isolation source: seawater | place: Mediterranean Sea | collected 2009 | reverse complement strand
GTCTTAAAGCCGCCCATTTTGACAGTAAAGCGTATGTTGAGGCGCATGGTGTGAAATCTGTTGATCTGGGTCATGTGTTTAATTACTTTGCGGTCAAAGCGTTTCGCGGCGGTTATGAACCCAAAGATTATTCAACCGTGTTAAAGGCGGGGACGTGTTATGGGCTTAGCAGCAATTTATTTAAGGATGCTGTAGATGCATTTGCGGCGGAGCATTTTAATAAGCCGCGCCTTGGCGTATATCATTTTGATAGCAATATTTATGCTGACGGTCATGGCTGTCGCTTAAAAGCAGACATTCGCGGCAGAGTCAAAGAGCTTTATTGGTAGCGTGGTAAGGCGTACCAGATCACAGCATATAAAAAAAGCGCAGCCTCACCAGCCGCGCTTTTTATGAATGAGTGTCTGTGCCGTGATTATTTCTTAGTTGCGCTCTGGACTTTTTCGCCTGCACGTTCAATGTCTTGACCTAGGCCGTTTAGTGTATTGCCACATGCTGAAAGCGATAGGCTCAATGCACAAAATGTGATGATAATTTTTAAGTGTTTCATAAGTTTCTTCCTTGAATTCTCAACCACGTTGATTTGCGCCTATAATATCGGCGCGTTTTGGCCTTGTCTATCTGTTTCTACGTTGTTCTTCACGGTTTTAACGCTGTTTTTATGGCGGCTTAAATGTGCAAAGGCGCTCGCTGCGTAATAAGCCATAAAAACAAGGCTCCAATCTGGCCCATGTGCTGCCCAGTCGTCTTTTTGAATGGCTTCATAGCTGCTGCTTGCGGCGAAAAGTGTCGCAATGCCTAGATAGGCGGCGCTACTTTGTGCTGACTCTTCTTCGCTTTCGGCATTTTTGTAATGCTGAATAAGCACATTTTTCTCACTATCATAAGTGTAGTGCAAGTCATCTATGCTGCATGCGGATTTTTGGTTGAAATAGGCGATTGCTGAATCGTATGATTGTGTCATGTCGTGGGCCTCTTGTTTTGTTTATCTACATTACTGGTGTATGCGGGTCGCGCTTGTTTTGTGCAACTTCGCGGTCAACGGCCTTTACTGTCTTCTTTGCTGCGCGTGATGCGCCGAAATAAAAGAAGGCAAAAAATAAGGAAAGGCCAACGCTAACATCAGGTGCGGCTTCATTGCGTGCTTCCTGCGTAGGTGCGCTAAAGGCATTATGGATACTGTTCGCCATTAATGTTCCGGAAATCAAGCCCCCAACAAGGCCGAATGCCGCAGGCCCACCCAAATCTTTGTTGCTTTTATGGTGCTCAATGAGAACATTTTTATTGCTGTCATATGCGTAACAAATATCTTCGGCGGAGCTTTTTCCTGCGCGGTTGAAGTAAGCGACGGCGTTATTGTAATCTGCATTCTCTGTCATGGTTTTGTCCCGGATCATAGGCTTTTTCATATTCTTGCTGTTTATTAACCATAACAGTGCGAAGGAGTCAATAAAAAAGCCGCGAAATACATCGCGGCTTTTGAGGAAATATATAGCGTTTGTTACGCCGCTTCATCACCAAATGCTTTGTCCGAGAATACGTCTTCCCAAACGCCTTCTGTTGATGCGCGTGAATATTCTGTTGAACGGTTTTCAAAGAAGTTTGTGTGTTCGGCGCCATTGAGCATTTCGTCCATCCATGGCAGTGGGTTTTTCTCAATGTGGTAAATTGGCTCCATGTTAAGCTGCTGTAAGCGGCGGTCGCCAATCCAGCGAATATAGAGTTTCACGTCTTCTGGCTTAAGGCCTTCGATCTCACCCATTTCAAAACAAAGGTCAATAAACGCATCTTCATGATTAACGGTAGTTTTACAGCACTCAAGAATTTCAGCGCGAAGCTCATCATCCCAAATATCAGGATTTTCATAGATAAACGCATTGAATAAGCGGATCATAGACAGGCAGTGCAATGTTTCATCGCGCACTGACCATGTAATAATTTGCCCCATGCCCTTCATTTTGTTGAAACGTGGGAAGTTCATCAAAATTGCGAAAGAAGCAAAAAGCGCAAGGCCTTCTGTGAACGCGCCGAACATGGCCATTGTTTTTGCAATGTCGCGGCGTGATGTCATTGATGCGCTTTGTAAGTCATCAAATTTGTCTTTCATTTCCTTATATTTAAGGAAGGCTTGATATTCAGATTCTGGCATGCCAAGCGTATCAAGAAGGTGTGAATATGCCGCAATATGGACTGTTTCAATATTTGAAAACGCCGCGAGCATCATTTGTACTTCAACAGGGCCGAATACGCGTGAATAATGTTTCATGTAACAATTATTCACTTCAACATCAGCTTGCGTGAAGAAACGGAAAATCTGTGTCAGAAGGTTAATTTCTGATGGGGTGAGTTTTTGTTTCCAGTCGCGAATATCTTCGGCCATTGGCACTTCTTCAGGTAGCCAGTGTAGGCGCTGCTGCGTTAACCATGCTTCGTAACACCACGGATATAGAAACGGTTTATAAACGTGACGTTCTTGTAAAAGCTGGCTGTTTGAATCTGTAACATCATCGGTGATAACTTCAGTGTTAACGGCGGCATTATCTGACATGGGCGGCATACTCCTTAAAAGACGCATATTTGAATGATTACCAATCAATATAAGAGTGTGGTCTCAGAATCCGAGTCTTTTTAGACTCTTCTCCACATATATTCATTGGGCTGAATATTACGGATCAGAAATGATCTTTAATCAATATATGGTATTTTTCATGATAAGTGAATACCATATATTGATTTTTTGCATGTTTTCCCTGCGCTGTATTTTATTTTGCTATGCTCATGTTTAATATAGCTATTTTACGATATTTGCCCTAAATTGCATTTATGAGTCTTATTTTATCAGTCCAGTCACATGTTGCTTATGGTTATGTTGGGAATCGCGCGGCGATGATTCCTTTGCATGCTTTGGGGCATGAAGTTATCGAGCTAAATACAGTTGGTTTTTCTAACCACCCTGGCTATGGCGCTTTCTCAGGGCGCATATTCACATTAGATGAATTATCAACTTTGGTCGAAGGCTTAAAGGCGCAAGGGTTATTTTCGCAAATTGATGCGGTGCTGACGGGTTATATTGGCGACCATGAACTAGGGCATTTGGTGATGGAAACTTTACAGCAAATTCGCGCCGAAAACCCCGATTGCCTGTATTGCTGCGACCCCGTAATGGGCGATGTTGGTCGTGGTTTTTTTGTTGATGAACAGAGCATTCCGCCATTTTTCAAAGATATTGCGCTTAAAGAGGCCGACTTAATCGTCCCCAACCAGTTTGAAGCGTCTTATTTGGCGGGTATGGAGATTAATAATGATGATGACGCGCGCGCTGCTTTAGGCCGCCTGCATGCATTGGGGGCAAAGGGCGTTGTTATGACGTCTTATCAGCCGCAAAGCCTTGCTGATGATAAAATATCTATGCTGGTATCGCACCCTGATATGGGCATTTATCAAGTGATTACCCCGCGCCTTGATTTAGACCCTATGCCCAATGGAGCTGGGGATGTCAGCGCGGCGACCTTACTTGGGCATATATTGAACGGCAAGCCTTTGCAAGATGCGCTTGCCCTAACGGCGGCGGCTTTGGTGGATGTTTTCTATGCCACCCAGCAAGCGTCGCGCCGTGAGCTGCACTTAATAAAGGCGCAATCCGCCTTCACGGATCCTTCAAAAAATTACACAATCCAGCGTTTATAAGCGCAAGGGGTTTTGCACGTGGAATTTTCTGCCGATGGTAACTTATTCTTCATTATGATAGGGTTATGATGATTTTATTATCGTAATTTTATAAATTTTTTTAAGGAATATCTATGATGCGCCTTCAAGATCTCAAAGTCGGCTGGAAGCTTTATGCGCTTTTGGGCCTCGCACTAATCTCTATTATTTTTGTGACAACAATCTTGCTTGGCAATTATAAGAAAACCCTTTTGGAAGACCGTAAAGTCAAAACTCAAAACGTCGTGGAAGTCGCCTATAGCGGTGTTTTACGCTTCTTGGAACAAGCGAAACGCGGCGAGTTAACCGAAGAAGAAGCCAAAATACGCGCGCAAGATATGGTCAGAGCGCTGCGCTATGAGGGCAATAATTATTTCTGGATTAATGACTACCATCCGAAGATGGTTATGCACCCCATGAAGCCTGCTTTGGAAGGTAAGGATTTAAGTGAAACTGCCGACCCTGAAGGTACAAAATTATTTACCGAAATGGTCAAGGTCGTTAAGCAAAGCGGCGAAGGCTTTGTGCCTTATATGTGGGATAAACCAGATAGCGGTACAGATGCACCGCAGCCAAAATTATCTTTTGTTAAAGGCATCGCGGAATGGCAGTGGATTATAGGGTCAGGTATTTATATTGATGATGTTGAAAAACAGTTTAACAAAGAACTTATACAGGCGATGATTACCATTGCGATTGCCTGCTGCGTTCTTGGGCTTGTCGCATGGCTCATTATTCGCTCTATTTCTGACCCATTAACAGAGATCGCAAAAACTATGGGCATATTGGCAGAGAACAAAACGGCAGTTTCCCCTTATGATGGACGCGCCGATGAAATTGGCACAATATCTTTGGCGGTGAATGATTTGAATGCCAAGCTAGAACAGGCTCGCGCGTTAGAGGGCGAACAAAAAGCGCAACAACTGCGCGCAGAGAAAGAGAAGAAAGAGCTTATGCTCAAAATGGCAGATGACTTTGACCTGAAAGTGGGCGAAGCGCTGAACACTCTTACTGTTTCGGCGACAGAGCTGCAAAGCTCGGCAGAGCAAATGCAAGATATTGCCGATAAAACAACCAGTTCAAGTGAAGCTGTTTCAAACTCCTCTGAAGATGCGAGCCAGAATGTGAATACAGTGGCCGCGGCGATGGAGGAAATGTCCGCCAGCGTTGCTGAAATTGCTGAACAGATCGTCTCGGCAAAGGCGAAATCAAATGACACAGCAAAAAATGCCAAAGACGCGAATGAAACGGTCGGGAACTTGAACGTTTTGGTGCGTGATATTGGCGAAGTTGTTGTCGCAATCCAAGATATAGCAGAGCAAACGAATTTATTGGCGCTGAATGCCACGATCGAAGCGGCGCGGGCAGGGGAATCTGGTAAAGGTTTTGCGGTTGTCGCGGATGAAGTGAAGAAGCTTGCTAATGAAACAGCGACAAAAACGGAAGAGATTAATACGCGCATAACAGAAATTCAGAACGCAACGAAGGATTCTGTTGATGGTATGGGGCGCATTTTGTCAAATATATCAGAGATTGATTCTGCAGTGACGGGGATATCGGCCGCCGTGGAAGAGCAAAACGCAACCACCAATGAAATTGCCCGCAGCATTGCGGAGGCATCATCAGGCGTATCGCAAGTGGCGAATGTGATTATTGACGTGAAATCAGGCGCAATGGATACGGGGCGCTCTGCGGATTCTGTGCTTACTGCGTCAAAACAAGTCGCGGCGTTGTCACATGCCCTAGAAGGTTCTGTGAGTGCATTCTTGGACCAGATAAGAGCAGAGTAATAGTAAGCTGGTTGAGGACCGCGTATGTCTATGGGCGCGGTTTCACCATATCTTTGATAATGTGCAAATAGCCATCTTTGCCTGTGTGGCGATATTCTTCCAGTGCGCTATAGGCCAGTTTAATCGCATGATCATTCGTTGAATTGCGAATAATATCCCAATCACCTTTTAAGGCGTCCAAATCCAACGGCGAAGCTTTGTCTCCCCAGTGAATTTTGGGTGCGCCCATGGAAAGATAAGCCGCGATTAATGCGCTGCCCATTTCAGCATTTAGCGCATCAGGGGCGGCGGCCTTATTATAAAGGTGGCGTAAGCCATGAACCGCCGTCAGGCAATGCAGGCTGGTAAAATTCGGCAAGCTTTCATAAAGGTTAAGCGTTGCATCACGAAAGTCATCAAGGCAGAGGCTATGTGACAATGGGTTTTGCGCGATTAAATCTTGGAATTCGGCTTTTGCCGCGACGCGCTCAATTTTTGAATATATATTCGGGGCGCCAGCGCTAATGTGATTCCAATGCCCTTGTTGATGCAAATTATGTGCTTTATCAAATAAATCTTTTAACGCAATGCCGTTTTCGGCAAGCTGCGCAGGGCGCGGCGTGATTTCTTTATATGTGTCTGCCCAGTAAGCAAGCCCTTTAATAATTTCAGGCTCGTTGCGTGCCATAATGCCATATGATGTGCGCAATAGACCATGAAACGCCGCACCGCAGACGCCAGATGTCAGGCTGTTAAGGTGGCGCTTTAATGTGGCATTTAGGCCGTTATCTTGTACTTGGCGCGTGAAATACTGCGTATGGGCAAAGAAATAATCATGCCCCCCTAAGTAATTTTTATATGTATCTGGCGTGAAAACCAGCGGGCTTTTTTTCGTCAAAGGGCGAATGCGTCGGGCTTTAACGTGATCTGTAGCGAAGTCTTGGATCTGCTGTGTCGATGCGCCAATCTCATAGAGAGCATAAAGCGCCATTGGCAAATGGTTGGTAAGCTGCGGCCCATATTCAGGGGAAAGCTGATCGTTCATGTTAATTAAATCTATGACATGTTTTTTCTGCATTTTATGGCCTTCCTGTTGCTGCCTTATGGCGCGCATCTTATCGTCTTTTTGTTATTTGTGGCAAATTATCAGAGTTGCGCTGTTATGTAAAGGTTGTTTGTGTTGTGCGTAGCAATAGGGGGTAATGTAAAGGAAATGTTAAGCTTGACCTGTGTAGAATGATAATGGAGTTCGCTTTAAATGATGCTTTGCTGATTTAACAGTTTCTTTAAAGGCTGATTTTTATTACTATGTATAAAGGCGCTGCATTTCGCGTGCGCCATATTTTCAAATTAAGGTTGTTGCTGTCATGAGTTCACCACAAGATGCATCTGAACAGGTAAATTGGCACTGGCGTAATACAATGCGCCCTTTGCGATTCTTTCAAATGGATTCGCGCGCGGCTTTGCCTTATTTAATTTTATTACCTTATGCGCGTACTGTGACATTGGTGTTTTGTGTGCTTTCAACTGTCGTTTTCTTGGTGCTAGAAAAGCACGGCCTGACATTTCCCGCGGCGCTCAGGGCGCTACGTTCAACTTTAGTTGGCGAAAAAAGACACGCACTTGCGCGTGTTCGCCGCAGAAGATTGAAAGATTTCGGCTAATCACGCAGCGTTTATTCTGTGCGGCGCTTCATATAAATAAATGTAATCTATTGTTGGGTGTTGCGCTTGGAAAAATAACGCGCGCAAGCGCTTTGTAATTCTTTGGCTAGTGCTTTACCTGAATCGCCGCCTGTGCCGCTCATTTTTTTCAACACAATCAATGTTAATGTCTTGTGGTGGGCGCGGACAATTTCAACAGCGTCTTGGTCTAAGGTTTTTATGCGTTCAAGAAAATCGACCATGATATTGGTCATAATGGTCACCAGATCATATTTAAACATCTTGGCGCTGGCTTTTAGGTCAAAAACAGGTTTGAATATTTTGGCTTTATGGGTGTCTAAATCACCTTCCTCGCTTTGTGCGGCGTTTTCGAGCGCTATTTCAAGCTGATCAAGAAATTCTATGGCGACGGGTTTGAAGTCTGATGTTTTTTGGGCGAGGGCATCTTGGCACGCGCGAATTTTGTGATCGTCAATTTTGCCGCGCCCTGCTTTGGTTTGCAAAATGCGGCTCGCAGTGATTACGCGCGCTTTTGTTCTCTCGCCTTCTTCTTGCAATATCATTGCCCTTGATCCTTGCGTGGGTCATGTATGAAAATACATTCTATACGCATTATACGTTATTTAAATTTACTAAAAAAGCTTTTAAAAAAGGTTAACTGACGTTCCACGTTTCGTCGAAATCATCTTCACGGCGACGTGGGCCTGAATAGCGTTCATCTTCCTGTCTGCGGCGGTCAGGGCCGAAATAGCCGTTGTAATCAATGAAGTTACGCGGGTTGTTTATGACATGCTGTAGACGGCGTGTGAGATCCGTGGCGGTAAAGGGTTTAACAAGAAACTCAGTGACCCCAGCGTCGCGTGCTTCTTCAACCCGTGGACGGGCGCTATAGCCGGTGATGAGAACAATCGGAGCCATACGATTAGGGGATTCGCTGTCATTGCGGATTTGTTTGGTCAGTTCAATCCCGTTAATGGGCTCCATTAACCAATCAACAAGAATAATGTCGGGGTTGTGCAGACGGCAGAGGTCAAAGCCTTGCTTGCCATTGCTTGCCTCTAATACTGTGCCAACCTTAAGCGCTTTGAGTACCGATACAATTAACGTGCGCATTGACTTGGTATCATCAACGACGAGGACTTTTAGTTTTTCAAAGCTGAGACTCATGATAGCGTATCTTTAATAATATGGTCTGTTCAAAATAAATTAGTATAAAATGCAGAAAAGAATACAGGCGTATTTATACACGACGTATCATACGTCTGTACACGTTATAATAGCAAGATTTACAAGAAAGGCAAACCTTATGGATAGGATTGGTAGTGCAAAAACATATTTAAAAACGCTGATGGCGCGCGATGAAGCGTTTAATGCTAAGCAAAGCGGCCTTGAGCATTTTGATGTGGTCGATCCTGCCTATGGCACGGTCATTTGTGCTGTACCTATCATGGATGCGGCGATGATAGAAGGACAGATTGCGGGGGCACATAAGGCGCAAATGAAGTGGGCCGCGCTGGGTTTTGCTGGGCGCGCCGCATTGCTGGATAAATGGCACGACCAAATCGTTGAGCATAAAGATGCTCTAGCGGCATTGCTGACATGGGAACAAGGCAAGCCGCTAGCGGAATCGCAAGCAGAGATTGCATCGACAATAGGGAATGTGCGCTGGTCGGCGCAGCGCTGCGCAGATTCTTATGAACACACAGAGCCTTCTCATATTGATGGGGCGAAGAATATTATTAAATATGAAGCCATCGGCGTTGTTGCAGCCATTACGCCGTGGAATTTTCCAAGCGCGATGGTGACGCGCAAAGCTGCCCCCGCCTTGGCTGCGGGCTGCGCTGTGGTGCTGAAGCCTGCTGAAGATACACCCTTATCGGCGCTGGCCTTATGTGACCTTGCATATCAGGCGGGCATACCGCGTGATGTCTTGCGCATTATCACTTTGGATCGAGACCATGCGGCTTTATTTTCTGAAGTGGCGTTTAAAACCCCTAAAGTCGCGATGGCAAGCTTCACCGGATCAACGGCGATTGGCAAGTTATTGATTAAGGCAAGCGCTGAAAATGTAACCAAGCTGTCTTTAGAGCTTGGCGGCAATGCGCCTTTTATTGTGCGCGCTGATGCTGATTTACAGGCCGTGGTTGCAGGGGCATTTGCTTCTAAGTTTAGAAATGCAGGACAAACATGTATCTGCGCTAACCGTATTTATGTGCATGAAGATGCTTATGATGCTTTTAAAAGCATGTTCGTTCAGAGGGTTAGTCAGGCAAAAATTGGTGATGGTTTTGATTCGGCTGTAGAAATTGGCCCTGTTATCAATCAGCGTGCTTATCAGCGCCTCTGTGCCTTTAAAGATGAGCTGGAAGCACAAAATGCGCAAATCTTGCCTGTGCAAAGTGTGGGGCATGATAGCGGACTGTTTTTTGCGCCTTTGGTCTATGAGTGTGATTCGGCCTGCACAGCCCCCCAGCAAGAGATTTTTGGCCCTGTTGCTTGTCTGTATAAATATAGTAATGATGATGAAGTGGTTGCGCTTGCAAACGAGACGGAATATGGCTTGGCGGCCTATGTCTATGGCGGTGACAAGGATGCGACTTATGCCCTTGCCGCACAGTTGCAATTTGGTATGGTTGGGATTAATGAAGTGCGTATAGCGGACGCCTCTATACCTTTTGGTGGGGTAAAGCAATCTGGTGTTGGGCGTGAGGGCGGCCAAGATTCTCTTAAAAACTTCATGAATTTAAAATATTTTTGTCGGCGCGACTCGGTATAAACTATGCATATAATTCAACCGTTTAGATATTTAACATAATTTTTGTTTGACTCTTGCACTTAAATATATTAAAAAACTGTTAACTTTCTGATAGAAAACCGCGCATTGCGTGTTGCATATATAAGTACCGTGTGGGAAAACAATTGTTTCGAAAACGGTACTGAGTAACTGGCACAAAAGATGCATTGTATTTTACAGAATACTAGGGTGTGGTGCTGAGTAGATAATACGGTATCTCATTTTTGTAAGCGGGGCTTTTTATAAGCGGGTCAGAGGGTTTTGAATAGAATTTAATGTGTGGGCGGTTGCCTTTATGAGGAGAGAATAAATGGCTAATAATTCAATTAATGTAAATTTTGCACAATCAGACGTTCAAGAAATTAGAATGGGCGCTGAAAATACATTGGAAATCATTCTCAAGGATGGTTCTGTTGTTGGCTATACAGACATGGACACGGCATCATCAAGCAGCTTTCTTATGTTTTCTGATGGCAAGGCGCTTGAGATTGCATCTTTGGTTGATACGCTCGAAAATGGCGAAGCATGGAACATCCTCGATAGTTACATTGTTGAAAACATTGTTATGCCTCTTAATGGCGGCACAGAAAATATTGCCCTCGGTCAGCATTCAATTATGCACTTTGACTTTGACCTTGCAGATGCGATGATCACACAAAATGAAAATACATTAGAAATTGATATGGGCGATGCGGGCTCTATTGTTGTTTCTGGTGTTAACGGCATGGAAGCGATCCAGCTTGCAAATGGCGAAGTTGTAGACCTTAATATTCTCCTCAATGGTTCTACAGACGACGTTGCCCCAGAAGTTGTTATTTATGCAGACGCACAAGACGCAGCTGAGCAAGTTGCAAATATTGAACCAGCATCAGGCGACATTGCCGAGCAGCTTGCTGCGATTGAACCTGCCGCAGGTGACGCGGGCGCAGCGGCTGGTGGCCGTGGCGGTTTTGGTTTTAACTCTTCATTCTCAGCAGAACAAGTTGCGCCACTTAACGAAATTGGCCCTCTTAACCCAACAGCGCTACAATACGGTATTTCACTTAGACAAGACCAAGTCTTCCCAGAAGACGAAATCGCAGAGCGTTTGGTTACCCCGCCAGAAATTGAAAATGAATCAACAACGGCGCTTGAAATCCCATTATCAGCAACGACATTAAACGGCACATTGAGCGTTTCTTTCGGTAGCGATGGCTTCGGCAGCATCACACCAGGCGGCGCAGGTTTTGCACCTTCAGGTTCACTTGCAGGCGGCACATTGACATCACTCGGTGAAGCGGTACTCGTTTCACAAACGGCGACAGGTTACGCAGGTGCAACAGCATCTGGCCGCGCTGTATTCGAAATTAACTTTGACGCCGTTGGTGATTACGAATTTATCATCCATGACGGTATCGACCACGCTGACCCATCAAACCCAACGGACGTAATCGCGCTTGAATTTGGTTTTATCGCTACAGATGGCGCGGGCGACGCGGCAGAAGGCACATTCACAGTAAACGTTGTTGATAGCGTTCCTGTCGCGGCTGACGACCACGTTTCAATGACCCCGTTCACAGATACAGATGCTGATGGCAATGTCATCACAGGCGTGACAGCGGCGGGCGCAGATACAGATAGTGATGACATCACATCAACCGTAACTGACGTTGACGGCACAGCCGTTACTGTAGGTACACTCATCACGGGTACATTTGGTACATTAGAAATTGGCGCAGACGGCGAATTTGAATATACATTATATAATAACTGGGATGTTCTCGCGGGTGTTGATTACAGCAAAAGCGAAACATACGATTTTGACACATTCACATACACATATACTGACTTTGATGGCGATAGCGACACAGCAACATTAAGCTTTGATGGCTTTGTAGCCGCGCTTCCACCAATGACAGCAACGCCAACCATGGTTACTGTGGGTGAAGACCTTAACGCCGCAACAGATAGCTTTATTGTCACTTCTGATGCAAACGCAGTTAATGCAACAAGCCCAGTGGGTGATATCACTTCCGTTGAATATAACGGCATATATACAAGCAATGTCGGTACGCTCACATCAAATGGTTCAGCCGTAACAGTTGCAGCAAGTGCAGCTGGCCTCGTGGGTACAGACGCTTCTGGCGCCACAGTATTTGATGTTGTGTTCACACAAAACGCAGCAGGCGCTTTTGAATATACATACACACAATATGCGGCGCTTGATCACGAAGAAGGCGGCGCGTCAGATGACACAATGGCAATCAATTTTGGCATTACAATTACAAATGAATACGGCCTTACCGTTGACAGCACGATTACTGCAAACGTCAATGACGATAACCCAATCGCGCAAGATGACGCAGCAACATTGGCTGATGGCGTAATCACATCATCAGGCAACGTCACAACAAATGATGAAGACACATTCAGTGCGGATATTGACCATACAGTGAACGGTTACACCGTAACGGGCACATTTGGTGTCTTCACTGTCGATGCGGATGGCGAATACACTTACACGCTTAACGCGGACTGGGCTGACCACATCACAATTGATTACTCAACAACAGCAACATACACATTAGAAAGCTTTGATTACACGCTGACTGATGATGATGGCGATACATCTAATGCAACAATCACTTTCAGCAAAACAGTTGAAGAGCTTGATGCGCCAGAGGCTGACCCATCAGCCGTCACCGTAACGGAAGACGCGCCACTTGATGCGACAAATGTACTAACAGCAAATGGCGTTATTGACGCAACAACAGATAACGGCGCATTGACATCAATCACTTACAATGCAGGCACATTCACAAGCAACCTAACAGGTAACCTGCTTTCAAATGACGTTGCGGTGAATGTAACGTCAATGACAAACGGCATTATCGGTCAGACAGCATCTGGCGATGTGATCTTTGATGTTGTGTTCTCTCAAAACGCGGCAACAGGTAAATTTGAATATACATACACACAATATGCATCACTTGACCATGAAGAAGGTTTAGCAACGGATGATACGATGGCACTTAACTTCGGTGTGACCATCACTGATGAATACGGCCTTAGCACAACGACAACGGTTACAGTAAACGTTAACGATGATAACCCGCTTGCAAATGACGATAGTGATCACCTTGCAGATGGCGAAACAGTTGCAGATGGTAACGTTCTTGATGATAACGGTAATGGCGCAGATGAATTAAGCGCGGATAATGCAAATCAAGTATCGCTTGTTTCAAGCGCAACAGGTAAATATGGCGACTTGACGATCTTCGCTGATGGCTCATACACATATACGCTTCACGCGAACTGGGCAACCACAGCAGGCGTTGATTTCTCAAAAACAGAGACATACACATTAGATAGCTTCAAATACCTTCTTACAGACGGTGATGGCGATACATCTG
>MDTB01062074.1_pt1 | contig 13325 bp, 19 predicted proteins | sample 811161 | NCBI WGS metagenome assembly MDTB01 (sample SAMN05326650, study PRJNA326480) | marine metagenome | isolation source: seawater | place: Mediterranean Sea | collected 2009 | reverse complement strand
ACCGTTTATGAAACAGACTCAGCTGATGATGATGATGCATTGGTTAAGCCAGAAAGTATGGCTTTGGTTTCGAGAGAGTCTGCGAGTGATTATGGCCTCACAAATACTCTTGGTGATGTCGTGCAATATGATCTTGGCCTTGTTAATAGATACAAAAAAACCAACGTCGGATTTTGGCTTAATGCCTATTCAAATGATGGAGACTTGGTAACCGTAACTGGTGCTAACAGCTCAAACAACGTGGTTCGAGCTGATCCGGCTGGCAATTACAAATTCACAGAATTTAAATCATCATTGTTGTACGGGAATAACAATGATGACCTCTACAAATTTAAAAAGGCATCAAGAGGAAACACGATTCAATCGATGGGTGGCGATGATAAAATAGTCTCACATGTTAGAACAACTGCAGATCTCGGGGACGGTGATGACACCTATAAGATTAGAAATGGCAGTCAACATTTGATTAAAACTGGCAGCGGTGAAGACAAAGTAGTCATTAAAAATTTAGAAAATTACACTGGAAAACATATACTTCAAGTGTCTGATTTCACTCCGTTTGAAGACAGTATTTACTTCAGAGGAAATTACGATGAATCGCTTATCTCTACTGAACTAGTGTTAATGCCAGGTTCAGCAGATAAAGAGACTTCTGAAGCAACCGCATTGGATTATGCCATTGACTTAAAATACGACGATGAAATTATTGGAAAAATATATTTGGATATGTCTTCTGATTCAGGTTTTATGAACTTTTTCAGTGGAAATAGAAGTATTCTTGCAGATCTTGCGCTCTTAAATACAGATAAATTAAATACCTCAGAAATACTCGGTACGATTGGTAAAGGAGAAAAAATCACAGCACTTGAGTTGCTAGAAATGATCGTTGAAACACGCGGAATAGTTAACACAAGACACAATACACCAAGCTCCTGGTCTGATTTATCAATTTCAAAACGTAATAAATTACGTACAAAAGCGTGGAAAGCTCTTGGATCTGAAGTTTCAAATGCCGAATGGAAAGATTTTTACAGTGATTTACTACCCACAATTAACAACAATGACTTTGACATAAGTACATTTGTTGAACACGGCTCAGTTTTTTCAGGATTATCAACTGATGCGTTATCGGTCTTTGACGGCTTAAGTGGATCAGCAGCGGAGGCAAGCGCCACGGCCACGACTGTAGTTGACACTGGCACGAGCACCGTAGAGAACCTAGTTTGATACCTATTCAATTGCATGGTTAACATTGGAAAGCAAAAAGCAGTCATTAGACCTCGATATATAAAAAGTGGAACTAAAATAAAGTCTAATTATTTGACGGATGACGCACAACTTACAAAAGCGCGTGAAATTTTAGGATCGACTAAAAAAGTAAAGCTTTGGTTTTGTCCGAAGAAGAGGAAAGCCCCAGTATTGGGTGGTGAGTTTGGACCACAATTGATAGCAACTAAAAGATGGCCAAAATCGTACATTAAAGCAATTATGCAATCGATGAGAGAAGTTAGTGCTTTGACTGATTTAAAAATTAAAAAAGTCAACAAGCGAGATAAGTCAACACATCAACTTTTTCATGATGAAAATATCAATCTTAATAATGGCATTAAATATTTTGGTCTTACTATACATAATAGTAAGAAAAGAAATGTCGGCGGTAACTGGGAGATCTTTCTCAATAATTCGGAACTAGAGAGCAGAGATCAATTTATTTATACTGCACTACATGAAATAGGACATACTTTGGGGCTTGAGCATCCACATAGTGATAGTGATGGTGATTTCTACAGAAACACATCGGCTCAAAATTCAGCAAGCCCAAGTCAAACGATAATGTCCTATGCCACGCCTAATTGGAATACATATCCAACTCAATATCAAGCCAATGATCTAAATGCGATTATTCATGCATGGGGTAAAAAATCATCCAAGCACAAATTGAATTCCATCATTACAGAGCCGATTGTTCCATCACTTAACTTGAATGATAAAATAATAAATGCCAAACTTAATAACAAAAGAATTATTATTGATGGCAAAGCGAGTCCTAATGCAGTGATTCGCGCAAAAATTTGGACAAATGCATTTAAAGACAGGCAGGCTTCAAATCAAGGTGATTGGACATTGGTTATTAAGCCTGAGGATTTAACAAAAGCAAAAGTTGGTGCAAATTACACTTTATACATCGAGCAAATGGATACAGCAGGTATCATAACAAGAGCAGAACCACACACTATTAATTTTATTTAGATTGTATCTACTTGTTTAAACCATTCAAACAAGTGAAGAAGTATTGCTGTTTTGCCAATCAATCCTATGTGATTGTCGCAAATCTCTGTTTACAATTAAGTTTATTGTATGTAGACTTCATACGTAAGCGGAGGAAAAGTTCAGAGGAATAAATGCATGTATTTTATCATTCTGGCAGACACAAAGAACTTGTATATCACTTAAACATGCCAGTATTTATTCTGGACATGTAAAGCTCTAACATTGAAATTCAAACTAAATGAATAGCAATGAACGATAAATGATTTGCCTGCCATAAAACAAAAAATTTGTAATACAATAAAATGCTTGCACATTGCGATATTTAAAATAAGCCTATTCAACAAATTCAATAAATATTGATGGCTCGGGGTTGCCAGTTGCAACTCAGCTGTGTATTCATATCATCAATTAAACAAGACTTTCATAACATCAATATAATGTTTTAAAATCGATATTGTAAGTAGTATGAAATGATCAAGCGTAATATCACTGGATAGATGAAAAGCATTCCATCTCACAGCGCTCCAAAAGATCGTGTAAACCCAGCAGCACTGCTCTAAAGTGGACGAGGATAACTGCTCAGTTGTCCCATAGGGAGAGGTGGTCGAGTGGTTGATGGCTCTGGTCTTGAAAACCAGCGATGTGAAAGCATCCGTGGGTTCGAATCCCACCCTCTCCGTTCCAATCATGGCCTCAACCCCAGTCAAAGTCTGGGGTTGTTCTGTGCCTGAGGTAACGCGAGCGCCTGACCTGCCTCGACAAGGATGACCTAAAGCTGAAGGCAATCGCTTGCACCCTGATTCCAAAATGGGAACGAGCCGCATCGGTGAATGAGTTTTCAAGCCGGGCAGCTGTAGACGTTCAACGACTTGCCCTCGTCCGTCTTGACTTCACCGGTCTGTATGCATCCCAGGCCTGAAGGGGGAACTCTGGAACCGATGTGTGTGGTGTAGCTCCCATCACCATTCACACCAATCACCCAGACAAGAGCAAATGCGGCGATAGAAAGCAGAGCTGAAATGAGCAACCGCATCTGAGCAAGACAAAGGTTCTTGATTCTGGGAAAAAAATCGAAACATCGACGTCTCATCCTGCTGAAACAAGCTCATGGGCGTCATGAGCATCACCGGAGATGTGCTCAACATCCATTGGCCAAGAGCACGCAACAGCATGCCCCCATAAGGGGGAGAGGTGACGATGAGTCTTTCCCCCGAATGGGTGATGTGATTTGTGGCTGAAACGACGATGGTGTGTTCACAAGGGCAGAACCTTCACAACAAACACACAAACAAGAATCATGAACAACGTCAAAGCTCTGATTTTCACTGCCATGGCTGCAGCAACCCTCGGTTTAACCGCACCGCAAGCTGCTAACGCTGGTGGGATTTACTGGAACAATAACGGCGGTGGCGCTGTCGTCATCAACCGGGGCGGTCGTTACTACGGACCACGTGGTTACAACTACGGACCGACGTATTACGGCGGTCGCAGATATGTCCAAGGCCCAAACGGTGCTTGTGCCCGTGGCTACTACGGTCGTGGCGCTTGCGTCCGCTACTGATCCACTCATCCGTTCACTGGCATCAGAGTGGTTTATTCCCCTTACTCATATCCCGTCAGCAATGGCGGGATTTTTTATAGGACATCGCTGCTCCGTAAGTTTTTCAGGTGATGGGGCCCTGAATCACCTGTTTTTCACCACCAACACAATCCATCCACACCAGAGAGAAACAGAGGCGCTCACCAAGACGACTGGAATCGTGTGAATGTCATGAACAGAATGCCATGAAGCCCATTGCAGACATCAACACAGAAACAACCACCAGTGAATCAATCCCAACCGTTGAAGACTCCATCACTGGCGGTCTCTTGACCTCAACAGCAACCAAGAGCACGGACTTACTGATTGGCCGTGGAGACGGTGATTTTAAAAATTTAGAACCAGAACATGGCGACTTCCGTTCTTCAGATCATGCGACAACGCATGGTTCAGCCTGCCCCTTCTCTCATGAGGAAATGACGCAATTGGTCTTTGATCTCCTCTCGACTCGTGGAGGGGAGGCCTATTACATAGCAGAACAGAGATTCTTCTCTCTGATGGAACCTTGCCAGCACATCTAAACGCAGCTTGGCCAAGCATCTTGTTCCAAGCTTGCAACATCTGACTTATCATCCAATCAAACAATTATTGATATACCACAGAGTAAATCGCAATGGAGTGCAAGCTATCATTCAGGTTGAAATCAAATGATTAATCTTAGGGTAAGATGTGAATATTGATCTATCACGATCAGATCATGAAGATTTGAGGCAGACAAGATAGCGAGTGAGCTCATTAAAGACGGAAAAAGAAGCTGCCAAATTTTTCGCCTGGTTTCTGGTAGCGAGCCACCACTTCGCTTAATATTGGGTTACGTTCTCAAAAAATGGCTGAAATGCAAGCCAACCAGTGAAATCGTGAGGGATGTCTAGTTTCGTCTTCTTCGCACCAAAGCGCATGTGATTTGTGAATGTCGTTTGAAAAAAACCTCTCTGGAGCGACAATCAAAAGTTGAATTTTATTGTGAGCAGAAAAGCGAGGTTTGCTCGCCCGTTTCACTCATTGATACAACTTTCGCCAAGGACCCTCCAAGTCAGGCAAAAAAGATCAAAAATGAGATTAATATAGAGAAGAGTTGACAATTAAAACGCCACGATTGCAATCGCCCATCAACATTGAAGCTTGTTAACCAAAATAAGATTCGTCTATGGTCACAATATTTGCTTCTGGTTTAAATTTCCCCATTGGATCTGGAGAAAAACTCAAACCGCCTTCAGTAACGAAACTCATTGAATACAGCTGTGGCACATAATCCATCGTACAAGCCATGACTTTGCGCGGATTCTTTGCAAGCTGCCAATCACATAGATGCATTTGCTTCGTTAAACTTACTTGAGCAACATTTGTTAATTCATCATATGGGGCATCAAAGATCTTGCCCTTGAAGATCAATTCACTTTTACTGAATTTTCCATCTTCATTCCTATCTTGATAAAGCTTGATCTTGGTTGACTTCTTGCCCTCTTTGAATTTAATCCTTCCCTCTAATCCGCCCTTTGGATACAGTGACTTATTGAAATCGATTAAATTGTTATCATTATCGACAGATCCCTTAATTTTTCTGATTTTAGCAGGCATACAATTTGCGCATTTCTCATTGATCATACCTGCCTATCGAAAATTTTTCAACTGTCTCGCACACTCTCCAAGTGGGAGAACAACAAAACAATCAACTTGTAGCACGAAAAATTTTATTTAATAATTATCGATCAACAATCATATTTTTTACCAAAATTTCAATCCAGTCTGTAGGTTTCTGCAGTTCTTCTTTAATTTAGCCCAGAGACAAATACGTCAATGCTCTAGGTTTACACCATCTTTTCGCTGAATCACGCAAAATACTTAATCCTCACTGGCAAGTATTAACAACAGATTCGACTTGCTTATAAAAAGAGATCCCATTCGTTGAAGGCAAGACACGATTAACGCTGTTGCACGAACGACGATTCATGCATTATTACAAGATAACGTGGTCATGCAAACAATCCATCTGCTGGCATTTTGCAGTTTGACTGCGATAACAGAAACATGTGTTGACGGTGTGCCAAAGGAATGACCTCCATTTTGAGTACTATCATTGTTATGGAATTAGGCTTGAGAGCTTATAGCATCTCATTTGGCATCATCATCAGCATGCCTACCGTTTATCTGCCAATCCTTGTATTGAACAGCTTTCATCAGGTGAAGAAGAACTCATTATCCATTTCATCGGTTACATAAAGCTCGTAATCATCTGTGAACAGATGAGGTTCATCCTTCTGAACAGCAACAAATTTCTCTTTCGCCTCCAAAAGAGTCTTAAAACTTCCAAGAATGTAATGGTTATCACTTTTATCTCGATAGTTTAGATAGAACATGCTGAAGTTCTTGAGAACAATTGATTCCTTTTCATTGGTGATCCAGATTTCATCAAACAGTGATTTTTGATTGAGATCATCATATGCTCTTTTGCATTCATCAAATTCATTATAGCAACAAGAACTGTAGGAGTCGTCTTCGTCAAGGATGTGAAGGCGAAACATCAAGGGCAAACATCCTGAATTGATAGAGCATCAATGCCCATCGTTTAATATAAGAAACATCTCCGTCTCTTGCGGTTACTTCTGAACAAATTGTCCACAAAAATGCATCGCTTGGTACAAGATCAACACCATCTTGCCTCAGAACTCATCGAGAACATCAGGCCAGCAGGTCCGATCTGCATTCCGTGAGTAAGACCATCAGAACCGACGAATCCCAGACCTGATCTGATCTGATGAATCATCCTCATTTCATTTGGCATTCAGTGCAGATCGCTTGTTGTGGGAGCAGACATGCTGCGCTTTACGGGATCTGACAAGGAGAAATCAGCTCAGCTCTGAACATCATTCTCGGAATCCTGTTGGCTTAGGTGCCACATTGATCATGATTGTTTTGTAACCAGGTTCCATGTCTCCTAAAGAGATCCTGGCCAGCAAGCTCTGATTTTGATTGAAGACGTTAAAAACCGATTGCTGTTGAGGTCTGTAATCGTCTTCACGAATCTCTTCGCTCAAATCAATAGTATCACCATGTGTTTGATCAAGATCTATCAAACGATTGGTCGATTTCATTCCATATTTGATTGCTTTGAAGTAGCTCTTGCGGTAGCGATCATGAAACAAAATCGTCATCAATTTGATCAAGACTATCTTTCGAGTAGGAGTCGAGATGCAAGCAGTTTCATTTCTTCTTTTGTTGAATCTCGAAACACCCAACAGCATCCTTATCTCAGAAATTGTCACACTCTTCGTCACAAAGAAGCAACTCGGATGCTGTCCATTTCAGGATGATCGTCTTGCTGCTGGCTTTCACGCTCTTGTAAGAAGCAAAGCCCTGAAATCCGGAGGATCAAATCCAACCCATCGGTTCATAACGAGGCCAGCCCACCACAACATCATGAACCGGGAACCACTGACCGGACCTCGCCCATACACTAGAGTAGTACACCAGTACTGAACGTCAATCGTGGCGGGAGATCATCCGTTGTCCAGCTCGATCGCCATGCCACCTATCTTTCTCAGCGTGAAAGCTGGGATGACAGTGATCTGTGGCAGCACCGAGACCGATGATTGGTGGATGGCCGACGTCATTCATGTGGACGGTGGCGCCCGAAACCCGGGCGTCCCCACCTTGTTTCAGGTGGCGGATGTCGACGATGGGACGGTTCGCTGGATCTGTGCCGATCTGGTCACCCACATCGTCCCCAGGGTTTGACCCTGGCGTCGGTGTGGAGCGAATGATCACAGGCCAGGCTCGTCATCCAATCCCATAAGGCTTGTCATGACCAACGGCAAAATCACCATCGATTCCAGACTGATTCAGACATTGTTTCACCGTTAGAACAGCCAAGGTTGCTCCGGTTTCGTCATCGCGCAGCATGTAGGGGCGGCCTCGCACAATGCAACGGTGACGCGCATCCAGATAGGCCTCAAATTCGGTCTCGTTCGAGCCGTCGTCCACCCAGCCGCAAGTGCTCAGGTATTGCTTGTGGATCATGGTGCCAACGAACGCAATCAAGTCATGGCTCAGATCGGGGGCAAACCAAACAACCTGCGTGAAGTCTTCGGGATCACATGGAATCTGAAGTGCAGCGTTAGCGGATCAATCAACGCGTTGGCTCACCCCAGATCTCTTCGCAGTGGGACAAATCCTCCGCAATCACCTTCTCGATGAATGGATCACCATTCAAATAGTCCATGCATTGCTCATAGGGCGTCATGCCGGTGTACCAGTCCCAGGAGTCGTCTCCGATGGCATGCACAGGTCCAGACATCAGACCGATTAACAACGCAACAACACCGAACCGTTCACACATCCAGGCGACCAACCATCAAATTCCATTCTGGTGATCATCACCGCCTCGGTGAAGCCTGAACAGGAGGCTGATCCATAAGACGCCGACCCCTGAAGGCACTCCCAGGATGCCTGGAAGACACCATATGGATACTCAGCAGTTGCTTAACAGTAACCAGAGAGTTACCTTGAAGTAACTCCAGGGATCCTGCATTGATCAAGGCCGGAACACGCGAGAACCAGGTCAAGCTGACGGTTTCCGTGCCGCCAAGCCTTCATGTGTTGCTCCGTAGCTGGGCTGTCTGCGAAGGTCGGGAGCTCACCAGCGTTGTTTTGCAGTGCGTTGAACTCTCCGTTCGACAGCTCAAAAGCAACGGATCGATCCCATCTGCAGCGATCCGCAACTACGAGGCGGCCTGCGACGAACGACTTGCCATTGGAGGGGTGTGATCATGGATCTCGATCAATTCGACAAGGCATTGCAGGCACCCACGATGGAGGCTGTGATCGCCCTGACGGAACGATTTCAAGATCTGGAGTCCAAGCCTGAAGCGATGGTCTTCAGTTTTTTGCGCAAAATCGACCAAACGATCGCCGTTGGTTACAGCGACGATTTTTCAACAACCCGTTCATCTTTTGAACAGCGCGACTTCGTCTTGATCGATGCGCGTCGTGGCACCAAACGAGAGGAGCGACTTCTCCTCCTCACGCTCAAGGAAATTGGCCTGAACAGCACCTACAACAAAAACTGTTTTGACCTCAATCAACACCTGCTTCAAAATTTGAACCATCTCGGCTGGCCGATCGGTGATTTGAGGCCATCACGCTTTCACAAGCAATTCGGAGACAGGATCAATCGGCCGCTCGATCAGTGCTGAGCTCGATCCGTTCTATCGAGCCATACCAACCACAAGCGCTTGGTTGGAACACAGTGCCCTGGCTGACTGCACGAGAGCATGAACATCCTCCGCAGCTGCTGGAGTCCGTTCCCCAGAGGCGACTGCCCTGTAGTGATCGGCCACACTCCACGCCTGCGTCGATGGATCGGACACAAACCGGGGAATGAGATGCAGGTGGAGGTGCTGAGCACCTTCCCCGAAAGCGATGGCGTAGACGCGATCGCATCCCGTCATCGTTTGAACCAGACGGCTGGCATCCCGAGTGGCGCGTCCCCAATCCTCGGCCTCAACCTCATTGAAGGCGAGAGGACCGGAACAGTGACGCACAGTGTCGAGCAGCAACCAACCCGCAAGAGGAGCTGGTTCTGGATGATGGCGAAGCACCCAGAGATCAGTGCGTTGGATCTCGAAACCGCGCATGTCTTGATCGCCATGCAGTGAACAGATTGGGCATGACATCAACATTCAGCGAAGGGCAAGCATTGCCATGGCGAAGCGATCAATGAAGCCATCAGGCTCGGCGAAGCCAACCATGATGGAACCAGCCTTTGGACCCATTCGAATGCGATCCAGCCTGAGTTGGCGATTGGCGCTGAGTCTGTGCATCGGTTGGTTCGGAACAGTGATTCCAGTGCTGATGGCACAGGCGGTGAAAAACCTCAGCTGGGGTCTGCGTCTGGTGTTGCCCGCCTGGATCGTGCACGGAACATTCGCCATGTTGCTCGTGGTGTGGATTCTTCTTCTGATCAGCCTGCTCAACAAGCTTTGGCGAAGCAAGCGACCGAAGGTCACCGAAGGGCATGCCGATCAGCGCTTCGCAACCCCTCGACCATTGCCGATCAATCCCAGATCAATGATCACGCCGATGGCGACGATGAGGAGACCACTGAAATTCGACACCCCCCCAAAGGACTGGGACGCCCAGCAGTAGCCCAGGGTTGTCGTCGGCAGAAGCAACAGGCCAACAACAGGGATCACTGGATTGGGGACCGCGAAGCCCGCAAAGGGCTGAAGCACAAAGCTGCTGTTGAACAGCCACATCAGCACCAGGATCAGGCGGGGTGCAAGCAATCCAAGCGCAGCCAGAAGACACATTGGTCAGGGTTCCGTTAACCGGCTGGTAGCGACGGATTCAAAACTGCGCAGGATCTTAGTGACAAAGGCCACAAACCTGAAATGGTCCGTTGAGGGATGCATCGTGTTGAGCACACAAACACGTCTCCGCCTTCAGTCCACCTTGCGAAGGCTGACGACGACGCCAAGCTCACCATCAGGGTGCAGAACCTGTTGACCCGTTCCTGAAACATTTGGATCTGGGGATCACTCACGTCTCCAGAGCGCAATTCACCGCCAGTTCAAAAGGAACCGCCGCATTGTCGACCTGCAACAACGTGCTCGAGAGGGTGGCAATGTCCTCAGGCTGAGTCATCTGAAGAGGTTCGACCGAGCTCACGGAACGTGCCATGGCGGTGTTCACCCAACTCGGGCAAATTGCCGTGATCCGGATGCCGGCCTGCCAACCCTCGTTGCGAATGGCCTGACAAAGACCCATCAAGGCGAATTTGCTCACCGGGTAACCCGCCATCCGGCCCTTGCACCGTTTGCCGCTCATCGAAACAAGCACCTGTATCCGGCCCTGACCACTCGCACTGAGGGACTTCCAGGCCGCACGGGTCAACCACCACGGCCCCATCACATTGATCTGCCAGAGGTCATTGAGATCGGACTCATCGCCGTCCACGAACAGCAGAGGGGTCGATCGCAGAATGCCGGCACAGTGAATCAGGGTGTCGATCCCTCCAGACCAGCGCACGGTGGCATCGACCCAAGCTGCGGCGGACGAAGGATCCTGCGCCTCGTAGGGATGGATCAGCAGACGATCCGCCCCCCAGCGTTCAACATTCAACAGCGATCCAGCCAAAGCGTTCGGATCCCGAACCCCAAGGCTGAGACGATGGCCGTCACGCAGCAAACGCTCTGCAATCGCCTTGCCGATGCCTCGGCTGGCCCCACTGAGCAGCACGGTGCGTGCCATCAGCAGCGTTGGATCAAGGCTTGAATGAGAGCTTCAGCCTCAGACTCGATCAGAGCAAGGCTGCGGTGTTCCGTGGCCAGAAATCCCTGAGCCACAGCAGTGTCCAAACACTGCAGCATCCCGTCGAAATAACCCTGCACATTGAGCACACCACAGGGCTTCTGGTGGAAGCGCAACTGTGCCCACGTGAGGGCTTCAAAGAATTCCTCGAGAGTGCCCAGCCCACCAGGCAGCGCCACCATCGCATCGGCCAGCTCGATCATGCGTTGCTTGCGCACATGCATGGACGGCACCACCTCCAGGGTGGTTAGGCCTCGGTGAACAACCTCCTCGTCGAGTAAGGACTCTGGAATCACACCGATCACCTCACCACCGCCAGCTATCACCGCATCAGCCAGCACACCCATCAGGCCGATCTGCGCTCCGCCATAGACCAACCCGATCCGATGGTTCAGCATGGCGGCAGCCAACGCTTCAGCGGCCAGGCTGAAGGCGGGATCCCTCCCTGTTTTCGAGCCGCAGTAGACGCAGAGCCGTTGCAACGATCGTCAATCACCTCCACGATCATCCCCGAGAGGTGATCCACCGACTTTGCACCGTTTGGATTGGTTGAAATGCTGAACACATCAGACAACGCGACCCAGCCATGAACACCAACGGGCCTCTGACCCTGAAGTTGAAGCTGATCGATGAGCACCGCATCCTCGACAAGGCAGCAGGGCTGAATGAGCCCTCGGGTTTAACCCTGAATGCTGACGGCACCGCTCTTTACACCGTTAGTGACGACACCAAGGCGGTGTTCTGTCTTGATCTCAAAGGACGGATGAACGTCAGCGACTCCTTTTTCATCGGTGTGGATGATCTGGAGGGAATCGCCATCTCCGCTGATGGACGTCAGCTTCTGATGGTGCAGGAGGAAACGAATGCGATCGTCACCGCCGACCTGGAGAGTCGCCGCGAAATCAGCCGCAGACCCCTCGCCGGGATGGAGAACTACAGCAGCATCAGCCATCTGTTTCCGAACCCCCCCGACAACAAGGGCCTCGAGGGGATCACGGTGAACACGCGCAACAACCACATTTTTGTGGTCAAAGAAGGGCGGCCTGGTGTGCTGATCGAAGTTTCCGAGGATCAGAGCACCATTCTTCAGTCGCGGCTGCTGTCCGCTGAAAACGGTTTTGCCCACCCCAGTGTTGGGCCCGAAAAGCTTGATTTTTCAGGCCTCAGCTACGACGGTCAGCGCGACACCATCTGGATCACCAGCGATAAGGGCCAGTGTCTGTTCCACTACGACTGGCAGGAGGACCGGGTTCTGCAACGTCTTGATCTGACGACCGAGGACCACGGCAAAGGACGCATCCGCAAATCGGAAGGCGTGGCGATTGATCCCGTCCGCAACAGGCTTTACGTGGTGAGCGAACGCGATGGCCGTCTCTACGTCTACAAGATTCATGACAAGAGCTGATCAGCCCCGCCTGCTGATCACAGGCGCCAGCTCCGGCATTGGCTTGGAAGCCAGTCGCAGGCTTGTTCTCAACGGCTATCACCTGACCTTGCTCTGCCGTACGCCGCAGCGCTGCCGGGAGACGAGCGATCGACTCGAGGACGATGGCGCTGACCCCGACAACCTCGACGTTCTACCAATGGATCTTGCGGATCTGGAGGACGTTGAGCGGAGCTGTCAGCAGTTGCTTGAACGCGGTCACCGCTTTGACGCCCTGATCCTCAACGCAGGATTGCAGTCCGTTGGTGTGCGTGAGCCGCTGTTCACTCCTCAGGGAATCGAACGCACGTTTGCTGTCAATCAACTGGCCCATCAACTGATCCTCATGCGCCTGCTGCCTTTGTTGTTCAAAAGCTGCCAGCCACGCGTGGTGATCACCGCCTCTGATGTGCACAACCCATCGAGTGGTGGTGGCCGGGTCGGTCGTCCGGCTGGGCTCGGGACCATGGATGGCCTGCACTCCGGCGCAGGCTTCACGATGGTGGATGGAGACAGCGCCTATGACGCCGACAAGGCCTACAAGGACAGCAAGCTCTGCAATGTGTTGATGGGCCGGGAGGTGGCGCGACAGCTGCAGGAGCAGGGGCGATCCATTCCTGTGATGGCGTGGAGTCCAGGGTTGGTGATCCCCCGGGGCCAAGGCGGTTTCTTTCGAACCAGCCGCCAACAGAACCCCCTCGGACTGGCTCTCTTCGCATTGGT
>MDTB01177092.1_pt1 | contig 13326 bp, 13 predicted proteins | sample 811161 | NCBI WGS metagenome assembly MDTB01 (sample SAMN05326650, study PRJNA326480) | marine metagenome | isolation source: seawater | place: Mediterranean Sea | collected 2009 | reverse complement strand
TTCATTGCTAATAAAGTTACCAAATCTTGTAAATTTACTTTCAAAGCTTAATCTAATATTTCCAGTTGGGCCATGTCTTTGTTTTCCAATAAGTAATTCAGCTTGTCCATGAATTTCACTCATTTTTTGCTGCCAATCAATATATTCAGTCGTTCCCGGAGCAGGAGCCGTTCTTTCTAGATAATATTCTTCCCTAAATATAAACATGACTACATCAGAGTCTTGCTCAATTGAGCCAGACTCTCGTAAGTCCGATAACTGCGGCCTTTTATCCTCACGCTGTTCAACCTGACGTGACAATTGAGATAGTGCTAGAATAGGTATATTAAGCTCTTTAGCTAGTGCTTTTAGTCCTTGAGTAATTTCAGACACTTCCAATACTCTTGACTCACCCCTTGAATTTTTAGGCGGTCTAAGCAATTGAAGATAGTCAACAATAATAACTCCTAAACCATGCTTTCTCTTAAGCCTCCTCGCTCTTGAGGCGAGCGTTGCAATGTTAATAGCTGGTGTATCATCAATAAATAATGGCATTTCGATTATTTTTTGAGAGGTTGCCACAAGTGTATCTAAATCACTTTCTGATAAATTTCCTTTTCTCATTTCATTTGAGCTTATTTTTGCTTGTTCAGATAAAACACGTGTTGCCAGTTGTTCTGCTGACATCTCTAAAGAAAAAAAAGCAACATTAGAGTTTTTATCGTCATTCTCATATGCTTTTTTTGCTATATTGAATGCAATATTAGTGGCTAAAGATGTTTTGCCCATAGAGGGCCTTCCAGCTAGTATAAGTAAGTCTGAAGGGTGAAGACCACCTAATTTTTGATCTAAGTCAATAAATCCTGTTGATATGCCTGTTACACTAGAGTCATTTTCATAAGCTTTAGTAACTTGTTCCATAGCTTCATCAAGGGAGATGCCAAAGCTTTGCATTGCATGCAATTGGCTGCCTTTTTCTGATATTTGATAAAGGTCTTTTTCTGCAGATTCTATTAGTTCATTTGGATTAATATCTATGTCACTTTCGAGCGCATCATGCTCAATTTTTCCCCCTAGAATATATAAATTTCTTCTGACGCCTAAGTCGTATATTATTTGAGCATAATTTTTTGCATAATCAAGGGAAACCGCGGCGCTAGCTAATCTTGCTAAGTACTCGGAGCCACCAATTTCCTCCAAAGATTTTTCAACTTCAAAATAACTTTTTAATGTAACAGGAGTGGCAAGCTGCCCTTTTGCTATTAGTCTATTAATAACTTCATATATTCTTTTATGTATTTCTTCATAGAAATGATTGGCGTCAATAATTGAACTAACTTCATCTGCAATATCATTATTTAAAAGTATGGCACCAAGAAGACCTTGTTCAGCTTCGGCATTATGAGGTAATTCTATGATTTTTTTTTGTATATTTGGATTTAGTTGTATTGTTGAGGACATATTTCTAACATAAACAATCTTGAATTTTATTGTAAGAAATAATAAAAAAAGATACCCACACTTTTAAATTGGCTGTTGATCTTTTAATGATCACTTAATGATTAGTTTCTACTTCAGCTTACAACATACTGATTTAACAGTTGTAAGCTATTTCTTTTCAATAGATATTTTTAATATACTTGAAATATTCTCGTATATTTTGATGGTAATATCGAACTCTCCAAGTGCTTTTATCTCTCCAGTAACTATGTTTTCATTTAGTATTTCATGACCTTTTGCCTTAAGAAGATCTGATATTTGTTTTTGGGTAATAGTACCGTATAAACCACCATCATCATTGGCTTCAACTCTCATTGTTAGTGAAATTTTATCTAGCTGAAGTTTGAGACTATTTGCTTCTCCAATTTTTTTTTCATTTTGCCTAGATATATCTGCAAGCTTGCTCTGTAATTCTAACTTATTATTTTTATTAGCAACGATTGCAAGTTTTCTTGGTATTAAATAGTTATTGGCATATCCATCTTTAACAGCAACGATTTCACCAGCTCTACCAACTCTATCTATAGATTCTAATAAAATTATTTGCATTTAATGCCTTTATTTTCCTACGTATGGTAACAGAGCAAGGTATCGAGCTCTCTTAATGGCCTCTGTAAGCTCTCTTTGTTTTTGAATTGGTATATAAGTAATTCTTCTGGGAGTAATTTTACCTTTTTCTGAAATATACTTTTTTAACGGATAAAGATTCTTATAATCAAATTTAATAATTTTTTTTGCTGGAGCGTCAGGCTTTTCCATTTATTCAGGTTCCTTAGATAATTGAGTAGGGGTTACGTCAAATTCTTTAACTTTAATAGATAGGTGTCTTATAACATTTTGGTTTAAGTTCAATTTTGCTTCTATTTTTTTGTTAGCATCTGCTGGCATGCTAATATTCATAAATTGATAAAAAGCCTTTTTATTATTTTTTATCATATAAGCCAAGTTTCTAAGTCCCCAGGATTCTTCGTATACAACTTCGCCACCAAGTTCTTTAATAAGCTCTTTATGAGTATCAAGTTCAATCTCTAGTTGAGATGAGCTCAGATCTTGTCTAAAAATAAGAACGTGTTCGTATAAGGACATATTTATTTGATATTTTTTTTATTAATTAAATGTTAAAAAAAGAATAAATATTCTATTATGTATTCATTAGCAAGAATTACTTTTTAAATATTTTTTATGACAATTGCGCTACTTTTTCCAGGTCAAGGATCCCAATTTATTGGGATGGGAAAAGATTTCTTTGATAAATATGATCAAGCAAAAAATGTTTATAATCAGCTAGATTTAGCTTTAAACAGACCTTTAACAGACTTAATATTTGATGGATCAGATCAGGAGATTGCATTAACAGCAAATTCACAGCCAGCAATAATGGCGACAAGTATTGCAATGCTTCGGTGTTTGCAATATGAAAAGCTAATCAACCTAACCACTGTAAGGTATACAGCTGGACATTCGCTTGGAGAATATTCATCGCTAGTTGCAAATGACTCTCTTGATTTTATGGACGCTGTAAAAATATTAAAAGTAAGATCAGAAGCTATGCAGGAAAGCATGCCAATAGGGACTGGTGGTATGGCTGCGATAATAGGATCCTCATTGAGTCAAATAAGTGAGATATTGCCAGAATTAAATAAAATAGGAAAAATCTATATAGCAAATGATAATGCTGAAGGTCAGATTGTGCTAAGTGGAGAAATTAGTGCGATAGACTATATTTGTTCTAATAGTAAAAGCTATAAAATAAAGAAGGCAATTAAACTACCTGTAAGCGCTCCATTTCACTGTGAGCTTATAAACAGCGCTAAATCAAAAATAAGAAATGAGATACAGAATTATAACTTTAAAGACTTTAAATTTCCTCTAATATCTAATGTCGAAGCTAAGCCTTGTACATCGAGCGAGATTGGAGAGCTTTTAGCTAAACAGGTTGTAAATAGAGTTAGGTGGAGAGAGTCAATTGAATACATGATTAGAGAAAATGTGACAACATTTATTGAAATTGGGCCTGGAAATGTTCTAAGTAATATTATTAAAAGAATGGATAAATCTCTAATTTCAATATCCATTTCAAATATAGAAGATATTTCAAAATTAAAAGAATTATTAGTATGAATGATATTAAAACAGTTCTTATTACAGGTGCTACAGGTGGCCTGGGTCAGTCTATTGCGAATGAGTTTTATAAAAAAGAATTTAATTTAATACTCACTGGAACAAACCAGGCTAATTTGAAGACACTTAGTTCAAAATTTGACAGAAATACAAAAGTAATTAAATGCAACTTAGCTAACTCATCTGAAATAGAGGACTTATTTGAAAAAATTAAACCAAATTCAATTGATATATTGGTAAACAATGCAGGTATAACAAAAGATAATTTATTCTTAAGAATGAAGGATCAAGATTGGGATGAAGTTTTAAACATAAATTTAAAAGCAAACTATAGCCTTTGTAAAATGGTAATCAAAGAAATGGTTAAAAAAAGATGGGGAAGGATTATTAATATATCTTCTGCAGTCGCCAAAATGGGTAATCCTGGTCAAACTAATTACGCTGCATCTAAAGCTGCAATTGAAGGCTTTACCAGATCCTTAGCATTAGAAATTGCTTCTCGGGGAATTACTGTAAATGCGGTAGCACCTGGTTTCATTAAAACAGAAATATTAAACTCTATTGATACAAATAAATTGGATGAAATGGTTAAGAATATTCCTGTTGGCAGGATTGGTGAACCAGTCGATATTTCTAAGATAGTATCATTTCTCGCATCAGACGAATCATCTTATATTACAGGACAAGTAATACATGTTAATGGTGGCTTGACATTGTGATTAATATGAGGATAAAGGCATTATAAAATAATTAGGAGCATTTATGAGTGGAGTAGCGGAAAAGGTTAAATCTATCATTGCAGAGCATTTAGGCATTGATGATATTGAAAAAATTACAAATGATGCAAAATTTATTGATGATTTAGGCGCTGATAGCCTTGACACTGTCGAATTAGTAATGGCTTTTGAAGAAGCTTTTGATGTTGAGATACCTGATGAAAAAGCTGAAAAAATATTAACGGTAGGTGATGCTATAAGTCACCTTGAAAGTTAAAAGTAAATTTAACTTAGCATATGAAAAGAGTAGTTGTCACTGGGTTAGGCTTAGTGACACCACTTGGTTGTGGTGTTGATTATAATTGGAGTAATTTAATATCTGGTTTATCAGGTGGAGTAAAAATTACTAAATTTGATTCAAATAATTTTAAGTGTAAAGTTGCTTGTGAGGTTCCATTAGGACCTTTATCTGAAGGAAAATTTAATCCAGAAGAATGGATTGAAAAAAAAGAGATTAAAAAAATTGATGATTTTATTCAATTTTCTATGGCAGCCTCAGAACAAGCTTTTTGTGATTCTAGAATCAATATTACAAGCCACCTATCTCATAGGTCTGGCTGTATCATAGGTTCAGGAATAGGGGGTCTCCCAGGTATTGAGAAAACATCTCTCGATTTTCACAACAACAATTCAAAAATTAGCCCTTTTTTTATTACAGGCAGACTTATAAATATGGCATCAGGATATGCTTCTATAAAGTATAATTTAAAAGGTCCAAATTATTCTACAGTATCTGCATGCTCTTCTGGAGCGCATGCTATAGGTGAGTCAGTGAGATTAATTCAGTCTGGAAAAATGGATATAATGATGGCTGGAGGGGCTGAAGCAGCTATATCGCCTATCGGAATTGCAGGCTTTGCGGCTTGCCGAGCACTGAGTACTAAATATAACGATTATCCAGACAAAGCATCGAGACCCTTTGACGAAGGCCGAGATGGTTTTGTTATGGGAGAGGGAGCAGGAATATTAATTCTTGAAGAGTATGAACATGCAGTTAATCGTAAAGCCAATATATACTGTGAAATTACTGGATATGGCATGTCCGCCGATGCATATCATTATACTCTTCCTGAACCCTCAGGAGATGGTGCAAAAAGGGCTATGAAAGATGCTTTAACAGACGCAAAAATTTCTGCGGAAAGCATTGACTATATTAATGCTCATGGAACTTCAACACCTGCAGGTGATCAAATTGAAATAAAAGCAATACAAGATATTTTTAGAAAGAAAAATATTTTTCTATCATCTACAAAATCTCAAACGGGACATCTTCTTGGTGCTGCTGGTGCGGTTGAGGCTGTGTATTCAATATTAACGCTTAAAAATCAAATTATGCCTAGCAGTATTAACATTGATGTACCAATTGAGCATAAAAATATAGAAATTGTATCAAAGAAAACTAAAGTAACTAATATCAATTGCGTGCTGTCAAATTCTTTTGGTTTTGGTGGAACTAATGTCTCATTAATTTTTAAAAAATTAAATTAATGAATAATATAAATAGAGGCATACTTATTGTTATTTCATCACCATCTGGTGCAGGGAAAACCTCAATTTGTAAAAAATTATTAGAGATCGACAGCCAGATTAAACCATCAATTTCTGTAACTACTCGAAAGCCAAGAAAAAATGAAACTAACGGGGTTGACTATATTTTTACAACAGATGAAGATTTCAAAAAAAAAATTTTAAATAATGAATTTTTAGAATATGCAACAGTTTTCAACAATAAGTATGGTACATTGATTAACTCCACACAATTATTATCTGATAAGGGTTATGATGTGTTGTTTGACATTGATTGGCAAGGTACTCAACAGCTTTCTCAAGTTAGTAAGAATATTTTATCAATATTTATACTTCCACCAAGCAAAGAAGAAATTGAAAAAAGATTAAATAAAAGAGAATCTGAGAATTCTGAAAATACCAATATAGTTAAAGATAGAATGCTCAAATTTGAAGACGAACTGAGTCATTGGAAAGAATATGATTATGTTGTTACTAATGACAACTTTGATAGTTGCATTTTGGAGATAAAAAATATCATTAATGTTGAAAGAATAAAGCGAGCAAATCAAAAAAATATCTTAACAAAAATAAGAGATCTAAAAGACTAAATTAAATATTTTTGGCAATGTTACAGTAATCCAAAACACTTAAATTTTCAGGTCTCAAATCAGGACTAATTGATAAATTTTCAATTTCATTGAGATAATTAGCCATGTTATTTTTAATTTTTTTTCTTCTTTGAGAAAAAGCATCTTTTGTTACTTTGTCAATTTTATTAATATCTATATATCGAAAATCATTAAATGGAGTAAATTCAAGCATGGTTGCATCAACTTTAGGTTTTGGAGTAAAAGCAGATGCTGGTATATCAAAGATTTTTCTTATTTTGTACCTGGATTGGATTACAACAGACAGTTTCCCGTAGTGTTTATTATTAGGCAAAGCTGTAATTCTTTTTGCAACTTCTCTTTGAAACATTAGTATCATTTTATCATGTTTAGGTGGCCATTTTTTACATTTTGTCCATAAATAGAGAAGATCAACAGACACATTGAAAGGAAGATTGCCAATAATTATGGAATGATTAAGACAATTAGCTGTGTAGTTAAAGCTAAGTGCATCAATATTTAAAACCTTAACCTTTGATTCATTGAATTTTTTTTTTAAATTACTAATAAGTCGTATATCTTTTTCGATTAAAATTAATTGCTTATATTTTTTCTTATATAAAAAATCAGTAAGGGTGCCAAGACCTGGACCAATTTCAATAATCGAGTTATTTAATTTTGACTCAAATGAATTAGATATTTTAATAAGAAGGTTTTTATCAAAAATAAAATTTTGACCAAGTGTTTTTTTTGTAGTTATTTTCAAACTTTACCTATTTTCAATATTAGCTTCTGACCTTAAATCTCTCAAAAGTTTTTTTGCTCTTAATTCAATTTGCTTTTGAATAAGTATATTTCTAGCCTGCTCAGTTGATAATGCTAAATTATTTTGCATTTCATTCTCTAGGTCAGTGTCATTTATTTCTGCAGTTCTGTAATAAAGCCTCGCAGACAATTCATTCCATGCCAATTTAATATATATTGTTTCTTTAAGTACATTTATATCGATATTATTCTTTTCAAGAGTCTCAGTTAAATATGATAGAGATTGACCAGGTTTTAAAAGAGCATTTTTCATATAATTACTTATTTCACTATCGTCTAAATTAATATTATATTTTTCTGCTTCTTCAATTTGGAGTTTTTCATCAATCATTAATTTCAACATTTCTTCAGCAAACAGATCAATATTATCTGCATTAATTGTTACATCATTTAAAAAAGCCACAAGCTGTAAACGTTTTTCCAAATCATAGTTTGTAATTACTTGGTCATTTACAAGCGCAATTATTTTATAGCTTTGTCCAGTAGCTTGTATTGAATAATTACTAATAATTAAAGAAAAGGACACAAGAAATAAGAATTTAAATTTTTTAATCATTTATAACTCGGGTCCAAAATTCCTTACTTTTCCTGCTTGCTTACTTGTTCCAAAAGGTTTTAGAGTCAATGTAAAACTAAATCCCTTATTATTTTTAATATCACCAACATATGTAAAGTCATGAAAATAGTCAAAATTTAATGCGATGCAATCATTCTCGTAATGTAATCCAAAGGCATTGCCAATACTCTCATCAGACATTAAGTCTTTTCTAGCAGATGTTATAAAAGTTGTATTTTTTAATATATCTATTTTAGTACCAATAGAAATTTGCTCAGATGTTTTTTGTTTATTTTCTGACTCATAATCATAATCAAAGCCAAATTTTATTTTACCAATTTTTATTGAAGTGTTAATATTATTATCTTTAAGGTATAAATCATCTCGATCTAAAGTAATATCATTTTTTATGTATCCTAAAGTTTTAAAATCAAAAGAATTACTAATGAAATAATCTGAAATTCTAGACTTTTCATTTTTAATCGTTTTCCAGGATTGTCCTGCAGTAGAATTAATTGTTAAATTTTCGTAGCTTATAAGCCAATTCAATCCATAATTGATTCGTGGTCCACTTTCCCATTGAGACAAGGATGTTTCTCTGTTTAGTGAAAAAATATTACTATTCGATATACCTTGATTATTACTATAATTATTAAATGGAGCAAGTATTGGCATTATAACTGGTTCCAATACTTCTGTTCTATTTTTATTTTTTCTACCTAAGGGATAAGAAATTTTAGATGCTACTTGGGGAAATATTCTAAGATGACTATAGTTGTCGGAGCTATTGTTAAAATATATGAATCTATTTTGTACACTATTCTCAAATCTTATACCTAGACTTCTGAGGATTTTAATTTCTTTGGATATAAATTCTGAAGAGGCCTGTTGATTATAATTTTTATCAATATCCCTGTAGTTGAGAAATGAATTACTAATTTGCCACTTTAATTTAAAAATAGAATCTTCATAAGAATAAATATCATAATTGATAGTTGGATATATATATTCCCATTTTTGTTCAGGAGAATTATTTAAATGTTTATAAACGTAAGAGCTAAAATCAAGGTAGCTATTGTTCATCTCTTTAGTAAAATTTAAGCCACTTTTTAATATAGAGTAATCATTAATTTGATTTTTTCTTAAGTAAGTATCATTATTTGTTGTTTCAATTTTATAGTCAAATTTTCCATAAGGATTTTTCACATCGCCATATAAAAAAAAATGATTTTTTGTTCCAGTTTTTGAATCATTATTGGAAATACTTGTTTCAATATTTAACAGATGGTTTTTTGTTAAGTGTCTGTAATTAGCGCTATAGTAATCATCTGCTTTAGTTTGAAAAGTTGGAATAACAGTTAGGTCTTTATTAGATGAAATATTGTAAAAAATAGGAATTGATACTGATGTACCAAGAGCTCTATCACTATTGAAACTAGGCATTAGTACTCCAGATCTTTTTTTTACTGTTGGGTCTGGATGTGAAAAAAAAGGTGAGTAGAGTATTGGGACATTAAAAATACTTAGAGTTGCCCCCTCATAATACACACTTTGTCTTTCAGAATCATGAATTACTTTTTTTGCGTTTAATTTCCAACCAGGACAGTTTTTTATAGCATAGTTATTTTCTAAACACGGTGTATATGAAGCATCATTTATTTGATTTATTTTAGACTCTTTTCTAGAAAAGGATTTACCCACGATTCTAACTCCATCATTCATTCTGATCTTAGCAGGTGAACCAATAGCATTATTAAAGTTTTGATCAGTAATGATGTCTTCAAAAAAGTAAAAATTATTAAGTTTATCTTTTATCAGCACATTTCCAGACGCTTTAATTTCATCATTTTCTTTATCATATGAGGTAGCATCAGATTTACTTATAAATTCATTTGTTTTGATAGAGATATTCCCTTGAGCATTTATTTTATTTTTGTTGTCAGTAGTAAAAAGTTTATCGGCTTTAATAACCATATTCCCATCAACCTCAGATAAGGCTATGCTCATTTTAAATGTAAAAATAAATAGCAAATATACTACAGCGATGATCTTAAAATATAATTTAAAGCTATAAATTTTTGTCATATTTTTTTATTTAATAATTTATATTTATTAATAGCTATTGACATAAAAAATAATAGGCATGGAGTTATTGTTGTCGATATTAATGGAGATAATTTAGAGTTTGATCCTAAAGCATTCATAAGATTAGAAAAAAAATAATAAATGAATACAAATAAAAAAGAGACTATGATTACTTTTGTAAACTTATCATTTTGCTTAATATCAATTACTATTGTGCTAGCTAGAATTACAAATCCTATAATAATAAAAGGCAACAATAATATATTGTAAAAATATATTTTATAATCGTTTGCGGAGTAACCCAATTTTTCAAGAATATAAATAAAAGATCCAAGTTGTAAAAAGGACATCACCTCTGGCGCCGAAAGACTATTCCTAATATCTTCTATGCTAATATACGCGTTATAATTTAGCTCCTTATAGAATACAGGCTCAGCATTTTGCTTGGTAAACAATATATTCTGCATCAACCATTTTTCGTTTTCAAGTTTTGCAATTTTTCCATCTATTCTTCCAAGCAATTCATTCTCTGAGCTGTATTCTAAAAGCATAAAATCTAATAATATAGCACCTTCATTTTGTATATTTTTTGCGTATATAATATTTGTTAATCCATTTACATTTTCCTGCATAAGCCAGACCCCATTTTTAGAAATAGATGTTAACCTATCTACTCTCTTAATATATTTATAGTCTAACTCTTGAAATTTTTTTTGAAAAACCGCAGACAATGGATTTATAATTAAAACAAACAAAATGCTAATTATAGAAAAAATAGCAATAGGTGCCTTTGCTAATCTTAGGCTTGAAATTCCTGAGGATACCATGACTATATACTCTGAGCTTCTGATGAGTTTTAAATAAGATAATAGTGTCGAAAAAAAAATTACAATTGGAAGAGTTGAAAAACTTAATGAAGGGGTATTAAAAATTGTTAATTTTATTATAATTTCTAAAGGAACATTTTTGTTTGTTGACTTTCTAAATTGTTCAATTAAATCAGAAAAAAATATTAAAACAGTAAAGAGTAAAAACACCATAAAAAATGATTTTAAAAAAGTCTTAAAAAAATAAATATTTAACTTTTTAAACATGATAATGAATACTATTTGATTTTCTGCTTAATAAAATTTATATTTATAAAGAGAAACATAATTATTAGAATAAATATTATTATCGGGGCAAGATAATTAAATAATACAAGACTATTATTGCCAATCAGTACGCTCTCTAATGAAATTTCGCAAAATTTTATCATCATACCGATAGCAATTATCAGAGAAATAATTAATCCAGACTTATCATCAGGCTTCCTTATAATCTTGAATATTAATAATGGTAAAAATATAAGGTTAAATATGTATAATCCTTTAATAAACCTATTATGCAATACTCCAAATTCCTCTTTATTATTTTCTTTATTCCTAATTTTTTTAATTAATTCCTTTGTGGATATTTCATCAGCATAAAAGAAGCTACTCTCAATTTTCTCAAAAGTATTTAAATCAATAGAATATCTATCAAAATCAATTTCTGATATTTTACTATTTTTCTCATCGTATATTTGCATAGTTCCATTATACAAATACAAAGTATTAATATTATTATTATTATCAAGATACCCTTTCTTTGCGACATAAGTTTTCACTTTGTCCTCTATCGATCTATCATGCAGTAGTAATCCATATATATTTTTATCTTCAATTTTTTTAAAAAAAACTGTTAAATTTTTATCAGGCGTAATAAATCTTTTTTCTTTTAATATGGAAGTACTTATATTAGAGCTTCTTATTTCAGTTATCTTATTTCTAATTTCAGCAGAACTTTTTGGGACTAAATAGATACTTAAAAATAATATTATAACAAAGAAAAAAATACTAATCAAACATAGAGGTTTTAATAAAATGTCTCTATTGGAACTTCCAGCTGATCCAAATATTATGAGTTCACTATCTAATCTTAATTTATTTATAGAAAATATAATTGATAAAAATAATGAAATTGGAATTGTTATCATTGATAGCTTAGGTAACAAAAGAATTGTGTAGAATAAGTATGATGAAATTGATACACTTGCATTCGATAGTATTTCCAAATTTCTTAGTGCCTGACTAAGCCAAACTACTATAGTGATAAGTGAAAAAATAAAGAGAAAACTTGAAGAAATCTCCTTAATTACATATATTGATATACGAGACATATTTTCTCTTAATTATATCAATATTTTAATAAAGGTACATAAACAATGGATTTTCAGTTTAAATCAATATCATTAGAAAAAAATCATGTAGGGATTGTTTTTTGTGATTCAAAAAACAAATTAATTGGATTTGGTAAAAAATTAGACCAGATTTCAAAAAAAGCCATTTCATCAGTTATTAGTAATGACCTCTCTTTTCAAAAGAGAAAGTCAAAATCATTTGACTACGCCGTAATACATAACCCAAATAACTTGAAATTGGCAAAGATATACGTTTTTAAATTGGCAGATACTTCAAAATATAAACTTCGTGATTATCAGATTTTAGGTGGACATTTATATTCTTTAATCTCTTTTTATCAAGAAGATAAAGTAGGGCTTTATTTAGACGGAATTATATCAAAAGGTATTAGTGCTCTAAATGTTACATCAGAGATAATACTCGGCTCTTTATTAGCTTCTTACAAGTTTGACAAATATAAAACTATTAATAAAAAAGAAAAAAAATTACTTAAAGTAAAGATTTACTCAGCAAACCATTCAAGAATTGAAAAAAATTATTCAAATATAGTTGCGATTTCTGAAGGTGTAACAATGACTAGAAATCTTGTAACAGAACCTCCTAATGTCATGACACCACCAGAAATAGCTAAAAATGCCGCCTCATTAGAAAAATATGGAGTTGAAGTTACTGTGCTTGGCGAGAAAGAAATGACCAAGCTTGGTATGGGCTCATTATTAAGTGTTGGTAGAGGTAGTGAGCATGAGTCAAAACTTGCCATTATGAAATGGTCAGGTCATAAAAATAAAAAAAAGAAACCCATTGCATTTGTAGGAAAGGGTGTCTCATTTGATACAGGTGGTGTTTCATTGAAACCAGCAAATGGTATGCAAGAGATGAAATATGATATGGGAGGATCAGGTGTTGTAGTTGGTCTTATGAAAACTTTGGCGCTGAGAAAGGCAAAAGTTAATGCAATTGGTGTCGTTGGATTAGTTGAAAACCATATTGGTAACATGGCCACTCGACCAAGTGATGTTGTAACATCCTATTCTGGACAAACTATCGAGGTTTTAAATACTGATGCAGAAGGCAGACTAGTTCTCGCTGATGCTCTTTGGTATACCCAAGAGCAGTATAAGCCAGAATTTATGGTAAATTTAGCA
>MDTB01192738.1_pt1 | contig 13327 bp, 5 predicted proteins | sample 811161 | NCBI WGS metagenome assembly MDTB01 (sample SAMN05326650, study PRJNA326480) | marine metagenome | isolation source: seawater | place: Mediterranean Sea | collected 2009 | reverse complement strand
CCAGGAGCAAAGTTTGATATTTTCAATTCATGAACTTCGCCACAGAAGGGATTGGAAAAATGATTAGTAGGAGCTAGAAATCCACCTCCGGAAAAAGCAAGAGGAACATTTACACTCGATACAGAATTCCAATTAGAAGCATTACTCAAAGAAATTGCTCTATTACCAGCTAGGCCTTTGATTTGTTGGGTCAGTGTAATCCTTGTTGACGTAGTAGCGACTGCCGTAATTTTAATTCCATGTGCATTTATCTTTGCAACAAGATCTGCGATTGTGCCTGCTGCACCGCCACCAGCACCGGTTATACCATTTAGGGCAACAACTTCAGAACCTTCGGGCGGTTCTGTTACAGCACCATCATTGGATCCGTCTACTTCAAAAATGACAGAAGTACCTTCAGCATCCGACAATGTTATGGTTGTTTCTTCGTTAGGTTTATCACTCAAGGTAAAAGTCGCTGTTGCTGCAGGCCTTATCGATGTTTCCTTAATTCCCTGATCTGTTGCAGCCGTTTGGCCAAAAAAGCTTTTCGAAGCGCTAGAAGAGCCCGTATAGAAGCCACCAATACATAAAACATCTCTGTTCTGTGACAAGCCAGAAGCCACAGTAAAAGAGGATGTTGGAATAAACTCACCAGAGGGGACGCCATCAATGTAGAACGATCCCGTCCTAGCATTGTTAGTGTCACTATATCTAATGCTGCAATGATGCCAGTACGACGCTGTGATGTTCTCTAGTGACTGATATATCTGTGTGTTGCCTCGAGCAGAGTTAGCGACGCCTAAATCGACGGTATTTGGCTGAATAGAGCCCGAAGAGTCTGTGCCCATTTGAAACAAGAGCTTGTAGTGTGATGGATTATTATATTCATCTACTGATGAACCAGTCACCACAGATACAGCAAAAACTCCGGGCAGATGCAAAATAGTACCAGCATCGGTCGGATGATAGTTTACTTTCAGCTTGAAATCAACGTGAATATCTTTAGTAGGCTTGTATAGATCGCCTGTACTATCATAGACTATCGCCGGTATTTCAATTGAATTAGATTCAAAGAAATTTATAGAACTAAAGTTTGCATATCCCCACCCTAAGCCAGGTCGGCCCACTTGATAATGTGGGTCTAAAATGTTTCGAATGATTTCTTTTTTTCGATATGCTGGATGTAAATAATTTGTACCAGGGACACTTCGGCTAACAACCAACTGATATGCATTTCTAGGGTGCATAGGAAGATCAGAATAGCCAGAATGTGCAGCATTAAGATTTAGCTGTACATATCTTTTCTTAAAAAACTCTGGTGGGAAGTTAGAAAAATCATCAAAGACCCCATTTTCATCTTCGTCAACAGGGTTTGCTCCATCCATAAGTAAAGCTAACTGCAGCTCGTAGTTGTAAGGAACTTTTTCTTCAGAGAAAATATTACCCTGGCCAACAGTATTAAACCGAGCGTTATAAATCATTTCTCGGCGGCCTTCGAATGTATTCTCAGAGAATTTTTGAGGGCCTTCCTGATTGGTTAGGCCCTCTCTCATATCGATGCTATCTTTCTGTGTATGCGATCTATTTACAATTACGTTTAGCGATCCAGTGTAGCCGCCTGATCCAGAGCTAAATACTCTCTTGGGCGCAAACTGAATTGTCGTGTTTGACTTGTGTTCTGGTAATATCTTGATGATTGACATGCAGCATTTTCTTAGAAGTCTAGACGTACTCGGATAGTAAGATCTTTCTCGTCATTCTTTTCAATGGGTCTAGAAAGTTTACCTACAGCCATAACCTCATTGTTAGCGTTATAGAGTCCGACAGTTGTGATAAAGGTGAAAGATCTTTCGGTAGGATCTGTTTGATCTTCAATTACCTGTAAGTTGCCGTTTGCATCGATATAAGTTGGATTTGTAGAATAATTAAATTCACCAGGGGCCGCTCGACAGAAGTAGATAGAAGACTGGATATTCGTTTGGTTTTGAAATGCCATAGAGGTTAAAGTTCCAGAAGATATTCTTGTGCTACCAATATGATCAATGATGTTATCAATAGAAGCTGATACCATAAAGTCTGGGATAAACCTTGCTTTAGAGTTCGAATCTGCACGGCCTCCATCTGCAGCAGCATTAGTTCCAACAGAAGCAGCTTCACCAGCTGGTGCCGGTCTAGGGTTCCTGTTTCCGATTACTGTCAAACCAGCTGGAATAGTAGGCCCACTTACATCAGCTGCGGCTGAGGTTCCAGACTCCCTTACTTCATTGTGTCTAAATCCCTGACTATTCATTGCAGATATTGTACCACTGATATGCTGATCTGACCAGCATATTTTTGATAGGTCGAATACAGCAACACCATAATCATAGAACATTAAGCCTACATCGACAGTAATGTTAGAAGCCATTTTTAGTCTTGCGACGTCGCCACCAGGCACTCTTCGAGAGTCCGTATTGGCACCGATATCCGCAAATATTTCTACACCCTCTTCTGACGTAACAGCAACATTTGAACCGGTTCTGTTGGTTCTAGAAGCTGCATAACCTGAGCCGACCGATCCAACATGGCCATCGCCGCCTGAAATAGAAGCAGAAGTATAAAAACGCATTGCAAAAGTTTCTTTTCTAATTCTATCACGAGCAAACAACCTTTTGTAGTTTACAAAAAGAGCATTATCGATTCTATCAGCTGCAGCAGTTGTAGCCCCACTATTATCCGGATATGCTGAAGCACCTAAATAGAAGGCTGAATCGGCATTCCCAAGAAGGAAGGAAGCAAATTGCTTATAGTTGTCCACTTTTTCTCGCATCATCACGGACTGCGAAGCAAACAATAGCTTTCCAGTCGAAGCGACCTGATAACCAGGAGCACTAGTGACTGTTGTTCCAGCAGAAAAAAGACCTACGGTCATATCAAAAACTGGGTTTGCAGTCTGAAGAGTGAAGTCTTGGTCATAAACCGTTTGAAAAAGTGAGCTAGTAATTCCTGGACCGATACCACCTGTAACGAACACCTCGTACTTTCTTCGAGTCAGTGATCCAGATAAATCTTCCTGGATAACATCAATTAATTGGTTTAACGATGAAGGAGACGCCTTAATATCTGCGGCGGTGAAATTTTTATATGTTCCCATTTTTTAACTTTCCTTAAGTGGTGTACTTGACTGACACTTCAAATGTCTCGGAGATTCCAGTAGAATTACCTGTAACCTTTACTGTCGTTTTAACAATCCCATTCGAATCCTGCAGTTGAGTAAATCTTGAACCGGTGCCGACATAAGCTAAGGCAAAACCAATTTGGCTTAATACGTTTCCAGCTCCGGATCTAGCAGCAACATCATAAATTAACCCAAAGCCGAAAGGCTCTTTTCTAGCTCTCGAACGAGCTCCAGTCAATCTTAGAAATCTTCCGTCGACAGCAACCTGAAACATTGATTCCTGCAAGAGTAGTCTTTGACGGTCGGTTACCTTATCAGAATCGATTTCCTGTTTCATTACAACCCTTAGCGGTTTATTTTGCTCTACAACCGCTAAAGTAGTGTCTAAACTTAGTGTCGGCAAGGCAATTAAGTTTGGATCAGAATAAGAAACGATTGGATGTCTTAACGCTAAAGAAGCAACTGTTTGAGCTTCAAAGACCGGTGTGTTCTTTTCTATCTTTTCTTTGCCAATGGTTCTTCCAAATTTTTTAATGATAGTGTAATCTACCTCATCGTCACCAAAAGCGTATCTAGCAATTGTAAAAGTACCGTCGTTTGCAGCCAGCAACTCTCGGCCTCTATCTGTTAGCACCGCATCGATGATAATGTTGTTTGTTGAATGATCTAAAAATCCCATAATAATGTCTCCAAGTGTAAATAATTATGCACTAGAAAAATATCAGACCTAATCTGTTCGCATAAAAATTTCAATCCTTTCATCTACTTGAGTCTCCACGTCGATTAATTGTAACAAGTAGCTAGCAGTATCCTTATCTGTACTTACTAATTCTTGCTCATTTTCTCCATTTCGTAAAACGGTAAAAGTTGGATTGTGATAAATAGTTAATTTGTCATAATTGCTTGCCTTTATTGAATCTACAAAAGCATCATTTAATAAAGTCAAATTCGGGTATTGCTTTGGCGCTCCAGGATAAGCGACGTGCTCTATCTTTGGCTGCATTAAACTATCTAAAAATACAGCATATTGAGCGCTAAGAAAAGAGCTGTTTCCGTGTGCATCAACGGTTGCAGCTGCGTAGATTATATATTCACCCTTTTCTGGAAGTGCCACTTCAAGGTAGTTGTGAGATTGATGTGTCAGAACAATTCTTTCCCTAGGAATCTCTTCCTCTAGAGGTACCACCTGCAAAGAATCATTGAAATCAAACATTCTTACCAGTCTAAAAGGTTCGTGCAAATTCCTTCTTTCAAAAATCTGTACATACTTTATGTCGTTTATAGGAATATTTTTTTCACTAGTTTCTACTGGCAAATCCCATTGAATAAGGGTTGTAGAATCAAGAAACCTAAAACTAATGTCGTCCACTGTAGCTGGTGGTCGTCGTTCCTCGCATTCAATACTAACTTTCTTTCCATCTTTTGATAAAATCAAAAATTGATGTGGCTTGCCAGCTTCATCAATTGCCTGACACAAAGCAAGAGTGTGAATCGAATATTCGTATGTAGCGCCATAAATTATCGATCGATCAAAAACTGTTTTTCTTTCAGCGTTTAGAAGCACAATCGGACTCTCTACTATTCTTTCGTCTCCCTCAATTCTTGTTTTGTAGAAAACTAGCCCCACTGGAAATATTATTGGTTGGTCGCCTAGACCGTCTATGATATCGTCGATAGGTTCGATTGACATTGCATAGTCAGAAAGATTTAGGACGCCAGGCTTGTGAGCACCTCGGGCATCGGACTGCAGTCGATGAGCATTGACCTCAAACTCGCTAAAATCATCTGATAAAGAAGACAAAGGATCAGCCGTAATTGAGGTGATAGCGTCGCCTAAGGCGAAATCCATAATAGTAGTCGAAGTTTGAGCTGAGGATTTTACTTCATCGAAATCAACGATTGGAAGATTTGTGCTTGGGTTGAAAAGAATAGGCCCTGTAGGCGAAGAATTTTCTAAAACTGTTGCTATTAAGCTTTGAGAATCTTCGTCCACATTGTTTAGAAGCCTGAAAGTAAAATCAAAATTGTCATTTGCTGAATCAAAACTTGGGTGGTTATAAAGACCCTCTAAGAAATTGTCCGGTGGAGTAAAAGACAGTCTGGACGCATTTTTCGTCTGGAGCTGTGCCTCTGCCTCTGCCTTAGACATATTTTTTGCGTTAAGTATAGACTGAACTTGGCCTCTGACTTGTCTTGAAACTTTGTAAGTATCTCCAGCAAGCTCTCGCAAACTATGCGATATAACAAATTTTAAGAATCTTGGCAATCCAAAGTTTTTTCTTGTCCTAGGCTCATTGGTTGGATCCTGATTGCCTGGATGAATCGTCTCTCCACGAGTAAAATAACGATACTGAAAGTGAACTTGTACGTCTTCGATGGCAGGAACATCTAGGACAAAATAGGGATTAGAAATACTCATTTTTCCACCATGTAATTATATTCTGCAAAGTGATCATTTCTTATTTGGTTTGTCGAGCCATCTTTTAGCGATATTCTAAAACCTGTAACAGATTGACCGTTAATTGAAAAAGACTCTTTTTTCAAACCGTTTGGTGCCCTGTCCGCTTTTGAATAATGCTCATTGGGATGTGTTAAGACATTGAAGACCCTATCGTATAATCTTGGACTTAGTGCTTGTTTTGCTATCATTTCAGGACTAATTAATCGGCAATCTAGGGATCCCATGAATAAATTTATTTCTGGTATTGTCAAATCTTGAAAAATCTTAACAGCGTCTCGAAAATCATCTACCTTATTTTCTTTGATTATGTCTTCATAAGCTTCCGGAAACTTCGTCATGACATTAGGGATTTCCTTTGCGCCGTCGCCACTTATGTAGCGTTCGTTAGCCAATTTATTATACCTAAAGGTGTCTTCGTTAAATTCAATGCCTGTTAAAATCTTCATCACTAGAAAAATGGAGTAATCCAGAACGTGATTTTTTAATATTGTTTCTGCGTTAGGGCTGTCAATAAAATCTAAAGCAGAAGAATAGTCCATAAAGTCGTACAGCCCGTCGGCCGCTACAAAAAACCTAGTATTAAAAATATTGTTTTCAAAACTAGCTTCGGGATCGCACTGACTAAAAGACCCTGGAATCAGAAATATCCGAGGGTGAAATCGATTTTCTTTTGGTTCAAAACTTACAGTAGGAAAAAACATATAAGAAGCATTCCTAGTTAAGGAAAATTCTGAATCCGCCAAGCTTTCTGATGATAGATAGCCAGCTGGTATGCCCACAGTCTGTATAATTGCTTTGTCGGGTCTTTCGTAATTTTCGTCTACATAGCTTACAATGTTGCTGCGAGCAATTTCATATTCTATTTTTGAAATCGCGTACTTATTTGGTAGGTATCTCAAAGAAGGACTGGGGGATTCTAGTCTGATGGATTTTTTTGCTGACGCTATCTGCATTCTGCTAGTAAATGTTACTATTTCTTGGCCATCAATAGAGGGAAGTACAGCTAACTCTTTGATACTGTCAAAAGAAAGTTTACTCGCAACTTCTTCGACAGTTGATGGAAAATTTTCATACGAAACGATGGGTGCATCCAGCAACTGTCGAATTCGAGAACACCTTGATCTTAAGATAACTATGCTTTCAGAAATAACATCGGCTATGTTGCGATTAGCCTTAATCATAGTAAACGGATCAGTTGAATTGTCCTCTCCATCAAGCATAAAAGTAATTGGACAAAAGTCTTCAAGAGACTCTATAAATTCCCAACCATCTAAAACATTGGTGGTCTCAACATTTCCCTCATCATCAACCTCAGCTTGCACAGTTGCTGACGGATCTTCCAGTGCCTCAAGCACTTCTTCTGGGACAAAATCCTGTAAAAAGTCAGCATCAAGATCTTCAAAGTCTCCTGATTCTGGGGGCCATACTCCACGAGTGACCATCCATCGGACAGGGCCTACTGTTTTATCTAAATTTTCAACAGCTAGTTTTGACAACTTAACAAATTCCTTAAAATCATCGTCCGCAAGCACATTTAAAGCAGGTGCATTGTTTCGCGTTCCAAACATTTGTGTTAAAACGCTCCAGGCAATATTTGCCAATGCTCGGCGAATCATTATTTTAGGGATTCCTGAGAAAGCCGTAAATTCGTGGGTACTTAAAGGACTTGATTCTGAACTATCTTTTGGCAGTTCTTGACCCTGCACTGTTTGACTGACAAAGAACCCTGTCGCAGGGGTTGAATAATCTGGCACATTTGTTGTCGGTATCAGACCAGAATCAGATAACAAAAGCTCTATGCTGGTCATTATTCCATTTTCAAAAAGACCGAAGAATCTTGACGCTTCTTCAAGCAAATTGTTCATCCCTCTGATTGCAATGTCATTATCAGCTATACTAAATTCTACGCCTTGTCTTAATTTGTTTTTAGTTGCTGATTTGATTGACTTGCTTCCACCTGAAACAGCTTGGAGAGCCTCGTCGGCATCATTTCGCATACTGATGTGTGTCTTGTACCCAAAAGTATTATAAAGCGCGGCTGCACGGCCGTCTTTTCCCATAATTTTCAGGAAAACTTGCATTAGATTACTCAGTTGTGTGAAATTTAACGTTACATCAAACCTCGACATCGAGCTGGAAAACGGGTGTTTTTTAGAACCAATTGATTTTGTTCTATCGCTTAAAAAATCTACAACAGAAAGAAGACATTCGTTTAAAACTATTGTTGCTCCTCCCTTGTCATACATGAGATCAGTATATTTAAAAAAGGTAGACAAAACAGATCTTGAATTTTGGACCCAAGCATCTAGAAGAGCAAAGTCTGGATCTGTGTCTTCGATAAGAGCGCCAATCGCCGGCTGAACAATTGCGTCTAAAAACGTTCTGCCATCGATGCCACTAGCGTTACTAATAGATGATTCTAGCGGCCAGTAATTTGTTCCGCCTGAATTAAATTTAGCAATAGAAGCCAGCCCAGATGCTACATCAACAGAATTAAGGTCGGTTGATGCGGAAGATAGATCTCCTAAGAAAGCCTCGGCAATGTTAATGGTTTCTTTTTCTTTCAAAGCGATGACATTTACATCACCTTCTGTATAGAGTTTTGAAAGCATTAATTCAGTATAAATTAGTTGCATTAACACGGGTACATCGTCGTTAAGAAAACGGCGTCCTAAAACTCCGTCTACTCCGCTAGCCCAATTTACGCCACTAAGCTCAGGAGGATTAATCGTACTTTGAAAACCTAGAATGTTACCAGTTTTGCCGCCACTATTGTAATTAGAAACCACCCTAATATCTTTACCATTGAGGCCCGATGAAATAAAATTTGTAGCATAGCTTCCAGCAGTACGTTTAAGATCTATGTTTATATCATTCTTATTAGAATTTAATATTCTATCGCCAAATTTAAAATCAAAAGGACCAACTTCGGAAACAGCGCCTAAGTCGTGAGCTGCCTGAATATATATCCTTGAAAGTAATTCTGTGTTTTTAAAACCTAAGCCTGAAGCTATATCAAAAATACCCACCGATATATCATTCATTATTTCTTCATCAACCGAAGCTATTTTAGAAACCGAGTCAATAGCAGCTTCGGTGGTTGCTTGAATCTGCGCCTGCGTTTCTAATATTTTTTCTAGATCCAAATCGTCCAATGGAGATAAATTTTCAAAAATCGCTTGTAGACGTAGTCCTCTTTCGAGTATCATCTGATCATAAGTGGTCAAAGATTCATCATAAACAACCCTATTTAGCTCTGTTGAAGCCAAGACCGCAGGCCGGTCGACGTCGATACCTAAACTTATAAATTTTGAAACTCCGGGAGGGGTCTCTATTTCAATGACTTGATCAGATTCGTCGGAGTACAATTTGTTGTTAGCTGTTTCAAAAATACTAGCAAAATCTTTTTTAGGAAAATTTTCTGCTGGTGTATTAAAATCTGTTGGCTGAGGTAGTGAGGCTGCTTCGTTCGGTTTAATCCTTATTTGATTTTTTAATCGGACACGATTCTGTTTTCTTCTACGAAGGCGACTGCGCTTTGTTCTTCGGTTAGTCTTTCGAGACCGGTAACTTCTTCTTTGTGACCTTTTAGGGCTAGCTTTATCATCCGGACTTTGAGGTTTATTTGTTCGGGGTTGACGTCTTCGAATAGGGGTAATTTTAATTATACGTTCTTGTAAAATGTTTACAAATGCGACCCACTGCCTATTGCTTGATGACGCAGACGAAGCACTTTGAATTACACTAATGTGAACTCCCCCTTGAGAATCTGTCCTAAGGACCTTAAAGAACAGGGACTTTGGGGCTATATTAAGTTTTTGAGCTATAAGAATTAAAGTTTTGTAAGGCTCACATTTTTTAATCTGGCCTTTCTTTAAATCTTTTGCCGCTTGCTGCAAATTTGTGTAACCGGTTTTTACCCTAGTAGTAGAAGCAGCCGGCACTCGTTCTTGAGCTCTGCGAAATGGTTTCTTGTTAGCCATTTTATCCTCTTCTCATTCTCTTTAGTTTTCTTTCAGATGCACTTCTAGCTCTTTTTAGATTTTTTTCTCGATCCTGAATCGATCGTCGCAGTGATTTTTTTCGTTGCCTAGCTCTTGTTATGTTATCATCATTTAAAGAGAGCTTGGTTTCAGAACTAGTGAATATTGGCTGAAAGTCCAAACCTATTCCTCTTATTTTGTAAGAAACAGAATTTGCTGAGAGGTCATCAAATGTGTAATCAAAATACTCAGTGTTTGTACTGTCAAGATATAATCTGTCTATAACATCTTCACCGGCGACAGTATCATAGCTCATTATAAGCTCAACGTGGTCTAAATCGTCTAGTAATCCTTCTGGAACCTTAATGTTAAGTCTGGCAACTGGATCGAATCTGCTATCGATAAGAACTTTATTAGTTATTGACACAGAATCCGCAATATCTGACTCTTTGACTGCCACTCTTCTTACCAGTGCTCGAGCAGTTTGACCAATATTGTCTGCATCAAAAAATCCGCGGTCGGATGAGCCACGTGCAGGCATGATTCCAAGCTCTGTATTTAACGGATGGTCAAATATTCCTGGATCAAATTGGTAGTCAATCCGGCCCGGCGCCACAACTCCTTTAATTTTTTCAAAGTCAGAAACTTTTCTTAATTCGATACCAATAGGATAAACTATGATTCTAGCTATGTAAGTATATTTTCTAAATGAAAAAAGTGGAGTATAGCCAAATGTTGCTGCATTCTCACCCGAATCTGAGAATTTAAACTTTATTCTATTAAGGGCTCGAAGCTCGGTGTCAAATTTACTAAGGCCTGGATTTATAATCTCACGCAAAATTATTTCATCATCACCAGTCTTATTATCAATTCGTCTGATTTGAATCTTTACAAGCAGCTGCCTTCTAGCTGCAGCTTTTAAAATTTCTTCATCTGGATTTTTTAAGCTAGCGTCGTTTGCAGTGATAAACATGTTCTCTACAAAACATTCGCCATTAATGTCTACTTCATCAGTAACGCTGTTGTACTTAGCTACAAATTTTGTAATCGCGCCTGCTCTGGCGTTTATTGCCGAAGTATACAAAACCTGTGGTCTTTCTTCGAAACTCGAGACTATTCCATCCTCATTTATAGTCTCTAATCTATATGTCAAAGTCTGCTCGATTGGCGACGGTTCATCAATAATCCTAAGGCCCTGTCTGCGGGACTGTCTTCCAAAAAGAGATACTCCGTCTACCAACTGCTCCTCATCTTCAATACTAGATTTTCTATAAAATAAGACTTTTTTTGCCTCTCGTGGAATATTCGATGTCTGTATAACAACATTCTGACCACGCTGGAAAGCAAACATTCTCGGCTCTTTAAAATTCTCATAAGTAAAATTTCTATCAACATAGACTGTATAGGTGTATAGAGGTAGTTTATCAGGAACACATACGTATTTATAAGCTTTTGCGTCTCCGACAACATCAAAGAAAACAACCTCGTCAGTTTCTACTTCGCTGTCAAATACTTTTTCATATTCGTCTTCAAGAGCGCGGGAAGAAATCTCCCTTCTATAGACGCATATATTCTCTATGGCGTCGTCGATGTTTGTTATTCTTACGAGAGTTTGAGCATTGTTGATAGCCATTACATTGATGCGAGGAAGAAATTTATCATCTAAAAAAGGGTAAGTCTTCTTCAGTGGTAAACGCCTAATCCTTTTTAGTGGAATTCTTTTTCTATATCTGCGAGGGATGCGATTTGGCATAAACCAAGGTGCTTCTCCCACTAACCTAATAAAAATTCTAGATCCAGGATTTGGAAACTGTACAGCGAGAGGAACAACATCGACCTGTCTTACGGGCCTTTCTATTATTCTTTTTACAAATGGTCTTTGTGGCGGCTTAGGAAGAGGAGTTTCTCTGTTAGAGCGGCCAGTTGAAACGTTGCGTCTAGGCGGTAACTTTATAGAATTTTTAACTGCGGATCTTGTTATGCAACTTGGGCGGCGTTTGTTCGTCATTAATTTCTTAGGACCTTTGAGGAGCCTTAAGATTGGATCGACCGTGTCTCGTCTTCCATATTCTTTTCTTGCTGCGGATTGTTTTCTAGCTGCTTGAGCTAAGCTCTGGTCTTGCAAGGATGGCAGCATTACATTGCTCTGTGTCTGAGCCCTTTGTTCTTGCTCAATTTTCTCTTGATCAAAGAGGTCTTCCCTGTTTTCGTTATCAATAGTAGCTTCGGAATTAAATTGTCTGTTGTCTTTACCTAGCCTGATTTCTAAAATCCCCTGTTTGTCGTCCTGTGATGACTTGTGAGCCTGTGGGATTTGCTTAGTTTCGTTATCAACAGGTTTTCTTTTTGCAGACTTAACAAACTGAAGCCTTCTTTCGTATCTTTGATCATCAGAGTCTTCAAGATTTTCTTTCTGTCGATTGGCTAGATTTTGAATCCTTCTCTTATTTATGTATTTCTTTATATCAACCGTTGCAACAACATGCTCGCGGGTTGGATTACGTCTATCCTTAAATTTTCTAATAACGTCTTGCCTAGACAATTTTTTATCAGTTAAGGCTGTTCTTGTAGACTCTGAAACAATTTCAATTTTTGTATACCCGCGTCTTAACAGCTCCTCTGTTAGCATTGTTATTGTAAGGTGAACCCTTGAGAAATCCGTAAAGCCAGCGGTGTCCGTTAAAACATCAACACCAAATAGATCGGGGGGCTGAGCATCTAAATCTTTTGCACGTGCCAATTTATAAATGTCTCTTCTTTCAGACTTTCGTTCTTTTCTAGAAAATTGCTGTCTTTTGTTGGCGGGTTTTATTCTCATCGTTCAAACACCAGTGTAAATAGTTTACAGAATTTAGCAGTACCATTAGCGTCTCGGATTGTTTTACCTAAAATAAAAACCCGGTGCCTTTCTTCATCCTCGTTAACAAATTCCCCGTAGTCGATTGCAAGTAATTTGTTGACTCCATTTTTATTTATTTCGAAAAATTGACCCAATAAGTTGTTGGATTTAGACCTAGCAGTAAAAATGACCTCTGCTCTAGATAAAGCTGGTATGAGATTGTCTTCCATGAAAGAAGAGAAATTATTGTAAGGTTCTTTATTAAATTTTGGATAATCAGCCAGCGGAACCATGTTGTTATTATCTTCAACCTCGGGAGGTAGAAATTTCATGTTAAGTAGATGATTCAAATTGTCATCAAAAATCATTGGCCTGATACCAGCTAAAGCCGCAGGAATAGGAGTTGAAGTTAGATTTACACTATTTGTATCAGTTCTAAAATCAGATTCTAAGATGCCGTCATCTGTTCTTATTACATTAAGCTGTTCAAAATGTTTCATAGCTGTGCGCATAACGTCTAAAGAGCTAGAGTAAGCGTTAATTGTACCAGTTAAAACTGTCTCCTCTTCTATGACAGTTCTTACACCGTTTTCATCTACTGAAATCCTAGGTAAAGAACCACTAACAACCTTTCTACCATTCACGACTTTGTTGCCGTCTGCTAGCGACAAAGAAAAGGCTCCATCGTCATCAACCTCTGGAATCACAGTGTCTCTTGGTAACGAAGCAACTTCTAAAATAGCTAAATCTGATATGTCTCTTGCGCTGACGCCATCTTCTGAATCATAAAAAATTCCCTCATCAGAAAACGTAGCAAAAGATATATCGATTGTTCTATTGGCCATTTGGCGACGGCCATCAACTGTTATAAGCGCATCTAAAATACGCTGCTTGGTGTTTAAGAT
>MDTB01124841.1_pt1 | contig 13327 bp, 15 predicted proteins | sample 811161 | NCBI WGS metagenome assembly MDTB01 (sample SAMN05326650, study PRJNA326480) | marine metagenome | isolation source: seawater | place: Mediterranean Sea | collected 2009 | reverse complement strand
TCGTCGGGCTTGCAGGCACCGTGTCGACCGCAGCGGCGGTCGAACTCGGTCTTGCCGAGTACGACCGCGACCAGATCCATCACTTCGTGCTTACAAAGGAAGCAGCGGAGGACGTCTACCGCACGCTCGTCACCGAATCCCGCGACGACCGCATCCACAACCCCGGTCTCGAAGAGGCCCGGGCCGATGTGATCGTCGGCGGCATGTGCATCCTCGTTTGCATCATGCGCTACTTCGACATCGAGAAACTCATCGTGTCCGAGGCCGACATCCTCGACGGGCTCGTCTTTTCGTTGCTGTCGACACCATCGAGCTGAACTCGCCCGACGAGTGAGCGGGTGCTTCACTGACGGCCATGACCGTCCGTGACCTGCCCGAGTACGCGACCCTCCTGATCGAGGAGCCCGACGACGACATCGTGCTGGTCACCATGAACCGGCCTGAGCGCCTCAACGCGATCTCGGCTCAGCTCATGACCGACCTTCAGGACCTGACTCAACGGGTCGACCTCGACCGAACGCTGCGGGCGGTCGTGTTGACGGGCGCGGGTCGCGGGTTTTGTGCCGGCGCTGACCTTCTCGGCGACCCGAGCATCCCTCCCGGTTCGGAAGGCGTGGGTCCGATCGTTGGCCGGTTCATGGCACAGGATCAGATCGCCACGGTCAACGAATCAATCCACCGCTCGCGCAAGCCATGGATCGCGGCGGTCAACGGCGCAGCGGTCGGCGGCGGCTTCGCCCTTGCGCTGGCCTGCGACGTGCGGATCGCCGCTCGGGGTGCTCGCTTCGGTGCGGTCTTCATCAAGGTTGGCGTCAGCAACTGCGACATGGGAACGAGCTACTTCCTGCCCCGACTGGTCGGCGCCGGCCGATCGGCCGAGCTCCTGCTCACCGGCCGGATCTTCGATGCTGGCGAAGCCGACCGGATCGGGTTGGTCGCCGACGTGGTCGACGACGGCACCGAAGTCGAAGGAGCGATGGCGACCGCTCGGGCGATTCGCGAAAACGGACCGTTCAGCGTCTGGATGACTAAAGAGACGATGTGGCAGACGGTTGACTCGCCGTCTCTGCGTCACGCCATCGACATCGAGAACCGCACCCAGATCATGGCCACCACGACGGGCGACTTCAGCGAGTCGATGGCGGCGTTCGCCGAGAAACGGCCACCGGAATTCGGCGGCCTCTAGCCCTCAGCCCTGTGGGGCGGGCGGGTCGCTCGGAGAGCCGGCGAACAGCGGGGCCATCGCCAGCCAGTCGACCGTGATCTCCCCCTTCACGGCAAGGTCGGTGTCGGTGACGTTGCGTCGCTGAGCGGTGACGAGGTAGAAGTCGAGGGCCGAGCCGGTCGCGGTGGCCTTTGCCTGATCGGGGCCCCAAACCGAGGTCTCGCCGGAGGGCGAAGTCAAGGTCCTCTGCACGTCACCTGCGGGCACGTCGAGTCCCCGGTTGATGCACGTCCAGCCTCGAGTGATGTAGCCAAGCTGAGCGATGTGACGGAGCCGGTCGGTCGGTTCGCGCTCGACTCTGACTGTGTCGCAGATGTCCTGACCGTGCGCACATGCCTCTATCAAACGGGCGGTGAGGAACGACTTCGCGCCCATCGACGGGCCGTACCACTCGATGCGGGCGTCGTCGGCCGATATCGCCGACGCGGAGGCAGCAGCGACGAAGGACTCGCGGTGGGCGACGAAGCCCTCCGGATCGTCGATCGCCAGCTCGGCGGTCACGTCGAAGAATGCAAGGTGACCGACCTGGTCGCGGACCGCCCAACGGGGCGGTGGGGTGACATGCTCCCATTCCTCAGCCGCCAGCGGTGCGACGAAAGCATCGAGGGCGTTCTGTTCGGCGATGAGATCGGCGGTGATGGAAGCAACGGTCGGCTTGCGCATGTCGGCAGCATGGCGCGCCCGTGTTGTTGCGGTCGAAGGGAGGTGTCGCGCCTGCGCTGTGGTCGGGTCGACGGTCAGGCGATCGACGCTCGCGCTGCGGTGATTTGGGTGTCCATTTCGTCGAGCGTGTCCTGACGAAGGGCTCTGATCGTTCCTGCGTAGGCCCTCGGATCAAGGGTCGCCGCGAGCTCGGCGGCTGCGACGATCGCCCGGTCGAGCAAATCGTCGGCCGGGACGACCTCGTCGAGAAAACCGACATCGACCGCGTCGGCGGGTGTGGTGATGCGGGCGTTGACAATCGAGCGTTGCATGTGGCGTTTGCTGAGCCGGGCAACGGCGATCGTGAGCGCCCAGTCGGGAAGCACCATCTTGATAGCGACCTCGTTGAGTCCGACCTTGAAGGGAAGGTCGGCCCCGATGCGCACATCGCAACCGAGGAGCATCAATGCCCCGGCGGCGAGCGCATGGCCGGTGCTGGCGGCCACGACCGGTACCGAGCAGCCGTACAGGGTGCGCACCAAATCGCCGCCGTTGGCGACGAGGTTCACGATCGCTGACTGGTCGTCGGCCATCATCACACCGAGGTCGAATCCCGCAGAGAACTTGCCCTCTCGGCCGTGCACGACGACCGCCCCGATCTCGTCGTCGTTCTCCGCCTCGTGGATCGCGGTGAGGATGCCCTGGATCATGTCGAAGGACAAGGCGTTGGCCTTTCCGTCGTCGAGGTGAACGACCAGGACCTGGTCGCGGCGTTCGGTCGTGATGGCGCTCATGGCGCGCAGCGTAGGTCAGACAGAGCGGTCGGCGATGGTCGACGCGCTCGTCGGGGCCTCGCCGGTCTTCGGGGCGCCGAGTTTGCCCCGGACGTGGTCGTCGACACGCGCGGCGCCGTAGCGAGCGTCGCCATCGCCAACAAAGGCGGGGAGCGGTGCCACGACGACGTCAGGGTCGGGGTAGTGGAACCAGGCGACCGAGCGTCGCCGTTCGGCGGTGCCGAAGGCCACCGGAACGACCCGGTGGAGTGTCGAGGGCCAGTTGTCGTTGGTCCAGATGGCGAGGAGATCGCCTACGTTCATCAGCAGGTTGCCAGCGGCCGGGATCACATCGACCCACGATCCGTCGGAGCCGACGATCTGCAGCCCGGGCACCGGGTCGGCGAGGAGCAGGGTGTAGGTCGTGTAGTCGGAGTGGGCACCCATGCGGAGCTGCCCGTCGACAGCGGCCTCCGTGCCGTCGGGGCTCGGCTGGTAGTCGATGCAGGCGAGCATGTCGGGGCCTTTGACGGATCGGGCTGCGAGCTCGGGCAGGTCGAGGACCTCGCCGAGAATCGTGTCGAGTCGTCGGCCGAGACGGCGGAATTCGGTAAGGGCTGCCTGGGCGGCAGGCCGGTAGGTGGGCACCGCGTCGGGCCACGGCGTCGGCTGCACGAGATCGGTCCAGCCGCCGGCGGGGGTGTCGGTACCGGCGTTGAAGCTTTCGAAGAGGTCGGGAGGCGTCTCCTCGCCGAGGGAATTGGCGAGTGCCTCGCTTCCCCTCGCTCGGAAGCCGCGGTTGGCGAGTGGTTCGGGATGAACCGACCGATGTTTGTCGTCGTTCGGCAGGGCAAAGAAGTCGTCGGCTGCAGTTCGGAGCTCGGCCATCGTGTCGGCTTTCAGGCCGTGGTTCTCGAGCTCAACGAAACCGAGCGCGGCGAGCCCCGAAGCGAGGTCTGCGGCGGCGGCGGGGGAGGCGAGATCGACGAGTGGGATCACGCTGTGATCGTAGGGTCTGGCGCGCGGTTGGCGGCGTTGATCCAGCCGTGCAGCAGGCATCGTTCTGAGGGCCGCCTGCACCTGTTGGCTTCTCGGTGTGGTGGGCGTTTGGCCGCAGCGGAGAATTCGTCCGGTTGTCGATGGCCCACTACGTTCAGCTCGCGATCTGGCGAAGGGCAGCCTGCTTCCCGGAATCCCTCGTGCGTCGGAATGATGAGAGCAGAACCGAGAGAGAGCGTGCGCCGCTGATGGATTTCGACTTTCCCGCCGATGACGATCCGCGGCGCCTCGCCGTCCGGGCGTGGCGCGACGCGAACCCCGAGCCCACCCAGGCCGAACTCCACGCCGCCGGGTATGTCGTGCCCCACTGGCCCGAGCCGTGGGGGCTCGGCGCCGACCCGATCCACCAGATCATCATCCAGCAGGAACTCGCTGGTCTGAAGGTCACGTGCACAAAGGGTGGTCGCGAGATGGCATCGAACGCGATCGGGGTCGGCTGGGCCGCCCCGACGATCCTGCTCGGCGGCACCGAGGAACAAAAGGCCCGCTATCTCGATCGGATTTTCACCCACGAGGACATCTGGTGTCAGCTCTTCTCCGAACCCGACGCCGGTTCGGATCTCGCCAACCTCGCCACCCGTGCCGCGCGTGATGGTGAGGAGTACGTGATCAATGGAGCGAAGATCTGGTCGTCGGGTGCCCACGTCAGCGACATGGGCATCCTGATCGCCCGCACCGACCCCGATGCCCCCAAGCACCGGGGCATCTCATACTTCGCAGTGCCCATGGATACCCCGGGCCTGACGATGTCACCGATCGTCGACATGACCACGGTGCACTCGTTCAATCAGGTGTTCTTCGCCGACATGCGGTTGCCCGCCGAGAACCGAATTGGTGAGGAAGGCGACGGTTGGCGTCTCGCCAAGGTCACCCTCGCCAACGAACGGGTGTCCCTCAGCTCGGCCGGTTCGCTCTGGGGAGCTGGCCCGTCTGCCTACGACCTGCTCGAACAGATCAAGGGCATGGGTCCGGTCGTCGACGCGACGATGCGCCAGAAGGTCGCTCGGATGTTCGCCAACGCAGAAGTGCTTCGGCTCAACCGGCTCCGGACGCTGTCTGCCAAGCTCAATGGACGGACACCAGGCACCGAGGCGTCAATCCAGAAACTCATGGCCGATGAGCACGGCCAAGAAGTCATGGAATTCGCCAAGGAACTCGTCGGTGCCGAAGGAATGCTCACCGGCTCGGGCCCGTCGGGCGAACTCTCCCAGAGCTCCCGGAGTGACGCCACCGAGATCAAATTCCGCAAGGGACACTTCGCCGATGTCGACCCGGTGTGGCATTACGGGTTCCTATTTTCCCCGGCGCTGACGCTCGGTGGCGGCACCTGGGCGATCCAACGCAACATCGTGGCCGAGATGGCATTGGGACTTCCGCGCGAACCTGACGTACAACAGGGGATGACCTGGGCCGAGACGCAGAAAGCGAGAGCCTGATGACCGATGTGCAGCTCACCCGTGAGGAGTGGCTCGCCGCTCGCCCAGGTGCCGGCCCCGAATTCGAGCAGGCTCGGTTCGGCGGCGACGTGCCGAGGGCCGAGCAGCTCGCGATCGACGAGATCAATCCGTTCAACTCGCACCTGTTCCGCGAGGACCGCTGGCAAGAACATTTCGCTCGACTGCGGGCCGAGGATCCAGTGCACTTCAACGAGATGGGTTCCTCCGGTCGGTACTGGTCGATCACGACCTGGCAGGACGTCCGCGATGTCGAGGGCGACTGGGAGTCCTTCTCCTCTGCCCAGGGCATCACGCTCACGATCCCGCCCGGCACGCCCTTGCCCGACGACACGATTCCGTTCGATGCCTTCATCGCAATGGATCCGCCGGACCAGACCGATCAGCGCAAGACCGTACGCGGCATCTCGGCCCCCAGCAGCCTCCGAAATCTTGAAGATCTCATTCGCGAACGCACGATCAATGTGCTGGACTCGTTGCCGGAAGGCGAGACCTTCGACTGGGTCGACACCGTGTCAATCGAGCTCACCACCCTCATGCTCGCCACTCTGTTCGATTTCCCGCTCGAAGACCGCCGCCTGCTCACCAAATGGTCGGATCTGGTCACCACGGTCGGCCCCCACCGCGACGTGGCGACGAACCGGCAGTGGTTCCGCGACCAGGTCATGGAGTGCGTCAACTACTTCGATCGGCTCTTCCAGGACCGACGCGAAAACCCTGGCTTCGACATGGTCTCGATGCTCGCCCATGGTCCATCCACCAAGGACAAGTCACCGATGGAGCATCTCGGCAACCTGATCCTGCTGATCGTCGGCGGCAACGACACCACCCGCAACTCCATGTCGGGCAGTGTCTATGCGCTGAACAAGTGGCCGGAGCAGTACGACAAGCTCATCGCCGACCCGAGTCTGATCTCCAACCTCGTCCCGGAAATCATCCGCTGGCAGACCCCCCTCGCCTACATGCGGCGCACCGCCACGAAGGACGTCGAGTTCCGCGGCAAGCAGGTCAAGAAGGACGATCAGGTCCTGCTCTGGTACCTCTCGGCCAACCGGGACGAGGCCGTGTTCGGCAACAACGCCGATGTGGTCGATCTCGAACGTCCGAACGCCGATCGACACCTGGCGTTCGGTCATGGCATCCACTACTGCATGGGTGCCCGCATCGCGGAGTTGCAGTTGCGGATCCTGTGGGAGGAGATCCTCCCGCGTTTCGAGCGCATCGAAGTGCAAGCCGAGCCCGAGCGCACGCTGTCGGCATTTGTCAAGGGCTACACCCAACTGCCGGTGCAAGTCAGGAGGAAGTGATCTCATGCAGACCCCGATGACCGACATGTTCGGGATCGATGTTCCGATCTTCGCGTTCACCCACTGCCGCGACGTCGTCGCTGCGGTCACCAAAGCGGGAGGCCTCGGCGTGCTCGGTGCGGTTGCGCATTCGCCGGAGCAGCTCGAGATCGATCTCGAGTGGATCGAGAACGAGATCGGTGACCGCCCCTTCGGTGTCGACCTGATCGTGCCGGCCAAATACGCTGGCTCCGACGAGGGTGGCCTCAACATGGGCCAGGTCCGCGAGCTGATTCCCTCTGAGCACAAGGCCTACGTCGACGACATCCTCGAGCGCTACGGCGTGCCTGCACTCGTCGTCGAAGAGGGTGGCCGGGGCATCGGACGAGGTGGAAGCGATACTGCGGCACCGATGTCGGCCGAGTCGCAGGACCCCAATCTCGAGATCGCGCTCGCTCATCGGTCGTCACTGATCGTCAACGCGCTCGGCCCGCCCCCTCCGCACATGATCGACCGTTGCAACGAGCTCGGGGTGAAGACGGGCGCGCTCGCCGGCAAGGCTCAGCACGCCGAACGCCATGTCAACGCCGGTGTCGACTTCATCATCGCCCAGGGCTCCGAGGCCGGGGGCCACACCGGCGAGATCGGCACGATGGTCCTGATCCCTGAGATTGTTGACGCCGTCGGCGACACACCCGTGCTCGGCGCAGGCGGCATCGGCCATGGTCGTCAGATGGCTGCTGCCATGGCCCTCGGTGCTTCTGGCGTGTGGTGCGGCTCGGTTTGGCTCACCACCGATGAGGCCGAAACTCACCCGGTCGTCAAGGACAAGTTTCTCGCCGCTTCCTCGTCGGACACGATCCGTTCCCGCAGTCGAACGGGGAAGCACGCCCGTCAGCTCAAGTCCGCGTGGACCGACGAGTGGGAGAACCCCGAGACCCCCATGCCGCTCGGCATGCCGATGCAGATGGTGCTCACCGGCGAGGCGATCATGCGCATCGATCGAGCGGCCCGCAACGCTGGCTCCGGTGCCGAGGCGCTCTCGAACTACTTCGTGGGTCAGATCGTCGGCACCATGAACGAATCGAAGCCCGCTGCGCGCGTCGTGATGGAGATGGTCGAGGAGTTCATCGACGCCGTCGAATCACTTGAACGTCAGTTGGAGGTCTGAGGCGGGCTACGTTGAGCGGTCGTGACCACCCTGTTCGGCCGTCGCGTGCTGCTGCGCCCTCTCGAACCCGAAGATTTCGCCAAGTGGCAGGAAGTCCGGCGTCGCAACCGTGACTGGCTGACCAAGTGGGAACCGCAGCGGCTGCCCGGCCAGCCCGACGTGGTGGAGGACGCCCATGCGTTCTCCACGCGGTGTTCGGCGCGACAGCGCGAGCGTCAGCTCGGCACCGGCTACGGCTTCGGTGTGTTCGTCGAGGGCGTGTTCGCCGGTGAGGTCAACCTCAACTCGATCCAACGGGGGCCGTTCCAGAATGCCTACATCGGCTACTGGATTGACGAAGCCCAGGCGGGAAACGGCTATGTGCCCGAGGCGTTCGTCGTCGTCTTGCGGTTCTGTTTCGAGGAGCTCCGACTCCATCGAGTGCAGGCGGCGATCGTTCCGCGCAACTCGGCGAGCCGTCGAGTGGCCGAGAAGCTCGGTCTTCGCGACGAGGGCATTGCGCAGAACTATCTCGAGATCAATGGTGCTTGGGAGGACCATGTCCGCTACGCCGTAACGGCCGAGGACTGGGCCGAACGCGGCGAGAAACTCACCGCCGACTGGATCGGCTTCTAGCACTAGGCGGCGTGCAGTCCCGACACGCAATCAATCAGCGTCCACGGCGACAGCGTCTGCGGAGCTTCGTCGTCGTGGGGGATATCGAGCAGGGCGACGAGCACGCCCTCCATGTGGATCTCGAACCGGTCATTGTCGTTCATCAGCCGCATGCTCCAGCCGGTGAACCGACGTTCAGCTCCAGGGATAGAGCGGGTGCAGCGCATGACGATCGTGTGCCGGGGATCGCTGGTGATCTTCGAATCGAGCGTGCCGATCGCGTCGGCCGGTCCCTCCAGGTATTGCAGGAACATCTACCCGTCGAACCAGGGGTCACCCGTGATTTCCTACTTCTCGTTGGCGTACTCGGAACGAGGGGTCAGATTCACGAGATCGACACTCGTGAACGGGACCTCGGCGGTGCCCACGTAGAGCAGTGATTGCAGCGCAATATCAGCTATCGACCACGACCATGCCGCAAAACCTATACCGATTTCAGGACTCAGGCCGCTGATTCGGTGGGCGGGTTCGAGAGAGGAACGCTCCGGCATCGGCGAGGATCATCTGCCCGGTGATCGCCCGGGCCAGGTCGCTGGTGAGGAACACCGCCAGACGGGCGAGCTCATCGTGCTCGACGGCGTATCGCAGCGGGGTCGATCGGGCGATCTCCGCAAAGCGTTCCTCGGTGTACGCGGCCGCGACCATCTCGGTGCGGGTGGTGCCGGGCGCCATGGCGAGCACCCGGATGCCCGATGGGCCGAGCTCAACCGCCATCGAGGTGACGAGGTGGTTGAGACCGGCTTTGGCCGCTGCGTAGATCGACATGAACGGCGCCGGGCGGGTGGTCTCGCCCGAGGAGACGTAGAGGATCACGCCGCCGGTCTCGGCCATCGCCTCGGCCTCGGCTCGACCGCACAGGGCTGCGAGCACCAGGTTCTGGTCGAAGATTTCGCGGTAGTCGTCGCCGCGCCCGGCCGTGAACGGCTTCGGCATGCGACCCGGTGGGTACATGCCGACGTTGTTCACCGCAATATCGAGTCGGCCGTGCCGCTTGACGATGCCGGCCACCATTGCGTCGACGGCATCGTCGTTCCGCAGGTCGGCTATGACGGCCTCCGCCGATCTACCTGCCTCGGTGATCTCGGCGACGACCGCATCGGCGTAGTCGCCGCGGATGTCGTTGACGACGACGTGCGCTCCCGCCTCTGCGAGCCAGCGGGCGACCTCGCGGCCGATGCCTGCTCCGGATCCGGTGATGAGGGCGACTTTGCCGCTGTGGTCGATCGAAATCATCGGGGCTCCGTGAGCGCAGCGATGACCTCTTCGACGACCTCGTCGGCCCACGCTCGGGCGGTGTCCTCGTCGACGCCGCCGATTGGGTGACGGGTCTCGACGATGCGGAGATCGGGCCGGTTGAGGCTCTTCGCGACCTGATCGGTGAGACGTCGGAATTGTTTGGTCGTAACGACGACCGTCGGGATGCCCATCGCCTCGAGCTTTACGGAGTCGTGGACACTCCACGACGTGCAGCTGCCTCAATCGGCGGTGCCGGTGAGGACGATCTCCACTTCCTTGGCGATGCTCTCGAGCACTTGGTCTTCGCACGGGATCGCGGCGTTCTTGTTGTCGCGACGCACGACCTCGGTACCCGTTCGGGTGGCGAGGCGTTCGGCGACGTGTTCGAGCACGATGTCGGCGTTGGGTTTGCGGTTGTCGAGGAGCCCGATCTTTTTGCCGGCGAGTACCTGGATCGATGCAGCACCGACGGCCGGAATCTCGCCAACGCCTCCCTCAGGTGTGTGGATCATCACAGCGCCACGATCCCAGGCGGGGCGCACGGCTTCAAGTCCTAGTGTCGTCATGCCAAGATCTTCGAATTCCCGAAGGAGCCTCCATGACCCGTATCGCCGTCGGCCGCGCTGACATCGCTGCCGTCGAGGTGCTCGACGAGTCCTCTGTGCCGGTGCCCGAAGGGCAGGTCCGGCTCGCTGTCGACGTGTTTGGGATGTCCGCAAACAACATTTCGTACGCAATGACCGGCGACTCCCTTGGCTACTGGGGTCACTTCCCCGTGGACGAGGAGCGGGGTTGTGTGCCGGTCCGGGGCTTCGCCGATGTGGTTGAAAGCCGTCACCCCGACATCGAGGTGGGTGAGCGGATCTTCGGGTACTTGCCGATGGCGACCGAATTGGTCGTGCAACCCGATGCTGTGACCGATCTTGCGTTCAGCGACTCGATCGAGCACCGGTCGGCATTGCACCCGTGGTACCGACGGCTCTACCGCTGCGCCACCGATTCGGCCCACGCCGCTGACGCCGAGGGACTTCAGGCGACGGTGTGGGCGCTGTTCATGACCGGCTGGGCGATCGCCGACGACCTTGCCGGCTCGGTGCGCGCGATCGTCGTTTCGAACGCGTCCAGCAAGACCTCACTTTCGGTAGCGAGGGCGATACGCCAACTCGCCGTCGACGTCGCAGTCATCGGGCTGACATCCGCCTCGAATATCGACTTCGTCGCCGGTGCCGACATCTACGACTCCGTTTGCGTCTGCGGCGACCTCGATCTTTCCGATCTCGAGGCTCTGGTCGCCTACGTCGACGTTGCCGGCAACGCTGGGCTGAAGGAACGGGTGCACGCTGCACTCGGCGACCGTCTGGCCGATTCGCTCATTGTCGGTGGCACACACCAGGGCGGCGATCCGGCTACCGGTGAACTCGCTGGTCCCGATCCCCGGTGCTTCTCCATTCCCGACGTCGCCGAGAAAGCTGCAGATGGACACGCTGGCTTCCACGCCCGCTTCGCTGCCGCGGTTTGCGAGTTCTCTCCGTGGATCGCCGACCTGATCGAACTCGACGAAGCGATCGGGGTCGACGCCGTTGTCGCGACGTGCGAAGAACTGCTCGCCAGCCGACCCGGCCCGAGCCGATCGAAGGTGCTGTCGTGGTGACGTCCTCCAGTGAAGCTGATCGTGGCGTTGTTGCCGACTATGTCGTCGTTGGTGCTGGCGCCATGGGCATGGCGTTCGTCGATGAGATCCTCAGCCACAGCGATGCGATGGTGGCGCTCGTGGAGCGTCGCAACAGGCCGGGGGGCCACTGGAATGACGCCTACGCGCATGTCCGGCTTCATCAGCCGTCGTTCTTCTATGGGCTGAACTCGGCCCAGCTCGGCTCCGATCACATCGACGAAGTGGGCCCCAACCAGGGCCTCTCCGAACTCGCCAGTGGCGCCGAGGTGCTGGCGTACTACGACCACGCAATGCAGCGGCGGTTTCTCCCGTCGGGTCGGGTGCAATTCTTCGCGAACACCGAATACCGAGATGGCATGGCGATCGTCGGTCCGTCGGGTGAGACCTTCGAGCTCACCGCCCGGGTGGCGGTCGTCGACGCGTCGTACATGAAGGTCACGGTGCCCTCAACAACGCCGCCGAGGTATGAGGTCGGTGACGGTGCGACGGTCATCGCTCCCAACGCTCTCGCCTCGTGCGTGAATCCCGACGGCTACGTCATCGTCGGTGCGGGCAAGACTGCCTTCGATGCCATCATGTGGCTGCTCGATCAGCAGGTTGCCCCCGACTCGATCCGCTGGGTTGTGCCCCGGGACTCCTGGTTAATCAACCGGGCCGTCACCCAACCCGATGCGGGGTTCAAGATCGGTGATCAGTTGCAGATCATCGCCGAGGCTGACTCGGTCGAGTCGATGTGGCTCGACCTTGAATCCGCCGGTCAGATGCTGCGCATCAACCCCGATCGGATGCCGGATATGTACCGGTGCGCTACCGTCACCGAGATCGAGCTCGAACAGCTCCGGCGGGTGACGAACGTGATCCGCATGGGGCGGGTGCAGCGCATCACCGAAACCTCGATTGACCTCGATGACGGGTCCGTCGAGACCACGCCGGGCACGGTCCATGTCGACTGTGCGGCCGACGGGCTTGAGCAACGTCCGGTCGTGCCGGTCTTCGACGGAGGTCGCATTACCTTGCAGACGGTGCGAGCGTGTCAGCAGGTGTTCTCCGCTGCATTGATCGGCTACATCGCAAGCCGTACCGATCTCAACGAGGCAGCCAAGAACGAACTTGCCGGCGTTATCCCACACCCCGACACTCCGATGGATTTTGTGAGCAGCTCAATGGCACACATCCACAATGTCGGCCGGTGGAGTCGCGACGCCGGCGTCACACGCTGGATGGCCGAGGCGCGGCTCAACCCGATGGGAGGCGGAGGAGGACCTGATCTCGGACTTGCAATCGCCGCCGTCGCCAAGCTGGAGGCGTTTCTCGCTGAGTGAGCCGGCGTGCTCGTCCCGCAGGAGCGTCTGAAGTCGGCTCAGTCGCTCGCGAGTGACTTCTTCGATTCGAAGAACGGCTTCTCGACGACCGTCGCCGCCTTCGGGCCCAGGTTTGTTTCGGCCGTGAGCGCAGTGCCCACCTCGGCTCGGTCGACGCGCACCATGGCGAGGGCGATGTTCTGCTGGAGGCGGGGTGACCAGACGGCCGATGTGACCTCGCCGACCCGCTCACCGCAGGCCGTGATCGGCCAGAATGACGTGTTCGGGCCGGTGAGCGGCTCCATCTCGATGACGATGCCGACCTGCTTTCTCGTCACGCCCTCGTCGCGGATGCGGCGCAGGGCGTCCTTGCCGATGAAGTCGACGGCACTGTCGATGGCGACGAGTCGGTCGAGGCCAAGCTCGAAGGGGTTTGTGTCGATGGTGGCGTCGGCGTGGTAGCTGAGCATGGCGCCCTCAATACGACGAATCGACGAGGTGTGGCCTGGCTTGAGGCCCATCGGCGCACCTACCGCCATGATCGTCTCCCACAGTTCGTCACCCCGGCTGCCGTCGCGCAGGTAGATCTCGTAGCCGAGCTCACCCGACCAGCCGGTTCGGCTTACGACGAGCGGGATACCGTTCACTTCGGTCTCGCTCAGCCAGTAGTACCGAAGCTCCCCGATCCAGTCGCCGAACAGGGCGGTCATGATCTCGCCGGATTTTGGACCTTGGAGTTGCAGAGGCGACACGTCGGGTTCGCGGATCGAGACGTCCATGCCGGCATAGGTGGCAACGCCCTGCGCCCATAGGAGGATGTCGCTGTCGGCGAGCGAGATCCAGAAGTGATCCTC
>MDTB01103972.1_pt1 | contig 13327 bp, 11 predicted proteins | sample 811161 | NCBI WGS metagenome assembly MDTB01 (sample SAMN05326650, study PRJNA326480) | marine metagenome | isolation source: seawater | place: Mediterranean Sea | collected 2009 | reverse complement strand
GTCAGTACTTTTGGTTTCACCGTATGTTTAACAAAAAAATATACAAACATGATTTATAAAGCTAACTTAAAAAATATAAAGTTTGCGTTAGAAGCTCTACAGCAAGGAGAAATAATCATTTACCCTACAAATACAATATATGGATTTGGTGTTGATGCAACAAATAAAGATGCTATTATTAAGTTGAATAACCTAAAGGGAAGATTAAATAAACCTCTTAGTGTAATTATTCATTCAGTTGAAGTCATAGATTCATACAGTATTATTGATAAACACACAAAAACAAAAATCATCAATAAGTCAAAAGGAAAATTCACTTTTCTTCTAAAAAAGAAAGATTCTGTACTACCAAATGAACTAACAGTTAAATCATCAAAAATTGGAATTAGAATTGCCAATCACTCTTTCACTAAAGAACTAACTAAACAATTTAATAAACCTATAACAACAACTAGCGTAAATAAACAGGGTGAGCATTCAATAACAAAAAATGATGAAATAGCTTCTTCATTCCCAAATATATTATTTTTTGAAGATATTAATATGCAAAGTGGAATTGAATCAACAATCATTGATCTTACTGACTCTAAAGATAAAATAGTTAGAATTGGAGCAGAGGAGTAGATTTTGAACTTATATAAAAGAATATTAAAATATATTCAACCATATTCATTTTTTGTAATATTATCAATTTTAGCATCATTGTTTTTTGTATTTTTTAATACCTTTTCTTTGTGGATTGTAAGCTCGCTTATTAGCTCAATTATGATGCCTGAAAATTCTACTTTAGCTCTTGTAGCTGATCAATCAAAAGGCATTTACAGCTACTACAACCAAATTTCAGATCTATTAATTCCCAATGCAAGCCCAATTACTCAGCTAAAATCACTTTGCATAGTATTAGTTTCATGCTTCATATTCAAGAATATATTCTATTATATAAATAATGTTTCCTTGGCATATGTCCAAAATAAAATGATTAAGGACTTTAGAAATAAATATTTTCAGCAGATCCAAAGCCTTCCTCTATCATTCTTTGATAAAAGTAAAACAGGTGAACTCAGTTCGATCTTTATGGGTGATATTAGCAGCATGCGAACAACGTTTACCCAAACAATACAAAATATGATAAATGAGCCAATTAATATTATTGTTATGTCTATTATGCTATTTTCAATTAGTTCAAAGCTTACTCTTATTTCATTTATTTCAATACCCTTTTCTGCATTTGTAATAATTAAGCTTGGCCAAAGCATTAAAAGAAAAGTTTTAAGAACTAGTATTCAAAACGCTGGAATTTTAAATATTTTTCAAGAAACTGTATCAAGCATAAGAATTGTTAAAGCCTTTTCAATGCAATCACAAGAAATGAAGAAATTTGCAAAAGAGAATCTTAAGTTCTTCAAGCTTTATTTTAAACTTGATATGGTTAGATTCCTTATTGCCCCTGCAAATGATATTATTGGAATATGTATTGGAGTTTTATTGCTATGGATTGGAGGAACTGAGGTCCTGATTTACAAGGCCTTAGATCCAAATGATTTTATGAAGTTTATAATATTCCTATTTGCAATGCTGCAGCCAATCAGAAAACTTAGCGGTGTAAATACTAATGTACAATCTGGACTAGCCTCAGCAAGTAGAGTCTTTGGCATATTAGATAAAAAGTCAGATATAATTGAGATAAAAGGTGCAAAAAAAATAGAGTCCTTTAATAAATCTATTTCATTTAAAGAAGTTTCTTTTTCATATATTGAAGATACAAAAGTCCTGAAAAATATAAATACATCATTAGAAAAGGGAAAAACATATGCAATTGTTGGGCCTAGTGGATCAGGAAAGTCTACTTTCATTGATCTTATTCCAAGGTTTTATGATGTTTCTGAAGGAAGCATTTTTATAGATTCAATTGACATTAAAGATTTAAAAATTAACAGCCTCAGAGATTTAATAGGGATAGTGACTCAGGATGTAATGCTATTTAACGATACGATCTTAAACAACGTTAAGTATGGAAGCAAAAACAAGTCAGAGAAGGATGTAATTGAGGCATGTAAAAATGCTAATGCAATAGACTTTATCAATGAATTGCCAGAACAGTTTAATACAATAGTTGGTGAAAGAGGTGTAAAGTTATCTGGGGGCCAGAAGCAAAGAATTTCAATAGCTAGAGCTATATTGAAGAATCCTGAAATATTAATTTTTGATGAAGCCACTTCCTCTTTAGACTCTGAATCAGAAGAAAAAGTACAAAGAGCAATAGATAGCCTTGTTAAAGATAGAACAGTATTAATTATTGCACATAGACTGTCAACTATAAAAAATGCCGATGAAATTATAGTAATGGAAAAAGGAGAAATTATTGAAAGAGGTAAGCATAAAGAATTGATAAATCTTAATGGTAGGTACGCAGCATTGTACGAGCTTCAAAGTTAAAATGAACTCTGCTATAATTTTAGCTGGAGGTAAAGGTGAAAGATATAAATCCAAAACTCCAAAACAGTTTGGAAAATTAAGAGGAAAAGAAATTTTATCCTTCTCAGTTTCAACTTTCAAAAATCATCCTAAAATTGATGAAATAATTATAGTAACAAGTGAAGAATGGTATGACCATGTATCTAAAAACTATTCAAATTGCATCGTGGCTATAGGAGGAAAAACTAGGAGAAAATCTTGTGAAAATGGCTTTTTAAGCTGTAATAAAGACAGTAAAAATATCTTAATTCACGATGCAGCAAGACCAATGGTATCAAATAAAATTATTTCCATTTGCATAAAAAATTTAAATTCTTTCAGCGCTACTTCTCCAGCTTTAGCCTCAACTGACTCCATTGTGTACTTTGATAAAGAACAATATAAAAATCTAAATCGAAAGAATGTATTTAAAATGCAGACCCCTCAAGGCTTTAAAAGAGACATACTGAAAAAAATTTTAAACTCTAATGAAGACGCTACTGATGAAATTGGCACATTTATCTCTCTATTCCCTAATGACTTACCCAATATATTTGAAGGAGAAAAGGAGAATCTAAAAATTACAACTCAAGATGACATTGATATTATTTCTAACTATATAAGTTAACGATGCAGCTTTCAATTATTATTGCACATTTTGACCCAGGAAATAATATAGAATATAAAAACGCCTTCATTAAAACTCTTAAGTCAATTAAATCCCAATGCCAATTTAATGATTTAGAGGTTGTTATTGCTGATGATGGTTCTCACTATTCACCAGATTATTTATCATCCCAAAACACTAAGTTTTATAATAACGAGGCCTATCATGAGCTAAGCCAAAATGAATTTAATGTAATTCTTGAAAAATATTATAATGACAAAGAAATTGGGAGCACTATAGATAGATGGATTATCCTTCCAAAAAAAAGCAATAAAATGTATAAACCAAGAATTTTAAACATATGCGCAAATGAGTGCTCTTCAGACTTTATTTTTTTCTTAGATGATGACAACTACTTTGTTTCCAATAAAAGTGTTTCAAGCATCATAAAACTATCAAAACAATATAATATAATTTTTGGTCAAGTTATTGATAAAAATGGAAGAGCTCGACCTTACTCTAGCAATAGAGTACAAGGAACTACATTTGGTTTAAACAAAAAAATATTTAATAATATAGGTGGCTATGGAGAGTGGACAATTGACCTATCCAATGGAGTAGACTCTGATATTTGGTGGAAAATGTTTAAATACTTTAAGCAAAATAAAAACATAAAAGCATGCTATACATCAGAAATTCAAACTGTTGATACTTGCAGTAAAAGATGGAGTTTATTTACATCAAACTTTTTTAGAAAGTCTAAACTTAAAAAAGCATTTCGCAAAAAATATCAATGCAAAAATTATAGAAATAAAGTCTACAACCCATCAAGAAATAAAGCTCTATGGATTGATGACTTAACTCGTTAAATAATGAAAAAAATAATTCTATATACACCATGGATGGATCAAGGGCTTAGCTATGATGCCAAATGTATCTACGATTTGGCTGAAAAAAAACATATAGATGTTTATATTAGCTACAGGACTAAAAGAAAGATTGAATGGAATTGTAAATTCATTCAAGTTAAGGATATAGCCAAGCAAATATCGTTTGACGATATTATTTTCTGTTTTGAGGTTTTTCCTGAAAAAGAATTATCAAATATCTCCTTGAAAACTTCAAATATTTATTTAATGATTAATTATGAATACTATGAACCCAAGAAAATAAAATTATATAGTCTTTTTAAAACTATTTATGTTAAATCTCGAGTTGCGTATAAAGGCTGTCTAGATGACGGACTCAAGAATATAAAATACCTCCAATGGATCTTATCTGATTTCTCCATATCAGATGAAAGGCTTATTCAACAAGATGAAAGAGTTAGAGTTCTTTTCAATGGAGGAACTGGTGGCTATCTCGATAGAAGAAACCTTGAATCTATTGTTAAATTGATAGAAAACTATAAGGATAGAGATGTCCTCTTCACAATTAAACTAAACTCAAAATTAAGAAGGTGGACCAAACGTGTTTACAAACAATATTTTAAAAATCTCACTAATGACTCTAGAGTAGAGATCATTACAGATACATTTGGCAGAGATGAATATAAAAGCTTTATAAAATCTTATGATATAAACCTAGCTCCTTCAAAGTTTGAAGGCTATGGACTCACTCTACTTGAATCACTATATTGTAGAGTACCAACTATTACACTTGATGCATCTCCAATGAATGAAATAATTAAGCATAATGAGAATGGACTATGCATTCCATGCTTAAAAATTGACCAAATTAACAACCAACCAATCTACCAAGTTGAAGAAAAAGTATTTTTGGACAACTTCACCCTACTTGTGAAAAATAAAGAACTTATCAACCAATTCAAAAAAAACTCATCACTATACTTAGGTGCTTTGATCAAAACCTTCAAAAATGATATTGAAGATGTATTGGCATGATGAAAAAATTTTTTTATTTAGTCCCCAATAATTTTGACAGTTCTTCAAACCCAAGAACTGAATCTTTTATCATAAATGAAATGAGAGGGAAAAATATAGAAATAATTATAGGCAAAAGCTTTAATGCTAAATTATTTGAAGCAGAAAAAAATATAGATGGAATAATTTTCAGCTCTCTTAAAGTTATATGGAAAGAACAAAAAATTATTAAATATGCCAACAAACATTCAATTGATATTTATTGGTGGTACTTTGATACAGCTACAATATCGATAAGAAGAAAATATAAAGTCAATAAAATAGCTAAGAAAGTTTCAATTTTTTTTAACAAAGATGTTTTAAAATTTAATATTTATGAAGAATCTGGAATAAACCCAATTTGGCTTGATCAGGGAGTGCCTAGGACATGCAAAATAAATAAGAATCCAAATTATAAACATGATGTAAGCTTCTTTGGAAGCTTTGAAAAAACCCACTCAAATAGGATTAAAATGTTAAAAAGAATTGATAACCAATTTGATTTGGTTATATACACCAAGGATACTGAGAAGTTTATAAATTACGGATTCAACAATGTCAAACCCTTTGTTGCTCAACATCTAATATCAAAGAATCTCGCAAAAGTTAACTTAATATTACATGGCAATCACAACTCGGACTACTGTTGGAGCAATAGAATCCACATTATGATGGGAAGTAGTGGCTTTTCTTTAGTTGAAAAAATTAAAGGAATAGAAAGTTTTTATAAAGACAATGAACACTGCATCTACTTTGATATTCAAGACCTAGAAAATACTTTGAACTTTTGGATTCAAAAAAGGCAGGATGATATTAGAGAAAAAATAAGAGTTTCAGGATTTAATCATGCTCATAAGTTTCATTCATATAAAAAAAGAGTTGAAGATTTTATACAACATATTCAAACTTTTTCTAGCACTGTTTATTGATTTAAATTATTTTTTACTATTCATATCTTCATTAGATTATTACTAAACTAGTTTCTGTGTAATAATAATACAATCCTAAAGGAACTATTCTATCAGTAATCAATACTGCCTCATTAATATCTAGGTTTATTATCATACATGAAAAGATTCCATTTAACTGATCAAATTTTACATTTGAATCAAATGAGTCAATATTTTTTATCAAATAATCTACAGCTTCATCTCTAGAAAAAAATGTTCATTTATAAAGAAATATCCTTTAAAAAAAACAAAGATAGTTTCCAATGTGTAAAAGGTTGGAATTATTTAAAATTTCTATTTCTTGATTATGTATTTTAATTAACATTATAAAATTATATTTCTTTATTAATTTTATTTATATTTCACTAACAAAAATAATCACATTTTAATTTCAGAAAAAATATTTTCCAATAAACTGAATTTTATGTTTTATAGCAAATTATCATTATCAGAAAAAATAAATTATCATAAAAAAAAATTAGATAATGATAAATCTATAGATAATATCATTTATGCTCAAGCCTCAACTGTTTGCATTAGAAACATAAAACAAACAAAAGCTCACCAATATAATAAAAAGAATATTCATCTTTTTTATTCAGGAAATTCACCTAATGATTTTTATGGATATGGCAATCAATTTTATTCTAGTATAACAAAGGTACATAAAAAAATTCATTTAAACTGGAAAAGAAAACTAATAAAAGTAATTGATAATTATAAGGTAGATATAATTCATACTCATAATGAACCTGATTTAATGCCTATGAAAATAATGCAATATGATCTAGGTTTACCCATTATATATGACCAACATGATTTCCTATCTGGCAAAAGATCTCTTAATAAAATACTTTCTAGTCATGAAAAATATTGTAATGAAAAAAATGATGGAGCAATCTTTATTACTGATCGTTATAAATCATTAGTTGAAAAGAAATACAAAATTAATGATCTAAATATTTGTTTCCCTAATTATGGTAGTAAGGACATGATATTAAAAAAAGATGAAATGTATCCAAAAATCTCTTCATCTACAAATAAAATTCATTTGGTATACGTTGGAGCTCTTGATCAGGACAACCCTAACATTACTAGATATCTATTGCCTCAAATGAGACAGCTTTCTAAACAAGGATTTGTTATTGATATTTTTCCTTCAAAAAATGATAGCTATGAGAAATATAAAGAAATCAACAACGTTAATATTATGGATACACAAAACCCTAAGAGCCTAATAAAGATCATTTCAAAATATGACTGTGGCCTGACACTTGTAAATCCAAATGCTGATAATATGCCCGAAGAATTAAAGTATGGATTTTGGAATAAAACTTTTGATTACTTAATGGCAGGTATTCCTCAAATTACAATTAACATTTTTTCAGTAATTTCTGATTTTATCTCTAAAAATAATTTTGGTATTAGTGTTGAATCCCTAGATCAATTAGAAAAAAATCATTCAAACCTATTAAAAAAATTCAAGCCAATGGAAAAAAATATTTTACAAAAAAATGAATTATATACATATGAGAAAAAGATAGATTCATTGTACACCTTTTATGATAGAGTATATAAAAAATTCCATCAAAATCGATTAAACCAATTAACTAAATGAATGTAATTTTTTTTCAAAATCAATTTTGCACTAGAGCATTAAAACAAGCAATAGCTCTAAAATCAAATGTAGCCAATTTGATTGGAATAACCGCCTCAGCAAATGCAACAAGCACTGTACATCAAAATTTAATCAATAATACTTTTAATAAAATTTATAACAATGTTTCGACTATCAATGATTTATCCAATATTGTAGAAATAGAGAGGCCTGAGATTATTCACTGTCATAATTGGCCTGATACTCAAGCCTATATTGCTATTAAAGCAAACACAAATAATAGTTATAAGGTTATACATGATATTCATGATCATGGGACTTATCAATACAAGAAACTATCTGCACAACAAAACAAAGAAGAAAACTATTGTGAAAAAAATGCTGATGGATATATTTTTGTTTCATCCTTATCTCAAGAAATATTATCTAGGGAAAGGAATTTAGAGCATCCCTCTACAGTTGTACATAGTATGCCAAATAGATCCTCTTTCCCCTCTAATTTACCAACCAAAAGTAATGGCAGATTGGTTTATCAAGGTGGAATGCACTCATTGGAGGGCCATCATAGGAACTATATTGAAATCTTTAAAAGGATAACTAAAAATGATTTTTTTCTAGATGTTTTTACATCTACAGTTAAAAGAAACAAGTTCAATTTCCCCCTTACTTTTAGAAATTCAGGACAAAAAAAAATATTTTATGACTACAAAAAAATTAGCAATAAATATATTAAGATTATTAAATCAACGCCCATTGAAAAACTATATAATAAATTAATTCATTATGATGCAGGAATATCTATTCTTAATAGCAATGATAATCCTTATCAACAATTAACCTTACCTAATAAAATTTTTGAATATACAATGTGTGGTTTACCTTCAATAGTTGATAGCAAGTGTAAAGCTATAAAAGACTATATTAATAAAACAAATTTAGGAATAATTGTTGATGATTGGTCTAAATTCAACCATAAAGATCTTTCCAAGTCAAAACAATTTATAAAAAACAATAGATACAGTTTTTGTATGGAAAATGAAATTAAAAATTCTCTACAACTATATAAGGATATTTTGCATGGTTAGATTTTTAAATAAAAAACGATTGGGTCCAGTAAACACTGATAAAATAGAGCAAACAAAAGAATATTATGAAAAAAAATATGAAAATCCATATCCAATTGAAAACTATATTCCAATCTTTAACAAATCTATTGATTTTTTAAAAGACATCGATATGAATAAATCATGTAATATATTAGATATTGGTTGTGGCATTGGTGAATTAGGAGCTCTTATTAAAGAAGCTGGTTTTACCAATTACCTTGGCTTTGATATTAGTGGAACAGGCTTGGAGAAAGCAAAACAACGAGTGCCAGATTGGAAAGACAAATTTATTAAATTTGATGCTTATAAGATTAACAATCTAGATTACAAATATGATATTTCTATGGCCATTGAAGTACTTGAGCATATACAAGATTTTAAGCTTATAGATAACTTAAGGAGTGGATCAAAGCTAATAGCAAGTGTTCCAAACTACTGGTCCTCTAACAATGAACATCTAAGAGTATATCCTAGCAAATTCTATATCTGGAGAAGATATAGAAAAAAAATGAGATTTATAAAATGGTATAAACATAAGTTAAACAAACATAGATTTATGTATATATTCTCAGCTGAAATAAAATAAAAGATATGAAAAAAATATGTGTAATTGGTGCTGGCAATTGGGGATTTAATCACATAAGGACTCTCAATGAACTTGGTGCCTTAAATGGAGTTGTTGATAGCAATTCAGATAAACTCAGAAATATACAAGAAACATTTAGATGCAATACTCATTTAAGTTTAGAAGAAGCTCTTAATTTAGACTACGATGGATTCATTGTTGCAACTCCTGCTAATACCCATTTTAAACTAGGTATGAAAATAATTGAATCTAACAAGCCATTGCTTATCGAAAAACCTCTGGCCTTAAACTCTAAAGATGCAACTCTTCTTGTAGAATCTGCAAAAAAAAACAATGTTAATTTAATGGTTGGACACCTTTTGCTTTTTCACCCTGCAATAAAGAAAATTAAGGAGATGATTGCCAATAATTACATTGGAGAGCTACAGTATATTTATTCTAACAGGTTAAATCTTGGAACCATTAGAACAGAGGAAAATGTTTTTTGGTCCTTCGCACCTCATGATATTTCAATATTTAATTATTTTACTAATAGCGAGCCTTTGAATGTGCAATCGTTTGGAGGAGACTTTATTCAACGAGGAATTCATGATACAACTATCACTAGTTTTGTATATAACAATAATGTTAAGGCTCATATATTCGTTTCTTGGCTTCACCCCTTTAAGGAGCATCGTTTAATTGTAATTGGATCAAAGGGAATGCTTAGGTATGAAGATTCATCTCAAAACAAAGAACTTATTTTTTATGATAAAGGTGTAAACTGGGAAAATGGAATACCTATAAAAAAGGATGGAGAGAGCAAGGTTGTATCGTTTGATAAAAAAATGCCTTTGACTGAAGAGCTCTCATATTTTATAAATAACTTAGATACAAACTTTGATATTTCTAATGGTCAGAGTGGTTTATCTGTAGTGAAAATTTTGGAGAAATCATCATTAACCTTGGAAAAAAGTAAATGAAAAATAACTTCTTTGTCCATGAGTCATCGTACGTTGATGAAAACTGCTCTATAGGCAGCAATACAAAAATATGGCACTTTAGCCATATACAATCAAACTCCAAAATTGGTGAAAATTGTTCAATTGGACAAAATGTTAATGTTGGCAATAATGTTGAAATTGGTAATAATGTAAAGATTCAAAATAATGTTTCTATATATGAAGGCGTCCAACTTGAAGATTTCGTATTTTGTGGTCCTTCAATGGTATTTACAAACGTAGGAGTTCCAAGATCAAAATATCCCCAAAGGGGCTCAAAATATTACAGTAAGACACTGGTAAAGCATGGCGCATCAATTGGAGCAAACGCAACTATTGTATGTGGAAACACTATTGGATCGCACGCCCTTATTGCGGCTGGAGCTGTAGTCACAAAAGATGTGCCTAACTATGCTATAATTAAAGGAGTCCCAGGTAAACAAGATGGATGGATAAGCGAACATGGTGATCTATTAAATTTTAATAAAAATAATGAAGCAATCTGTAAAATATCTAATTGGCTATATAAGATAGAAAACAACAAAGTATCTAAAATTTAAAATTTTATTAAATCAAAAATAAATAATAAGCGCTCATCGTTAATTACTTTTTTTTCATGCTTTGCATTAGTATTTCTATTATACAGACTATTTTTCTTATTTTTTTTCAACCCTGATACAATTGATTTTATAGAACTTTTAAAAGCGATAATAAATGGGTTTAGGTTTGACCTATCGATGACTTCTTATCTCTTTCTTCCAATTCTTTTAATTGACATACTTTGTTTAGTATTAAAGAAATATTTTAATTCTAGTTTAATAGATAGATTTATTTCAATATATATACTACTTATATTTTTCTTAGTTGTATCAATCATTGCTACAGACATTGGTTTCTATTTGGAGTTTAATAGTAGAATAAACTATATAATATTTGAGTATCTTGATGAATCTCTTTTAATGTTAAAATCTGTAATTTTTCAATTTCCTTACAATCTAATATTTTGTTCTGTAATCATACTATTCTACTTTCTAAAGAATCAAACAAAAACTTTAAGACTCTCAATGATTTACACCACTCATAACATATCAGCTGTAAAATCATTAAGTACAAATTTATTATTATTTATAATGTTGAGTGTTTTTATAAGAGGTGGATTTCAAGATAAACCACTTCATTGGTCACATGCAAATATTTCAAATAAACCTTTCTACAATCAATTAACTATGAACCCTGTATGGACTCTTGGCTTTACGTATTTCAAGTCTAGAAATGACAACCTAATTGAAAAATTTAAAGACATCAATTTAATCAATTCAATTAAAATTGCTAGAGATGTTATAGATACTGAAAATTCAAAGTTTTACGATGACAGAAAACCTCTTCTTAGAACAACAGACTATGGAGAAATTATTAATAAGTATAACATAGTACTAATTATTCTCGAAGGTTTTGCTAGTCAGTATGTAGGCGCTTTTGGAAGTGACTACAATGTTACTCCTGAGTTTGATAAGCTTTCAAAGAACGGGGTTCTGTTTTCCAGAATGTTTTCTGCAGGTACAAGAACCAATAGAGGTGTTGCAGCATCCGTTCTTTCTTTTCCTCCAATACCAAAATACAATTCCATTCAAAAAGACAACTTTTCAACCAATGAATTTTCATCATTAGCAAATATTTTAAAACAAAGAAATTATAAGAATAAATTTTTCTCTGGAAGCTCATTAAACTACCATAATAGATACAACTTTATGTCAAGCAATGGGTTTGATAATTTCTGGGGACAAAGCAATGCCCCAGATACAGCGTTTAGAACTATGTGGGGAGTTTCTGATAAGCTTTTACTCGATACTCTTTTAAATTCAATTAAGCAAGAAACATCTCCATTTTTTTATACAGCACTAACAATATCTAATCACCCTCCATACAATGTTCCAAAAAATAACTTGATAGACTATTCAAATATTAAAATCAAATCCAACAGGCTTAAGGCTTTTAAATACTCAGATTGGGCAATTGCTAATTTTATAGATAAGTGTGATGAAGCAGGAATAACAAAAAATACAATCTTTGTTATAGTTGGAGATCATGGATTTCCAAATCTTAAAAAGGAATACAAGCACTTTGATCTTACAAAATATCATGTTCCTCTATTAATTTTAAGTCCTAATTTAGGCCCTGGCACGAACAATAAAATTGCAAGCCAAACAGATATTGTGCCAACTATACTATCTTTACTAGGTGGTAAATTCTTACATCACTCATGGGGTAAAAACTTGTTCTCTAAAAATAAATCAAATAACTTTGCAATTATGGTACCAGCTGGAAGCAATAACTTAATGGCGATGATAGATGAAAAAAATCTACTTGTTCATGATTTTATAAATGGCAGCATAAGCTACTCAATCAAATGGAAGAAACCAATGATCAGTCTTTCGATCGATACATTAAAATATGATACCAATAAATTTAATTTTCTTTTTGCATACATGAAAGCATCTACAAACTGTCTTTTAAACAACCAATGTGGCATAAGTTATGAAAATTGATGTTTTTATTCCAGCTCGAGGAGGAAGCAAGGGAATTCCTAAAAAAAATATTATAAATTTTTTGGGGAAACCTCTGATCGTCCACTCAATAGAATATGCTCAAAAATGCAACCTTGTTTCTAATATTTATGTTTCTACAGATAATCAGGAAATCAAGAATCAAGCAATAAAAAGTAATGTCAAAGTTATAGATAGACCTCAAGAACTAGCTAATGATGAAGCCTCAACAGAAAGTGCTATAGAGCACTACCTAGAAAGTCTAGATTACAAGCCAGATTTAATTGTTTTACTACAACCCACAAGCCCCATCAGACCAGATGGATCTTTAGAAGAGGCCATAAATAAATTGATTGAGTTTAATCATGACTCAGTTCTAAGTATTTCACCTACTCACAATTTTTTCTGGAAGATAAATAATAAAACTGTAAAGGCTTTATATGACTTTAGGAATAGACCTAGGAGGCAAGACCTTAAACCTGAGGATATAAACTACGCTGAAAACGGATCTATCTATTTGTTTACTTATGATTTATTCAAAAAAAATAAGAATAGATTAGG
>MDTB01067362.1_pt1 | contig 13328 bp, 33 predicted proteins | sample 811161 | NCBI WGS metagenome assembly MDTB01 (sample SAMN05326650, study PRJNA326480) | marine metagenome | isolation source: seawater | place: Mediterranean Sea | collected 2009 | reverse complement strand
GTTTTAATTTAACTAACTTTTCTTTTTCTTTTGGCCAAATAAATGTCTCTTGTATCAATTCATCAAAGTCTGTAAATATACCAAACATATAATCAAAGTAAATAAAAGTTTCTGCATTAATTTTTTTACCTAAGTATTCTTTTAAAACAGGTGGATGTTGTCCGTTACCACATTCTAAAACTACATCAATATCGTCATAATACTCTTGCAGATATCTCATGTCTTGTATAATACAATATGACATTTTTTGTTTTTTCTTTTTGAACTCTTTATAGTTGTCAACACATTCTTGATCTAATAAATTTTTTACATAGTATTTTTGTTTCGAAAGATTAGCAACTAAAAAATCTCTAAGTTCATCACCATGTTCTCTAACTAATTTAGCAAAGTGATACTTATCATTTCTTTTTAGAAATGCTTGTAACTTTACTGGTACTTTACCATTGTACTTAAAAAAATCATACGACTCTGTATGAAAGTGATTGTTAATAGCTAAGTACAAACAGTAAGCGTCAAATCCTTCACGACTTGTCATTAATAATATCTTGGTCTACTTAATGTGTTATTGTTTTGTTGATTAATTTGTTCTCTACGAATAGCTTCTTTTTTCTTTCTCTGTTTTTTCTGAGCAGGCTTTTCATAGTATTCTCTTTTACGAACTTCTGCAACGATGCCCGCGCGTTCACATTTTTTCTTGAATTGTCTGAGCATTACATCAAACGGAGGAGGTCCGTCATGTCTTTTTTTCTTGTTGAAGTGTTTTCTTTGATGATAAGGTTTTTGTCTTTGTGGTCTCATAATATATTATTGTATTTTATTGTATTTTATTATATTGGTAATTTTGCATTTGATTCTTCTTTTAAAAACCGAAGACTTACAGCTTCTGCTTTTATTTTTTCTTTCAATGGTGGTGTTATCAATCCTTTTACTGAATCAGGTTCTAAATGATTTTGTTGACAAAAGTGAATGATTGCATCTATGTATGATAATTTCTTATCTATTACTAGTTGTTCCACCGAAGTTGTAAACTTCTTTTTAGTTAAGATCATATATCTATTATACTACCGATTCGTCACAGGTCAAGTTTTTAGTGTCATTGATTCTTCTGTTTGTTTCAAAGCTCGTAATATACCATACTGTCTTTCGTCAATACCATAGTTGTTGTGGGATATCATAAACAAAGTGTATAATATAATAGCTCTGTTCATACCGGATCATCATAACCAGGTCTATCATACTTGGACATAACATCAGCCGCATCATCTGCAGCACTTGGAGGATTATTGTGACCCAACATTGTATCCTCGGGTTTCCATTTTTCTATAGCTTGTCTTATAGCATCTTCTGCTAAGACACTACAATGTAGTTTGATTGGTGGTAGTTGTAACGCTTCTGCTATTTGTTTATCTGTAATTTGTTTAGCTTCATCTATTGTTCTACCTTTCAACATTTCTACAAATAAGGTTGATGATGCTATTGCAGAACCACAACCATATGTTTTAAATTTGACATCTTCTATAACATCACCATTCATCTTCATATCTAATTTCATAACATCACCACAGGCTGGAGCTCCAACCATTCCTGTGATTACTGTTTTATCATTAGGGTCAAATCTTCCAACTGAATGTTTTTCAGGATTTGCTAATACAGATTCAAATCTGTCTACTACTTGTTTACTATATGCCATATTTCTTTATTGATTTCGTGAATGTAAGGTTATAAATGTTATAAATATAAGTGTAAATAATAAGTTTACATTTTATATAACTATTTATAACAAAGGATACTCCAATGAATGTAAGACAATCATGGAGTAGACACGGCGAGGAAGTAAAGGCTTCTGCGGCCTCTCTCATTGAGATTTTGTTTGTTACTTTCGGTTGTTTTTCACCGATTTTAATAATCATGTTTACAATGTGAGTATGCAGATTCATAATATATACTAGGCACTACTCCTATAAACCATATTCAGTTTTATACTGACTTCGAAGACCCAGCAACTGGTCAATCCAACTTGCTGGGTTTTCAACAAATAACTGTGCTGTTCCTGTTTCTTCAACTGATACAATAGTTACTATTCTTTCTACAGGTACTTGATACCTTTCTTCAAACATTTTAGCATACGCTGTTTCTTGCATGAAGTAATTCTTAATCTTACTTGGTGACTTAGCTTTTGTAGATGTCTTGAAATCTATAACTGAAACTTTACCACCCCACTCTGCAATACAGTCTACTCTACCTGCCATACAAAGGTCGTCACTATACAATGAACCTTCTAACATATAGATGTCACCAATCTGTTCTGTTAATGATTTAGTTTGATTAAACATCATTAAGTCTAATGGTGTTGCTTTTGATAACTGCTCAGATATGTCTTTGTTGTTTATAAAATCTTCTTGAAGATAGTGATACCTTGAACCACGACCTGCTGCTTGTCTAGAAATCTTATTAGCTTTTTCTTCACCAACATTCTGTCTCCATTTCTTAATCCATTTAGCATTTAATAATCCTGTAACACTTGTAACTGAAGGATACTTATTCCCATCTGGTGTAACATAATATCTTTTTCCGTCTATATTTTCTGTAGGTAATTGTACGGACTCATAACCTTTTAAATGATTAAACATAATTATTTCTTTTTTCTCGATTGTATCTTTGCGTGTTTCTCAACAACTTCTCTAGTTTTAACTTCTTTACCACTTCTTCTAGTATGCTCATGAGCAACATCACTACCTGGGTGTGCTTCACCAACTTTTTGTAAGACTTCTTTGAACCCATGATTATCAACATTCATACTCATGTTTGAACCTCGAAGAATACTAGGGACTTTAGTATAAGTTTGTTTCATGTGTGGATTATCTTGTAGAAACTTTTCTTTGGCAGAGATTGACATGAAGTGTTCTTCTACTTCATTAGTTTCTGTATTTAGAAAATCATAAGTTGGCATTCTTAGTCCTTTCAATTAATATATCAATCTCTTTCATTTGTTGTTTAGACTGAGGTTCGTATCTCATTAATGTATCTAGAGCTCTAAGTCTTCTCTTAGTTAATCCTTTTTTTCTCCAAGCTCTACTCATTAATCACCTTCCTTTAAAATTTGTTTAGAATCTACAACATCAGGTATGTTGTCCATATATAATTTCATTTTAGATTCTAGCTTATTTGACACATCTGATATTGAACCTGTAATCTCTTGAATGAATTGTCTTTCTTGTTTTAATTCTTCATTAGTATTGCCAACATCTTTTAACAGTTCTTTAATTCTTATTTGAGCTGATTGAAGTTGACCTTGAAGGTCATAGATGTTATCTTTTAATATATCAATTTCTGCTTTTAGATCCATTTCTTTTTTTGTCCTACAAATTTTTTAACTATCTCTAGTTCTTCTGGTTTAAAATCATCAACACTTTTCGGTCCATATAATGTACCAAATCGTACACACTTATTAGCTGTATCACAATGAGTAATCCAATCTTCATCTGTCATTTGTGTTTTGTGTTGATGGTCGTCTGTAAATTTGAATATTGATTGACCCACCTTTGTGAAAAATACTTCTATCGGTGAAGGGTCATAATACCCACGAGGTTTACCTTTGTATAATTTCTTATTACTTATTAATTCACTTGTCTTCATTATCTTTATCCTTTTGTTTAAATTCAATTACATTGTCACTATATTTAGGTTTGGATTCTGTTTCTACTTCAAATTTTTCTAAATCAGTTTCTTCTTTATTCAATTCAAATTCTTCAAGTCCTGCTCCTGCTAACATGATTGGTAGTAAATCTCTACCTATTAATTCAGCAGGTATACTACCTGTAGCAGAAGTTGTAATTAAATCATCTAATGCTTTTGAATTTCTTAAATAAGAATCTATCATCAACGCAAACTGAGTAGCAGTTTTGTAAACTTCATGACCATCCCATTCAACTTCACGATAGATAGAATCATCATCTTCACCAAAGATAAGTTGTACATCACGATCTTTAGTAATTCTAATGAATACATCACCAACATCACCATTAATTGTAAAATCACTCACCTTGTTTTTTCTTCTCCTGTCTCATGTGTTGTATGAAACGATTGAAACCTGTATCATCTAAGAAAGGTACTTCAATACCATTAGGATTTTCGTACTTGTTCTCTCTTAAATATTCTAACATATACATAGACCCTGACTTCTCACCACTCTTGAATGAATAGTAAACAGCGACACCTACTAATCCTAAGTAAGATATCCATTGCAAAGTTATATAAGTGTTCATAATAAATATAGTATACTAAAAGTGTACCAGTGGTTACAAGTACTATCTAGTAATTTTTTGTAATCTGTCAATCTGTTGTTGTATGATAGCCTTTCTGTTTGGCCAATAGATGTATTCTTTATCTTCATTCTTCATCAAGTTTTGTAATAAAGGTAGAATGAGTTTTTCACATTCGATTAATCTGTCTTTAAAATCTAGTGTTTTCTTATCGTCTATAGATGATAAGTTTTCTTTATGATCATCTAGTTCACCTAATGTTTTAGAAACTAGTTTAGATAGTAAATCAACTTTAGAATCTAGTTCATCAATCTGAGCTGAGTTTGCTTGTCCAGCAGAAGACTTAGCAACTTGTTCTAGTTTCTTTGCTACTTCTTCACCAATACCAGCATCTTCACCTGTCTTGGTTTTTAGTTCGTCTTGGTCTACAGCTGTAAACCCAAAATCGTTAATTTCACTCATTTTTAAAATACTCTGAGAACTTTTTAAATTCTTCTTTTTTTGATAGTCTTTGTTTTTGACTATGACTATGTGTTCCTGGTTTGTTGTCTTGTTTCCAAAACGACTTTCTTTTTGACCTTGGTTTGTTAGCATCCGGGTCAACTTTTTTTGTTTTGTTTATCTTTGCTAGTTCTGCGGGACTATGAAATCCACCAACTACTTCCCAAGGTTCATGTTTAGGGTCTGACTTTTTTTTCATTATGTCATGATTCATTACTTTTTTAGTTGACCCATCACTAGCTTTTAAAGTAATCTCATATCGATTAATACCTTTTCTACTGTTACTAACTACAGTATAAGTTTTATTGTCTGGACTTTTAAGTTTTATATCTTTAACTACTTGTCCCGAACCGTTTTTTAAAGGTACCCAAACCATTAATCTTCTTTTGGTATCATTACTATTTTGATACCTCTCCTTGTTAATTCGTTTCTAATCTTTTGTTTTACTTTTGGCTTTGTGTTATCTTTATTTAGTTCTTCGAACAATTCAGACTTCGATATATTTTTGATGTAGTAATGTTCAGTTTTATTTTTACCTGTTTGTCTATCTCTTACTACTGCTGATTGTTTTAGTTTTATTGGCATGTTCGTGTCTGTTAATTAAAAGAAAGAGGGATATGAATCCCTCTCACTTATATCGATATTAGCTAGAGGATTCTTCTTCTGCAGCTGCTTCAACAGCAGGTGTATCAACAGCTTCTGGAGCTGGTGTTTCACCTTGTTGTTCTTTCACCTCAGCAAGAAAAGTTTCTCTAAGTCTTCCGACGCCAGCTAGTTCTTCACCTTTAAATGCACCTCTTGACGAGCATACATCTATAATAGAGATAACACCAGCTATGTCTTGGACTGTTACTATTTTAGTTTCCATATTTTTCTCCTGTCATAATATATGGTTCTTAAAATGAACTGAGACTGACGCTCCTCTGAAACGCGGATTGACTTACACAATCTCAATTCATATATTCATTTTACTATCGAACTTGATTTCTGTCAAGCTCTGTTTCGTGTCCTCCTATAAGTGATTAATGTTTTCGTAACCTTCATGATAACAGTTTCGATCACCTCCTTATTTGAAGTTATTGATTTCTCATTATGTAAAACCTTGTCGGGTAAATTCTCACCCACATTCATGATTTAACTTGGAAATCTTGACACGCTGGTTGCTTTAGCAGGAACATCACTATCTACTTGTTTAGTGATAGGTGTCTCAAAAGAGACCTCTGCTGTGTAACCAGATTGAACTCCAATACCTTTCCATGTACTTGTACTAGAGTCCCATAAAAATTCTATTTGAGTATTTTTCATAGGGTCATGCAATGATAGTATCCCCGCAAGAGGGTCAAACTGTCTTAACTCACCCACCTTCTTTCCATCAGGTGTGTTGTAGAAAACAGTTCTTTCTTCTAATGTTAGTCCTAATTTATTACTCATACTATTATTTATACAGGTTCAGTCCATACATTAGGAAATGCTTCTGCAACTAATTTCTTAGTTATTCCTTTGTATGGTAATTTCTTCTGTATGATTGACTTTAAGAGTTCAGCTTCTGAGCTGTGAAGTGACCTATACATATTTAAATAGATTTCTTCTCTCTTAGCTTGTTGAACATCAGCACCACCTTTTACAAGATACTGAAATTGTCTGAATGCTCTAATCAATCTATCTTCTGCAGTGTCAACTGAAACAGCTGCACTAGGAACAACACCTTCTGGTAAGTCACCTTCTGGTAATAACCATTCAACATTGTCAGCATAAGCTCCTCTGAGGATATGCATGAACCCTGGATGATTTTCGTATTGTCTTAGAAGTTCGATTTTTTCTTTTTTTGTTTTAAGTTTTGATGCTGCAGTTAAGATTTCAACTGGAGAAGCATCACTTGGTATTCTACTATAATCTATAGCCATAATTTAATCCACCTTTAGTAATATCATATTATTATTTATTCGTCCTGTAACTTTACTAGACTTAGAGTTTATTTCACTCATAATCTTATTTAGTACAATTGGACCACCCATTAAAACACGATCTATAAAATGATCTGTTTTAACACCAAGTTTTTTACTACCTGATGATTTGGAATCGTAATTTTGTATAGTTGTACCTTTAACTGATAACCCAGCACGGTCTTCTTGATTATACTGTATCATTTCATTAGTCTTACTATTGAAAACCCATAACTGTTTACAACCTATGATTTTACTAGGGTCGATTGATTTAATTCTATTCCCCGGGTCATGGTCTAAGTAGTTTAATTTAGAAACAGCCCTTGTTGCGTTAATCGCTTTTGCCTTTTTTGGTTTTCTCACAGGTTTATTGTTTTCCACATATCTTTCTGTATCAGTTTTTATTTTAAGTACAAAGTTATAAAAATCATCTAACTCACTTTTAGATAAATGACTATAACCTTCTTTGAGTTGTTTACATTCACCTAGTTTAACTTCTTTAAGTTCTTTAATCAAAGGTTCCCATTCATTGACGATTGAGTTCGCTACTGCTGATGAAGCTTTCTGTTCTGTTAAATATTTGTACATATCAAATGGTTCTACATCCCACATATCAATTGCAAGGTCAACTTCACCCAATAGTGATTTTCCTTTATTGTTGATATTCTCTTGAACTGATACTCGTTTCTTTTTAACTACCATATCAGTATTTAATTGTTTGGGATTAAGTTCTTGTGCTGACTTATTCCAACTTCTTAATTCTTGATGAATATATTTTTGATATCCTGATAGACCTTCTTCTTCTGGAAAGTCATTGTGTATTGGAAATTTTACACCTCTTTCTAAACCTGTGATAATGGCAGCTAATGATTGAGGTAGAAACATTCGTGCAAACTTCGGTGCATTCTTATAACCAAATTGTTTAGCATAAGAAATAATGACCTGGTTAACTTTCTTCCTGTCATACATATAATTATACCAATTGAAATACCTGTGTAAGTTACCACCTTCTTCGAAAAAGTCTACACCAGGTTCAGAACCTATGTATTGTTCATCAAGAGTTTTAACTTGAGCTCTAGTTTTTCTAACTGATTTCTTTTTTGTCTTTTTAACTGCCATCTAATTATATATAACTTTTTTTATTTTCCAATGTGCTTTATTTCATTATTTGGTATAACTTGATATGCTCCTTTGTTGTATCCTATAGCTACAGTATAGTTTTTTGATACTTCTTGCTTGTAATCATCATCAAATTTAGTTGGTTTATGTCCTGTTGATGTATAAGAAGGATATTTCTCTCTGAATTCTTGAGCTTCTCTTATTCTGTCAAGAGTTCTTTGGTCAGGTTTCAATTCTGTTTTTGGTGGCGGAGCTTTCTTCTTAGTTGTCCACGCACTAGTTTTTCTTCTTTTACCACTTGGTCCGTATCTCATTGACGAACCATAATTCATATAACCCATAATTTATCTCCTGTAAAAAATATGATCATCAATTCTTGTAACTCTTTTTAGAGAACTAGACCAATAAGGATTTACTTTAGTACTATGATAATGTGTAGCACCCTCTGTAAAGTCCATAGGTCTATTCTCCAGCATCTTAACAGCTAGTTGGAATGATTGTTCATATACAGACATTTCGTTCTCTAACGGAACATCTGACTTGCCATCACAATACCAACTGAATTGACAATCATGTAAATTTATTCTTCCACTTGGATAAAACTTAGTTTGTTTTACCACACTACATATTGTATCAGGAAATCTCTCATTGTCAACTCTGTTAAGAACAACTTGTCCTACTGCGACTTTACCACTTAGTGATTGATTACGAGCTTCCCAATAAATGTTAGATGCTAGACAATGATAATCATTTGTTAAACCATATGGTGTATTATCTAATGTTACTTTAATCTCTTTAACTATTTCGTTAGTTGATTCGATTGTTTCTTGAATTTCTTCTACTGTATCTTTAATTGAATAATTATAGTAGAATACTGTTGCAACGACTGTCACAACAAATAATGCTTGATATCTTTTCATAATATACTTTGGATTAGGTTGTTGGTTAAGAACATAAGTCCGACTCCATTTACAATAATTAATGCTCTGTCTTTCCAGAGAACAGAAACGACCAACCAACCGAATACTCCAATAACAGATAATACTAAATCTAAATATTGAAGTTCTGGAATACCTCGTATTGACATTGCTGCCAATACAAAGCCTGAAGCCAACCACTTAATGTACCAATCCAAAGTGTACTTAGGTGTTGCTGACTTAAAAATTCTTTTTGAGTTTTCTAATTCTTTCTTTGTAAACTCCGTCATGTTTTTATTTATCATTTGAATAACCTTCGTATATAATATAATATAGACACCAAGCGATTAAAGCTACCCAGCTGAAACTACCAACTACTAAAATAATGTATTGTAAAGTGTCCATATATATTAAAAAGGATTGAGAGAAGGAGTCAGTACACTTAGGGAAATTTCACTTGCTACAGTATATATCATTACGAAACCCAATTTACGAAATACCACTCGGGATCCCTCTCTCAAAATTCTAAGCTGCCATATCTGAAATATCATGCCAAGTTGCATGACATAAGACAGCATCATCATACCCATATCTAGTATCGGTATCATTAAAAATCCTAATTGCATAGTCAGCAGCAAGTGAATCACATAATCCTTTACCACCAACATTCCAGATAATCTTTTCATAATCATCACCAAAATTCCTTGAGTAATGCCAATCATATAAAGAGAAAGAACCTCTTTCAGTATTTTCTGTTATATCATCATGATACTCATAATCAATCACAAACTCTGTTGTGATTTTGTCACCTTTACCTTCGAACGCTGGCTCTCCGAACATTTCTTTCAAATCAGCAAACGAAGCGTTTATGGTTCCTTGTCTAGAACCTCCCGCTGTACCAGATGTACAGGGAATAAATAATATTGATTTCATCATATACTTACCTCATTAATTAAACTACTAAAAATGAATTGAGACTGATGCTCCTCTGAAACGCGGATTGACTTACACAATCTCAATTCATTGAAATTCAAACCTAGACCGAGTGACCCTCTCGCAGGTGTCCAATCTAGGAATGGTATCAAACCAACTTTGTCTACCTCACCCATCACGAATGAGTTTTCGGTTCCATGTCTAAGCTGGATAGCTAGTGAAGCTACGACTTGTTTGGTTAATTTCACGATACTTTTAATCATTGTTACTATTATACAAAAAGGGTACCAGTGGTTACAAGCACATTGGTAAATACCCTATTTTAACTTTTTTAAACTTTCTTCTACTCTTACTGAATGTACCAGGTCTTCCAAATTCAACCCAATGTTCTCTATCAATGTTATTTCTAACAAAGTAACCACAACAGTTACCACCACCATTCAATACATAAGTATGTGACGGTACATCAAAATCTACTTTGTCCCATACTGTTACTTCTTCGATACAATCAAAATTATCAAAGTCTGTTATCGGTGGATACTTTCTTGCTTTTGAATACCAACCTTCCTCCCATTTAGGGTGAGGATTGGTATCACTATAAACTATTGGTTTTGAAAAATTCATCATAGATAGTTCGGACCTGTCCATTGAACTCTGTAATCTTCCATGAAGATGTTACCTCTTGGAGCATTGAGTGCTGGAGTTGCCCAACCAGCTGATTTAAGTAAGTCACCTTCTTTGAAGACAACTTTCGCAGGACCTGTTTTTCTTTTACTGTCCACTTCAAAATTTGATTTAGCAATGAAACCCCATACTGAAGCTTGACCACCGAATGCACCACTTACTAATCTAAGATATTTACGACCACTAGTGTCATATCCAAAGTTCTGTTTGAACTCTGTAAACATTGAATGTTCAACTTCACCATCTCTTGGTTTCATGAACTGACCATATGATTCAAAAATTCTTTGTTCTAACTCACCAAGAGCATTAAGAAATTCATCATCAAATCCTTTCAAATCTTTTAACTTAACATAATTTTTAGCCATTACGCTGCCTCCCTTTTATTCCTAATAATCTGTCTTATCTCACTAGCGAATGACCAACCATTGTAGTCACCACCACATTCGATACCAAAGTCTCTATCGTTCACTACTAGTTTGTAGTATCTTGAACCATCAATCATTTCGTATCGTTTACCGTTCTCAACTTTAGATGTAATCCAAAATTTATTATAACTACCTTGAACAGGTAACAATTTCCACCCAAGACTTTTCACAAAAGTCACAATCTTATCTTGATTATAAGAACCCTCTTTCTCAGATGGGATTTTTAGTATTTCATTATATTTCATATTTACCTCTAAATTTTTACTATACACATATTATACAAAAAGTGTACCCGCGGTATCAAGTATTAAGATATAACCCAGGATACAGTTTGAATTAAACCAAATATAACAACCCAAGGGAATGTCATACCGACAGTTGGACTTGTAAAGAACCAAACATCTAGTTTTCGTAAGTAATTTTTCATCATGTACATATTATACAAAAAGGGTACCCGCGCTTTCAATAAATAGTAATATGAGAAGACTCTGGACAATATGGAAACACGCGTTAGGTTCGTATAGTGAAGACGACGGATATGAGCCAAGAAACGACAATGTAATCACAATCATAAGAACATTCATAGTAGTGTCTAATCTTCTATGTGCTTATGTAATCATGATAAACATAATAAGTAAATGGTAGAAAGTAGAGAAAGAAATCTAAAACTGTTTACTCTTACAGAAGAACAACTCATACTAAAAGAAAAACGGCTTATCAAAGATAGAGAAAGAAATCTAAGAATGGTACTAGCTAAAGATATCGAAGAAGAAGAATTTAGATATATACTAGGTAGAAGATGACAATAGAACAGATACTAGTACTAATCGTAGTTCTAATAACTATATGGGGATTATCATGAAAACAATCATAACAACAATACTATTACTATTACCACTAGTCGCACACTCTGGTTTTGAAACTTGGGAACAAAAAGATAAGAATCTATGGTATACATACATGGCACTTAATGTAATAGATACAGCTCAAACATTTGATCTTATAGAGAAACAAAGAGACCCTTACTATCTACATAAGAACAATCTTATAGAGACAAATCCAATACTAGGTAGAAACCCAGGTAAGAAAGACTTAATTATACTTAAAACAACAATGACAATGTTAGCATATCATATACTAGATAAGAACCCGAAACAAAGAACACTTACATTAGGTATCATGAATGGTATATACATCAATACAGTATACAACAATCATGAGATAGGATTAAAGTTTAACTTCCATTTCTGAAAATTGGTTTTCACCCAAAAAAATATAGAAAAAAAAATTTTTAAATAACGGTTTCAAAATCCGTTTAGTTCTCCTTGAACCACCAGGTTGCCATAAACCCTGGTATCGATATGAGGTTTTCTGAGTCTCCACCTACCCCCCTCTTTATATACACCGATATATTTGACTTCGCGGGTACACTTTTGATATACTATGTACATAATGATTAATACAGAAAACAACAAGAATTACGGAATCAAACTTGAACATATAGCAACAGGCATTCCTGAGATAATTGATATCTCTGAATGTCAATACTTTCTATATGGTGAAGGTCATGATAACGATGCTATGAATCATGTAGAGAAAGTCAAAGGTCCTGAATGGGAACTTGATTTCTTTTATGAAGGTCTAGTAGTTAATTAAAACAGTTTAGATATAAGCTTCCCCTAGTGTTCGTCCCGGGGAGGCTATTGTCGTGCTTGATATCCGTCTTCTGTTAATACGAATGTATCAGATGAATGTCGCGGCGCCCATACGACTGGAGTAAACTCGGATAAGTATTTGAGTCTTAGTCTTATGTGTATCATATCATTTAAACATAGACTGTCATGCCTATATTGCCATTGTAGTAGGAACTCTTGTATCTTAGCTTCGTTTCTATTGGGAGTCTGAAGTATAACCTCTTTCTGAAGTGTTTCGTTATTCTCTATTGCTTCTTTGACTATACTACTAGAGCCATAGTACTTCTCGAACTGTTTCTCTGTCTTACAACTATAACCTATATAGTAGCGGCCGTCTGGCATGTAAGTACAGTAAACTCGGTGAAGTTTTGGTTCTTTCTTAGACTTTTTTCTTTTTGTTTTCACTAGGGACTTCACTTCTTCGTTCACGCGTCGTTTTATAGGAGTTTCTATGTGTTCTCTTAGTGTTTACAGACATTAGTTTACCCTTAGAGAGTACTAGTATCAGCCATAACCATAGAGAAGTCACTATAAGTACTATGAGAATGTCTTCAAACCACATTATTTCGCCTCGAATAAGTCTTTGACATCACTCTGATGAAAACCTGTACTACTGAAAGAGTCTTCTCTCTCATTCATAAACTCTCTATTCATTGGTTGACTTCGTGTGAAATTGTGTAATCCTATACGAACTAGATGTCGTATAAGATCACTTCTATTGAAACCTCTGTCTTTACACCATTGCGACTGTAAAGCTTCGTCTAATAGTTCTACGATATGTACTTCGAATCGTACATTTTGTGACTCTGTATATCTTCTTATTGCCATGATAAGAAGTATTTATAAGACT
>MDTB01177462.1_pt1 | contig 13329 bp, 13 predicted proteins | sample 811161 | NCBI WGS metagenome assembly MDTB01 (sample SAMN05326650, study PRJNA326480) | marine metagenome | isolation source: seawater | place: Mediterranean Sea | collected 2009 | reverse complement strand
TAGTAGACCACTACGTTGATAGGCTGGGTGTGGAAGCGCGGTAACGCGTGCAGCTGACCAGTACTAATAGCTCAATTGGCTTGATTTATGCACTGAAAATGATTTTTATAATTAGATAAATTATTCAACCTTAAATACTTAATTTTTGGAGCCTCGTAACTTGTTTAAATTCATAAAAAGAGTAATTAAAAACAATAGACTTTTATACAGTTTAGCAACTTTTATTCTTTTAAAAACCAAAAACAAAAATCTCTATAACAACCCTATAGAAGAAAGTGACGCAAAAATTTTTGGAAAAAAATTTTTTTTCCCAAAACACTCAAAGTTTTATAAAAATTTTTTTTTCAATTTTGAGAAATATATAAAATCCTTGGAACTACAGTATAACGAACTTTCGAATAAATTTAGTTTAAGAGAGATTGATTTCATTTTAGATATTGGATCTAATCTAGGCTACCAAGCACTTTTTTACAATTATTTTTTTAAGAAAAAAGTGATTTGTTTTGAACCATCTAAAATAAATTTCTTTTTTTTAAAAAAAAATTTATCTCACTCATCAAACTTCCAAATATTTAATTTTGGCTTAGGTGAAAAAGATGAAAAAAAAAATTTAAGCATCCCCAATTTTGACAAACACAACAATGATAACTTTGGCCTTTTTACTTTAAACAAAAAGGAACAAACTAAAATTTTTAGTGAAGAGGTTTTAATAAAATGCTTTGACAATCTAAATATTATCTCTGAGAGTAATAAAAATATTTATATTAAAATAGATGTTGAGGGGTTTGAACTTAATGTGCTGAAAGGAATGGCAAAATTTATACATAAAAATAATTGTTTTTTCAAAGTTGAGTTAAATAACAATTATTATGATCATGAAACAATTAGAAGACTGATTAATTTTTTTAACGAAAAAAATTATTCATCACATATCTTTAATAAAGAAAAAGGTATTTTTAAAAAAGTTTCGACTAATGATTTGATAAATTTGATTAAAGTTAAAACTTATGAAGTTTTTTTTAAAAAGAAAATGAATTAGAATAAATTAATCAGCCTTTTTTTTTATTTCATGAATTAATTTCATTACCTTGTATCCATCGTTTAATGAATCATTTTTAAATTTTTTATTATTTATGTTACTTAAAAAATTGTAAATTTGTTTTTCAAAAAGTGTATTTCTTTTAAAATTTTTAAAATAGAAAACTTTTTCTTTTGGTTTTTTGTATTTTTTTATTATTAAATTATTTTCCACATAGTTCCATTTAAGCGACCCTTTTTGAAAATTTAGAATTATAAAATTTTCTTGCGGGTTATCTAAAAAATTTAAATTAAAAAGAAAATTTTTATTTTTGTTATTTGTAAGTATCACCTTACAGCTGTCCTCTACATCAATTTTGAAATTATGTGTATTTCTCAATATAGAATACTTACATTTTAATTTTCCTAAAAAAAATAAAGCCAGATCTAAATGATGACTAAATGTAGCTAAAGCTCCACCACCTTTTTTTTTATTTACATAAATTGAATTAGTAAAATTTTCAAATTTTTTTAACGCACCTGTGTACTCTCCAAAATGAAAATATCCATTAATAATCTCTCCAAATTGTTTTTTTTTTATAATTTCTTTTATAATTTTAATTCCAGGGTGAAATCTTAGTTGATATCCTACCTGAACGACTAACTTATATTTTTTTGCAAGTCCTATTATTTTTTTTATCTTTTTTATTTCAGATGAAGATGATGTAGATAATGGTTTTTCTATGAGTAAATTACATTTTCTCTTTAAAAGGTTTAAAGCAGTTTGAAGATGAAGATTTGGAGGATTGCTTATTATTGCAGTATTTATCTTGTAATTTTCAATCTCTGAAATACTTATCTTCTTTACGTTATAGTGTTTTGCGACTGAACTTACCCTCTTAAATTTAAAATCGTCTTGAATTACTATTTTATTTTTTGATGACTTTAATGTAAAAAAATTAACTTTTTTTCTTAAATTTTTCTTAAGCACTCGTAAATGCCTTTGCCCAATTGATCCTAACCCGACTATTAATATATTCATTATTTAACGTAAAATTTTATTAAGTTTTTTGAAGTCACCGAGATTATCAACATCTATATTATTTTTATTTTTTAAATAGTAAAATAAGATTTTATTTCCTGAGATTGATTGGATTTTATTCTTAAATAATATCCTAAAAAAATCATAAGTCCCTGTTTGCCAAAGAACTTTTGGTAGTTTTTGTCTAGGCATATTATAAGGCTCAAACAATTTTGACTTTATTAATGGAACAATTTCGCTTCCTTTTTGAACCCACATTTTAAATGGTGTAACTGGGGGATCACAAACTGATCTTAATGAAGATGTAGTTCTATTTTTGAGAAATATTTTTTTTGCTTTTCTAAAATCATCAATATATCTAATCGGCGATGTTGGTCTCAGTATAACACCTGATTTAAAATGAATACCTCTATTTGAAAAAAAATTGATACAATAATTTACATACTCTATATCTAAAGAAAATTTATTTGATATTTTTTTGGGTCTTAAAAACGGAGTATATATCTTATATTTAGTAAATATTTTTTGGATTTTTTTAGAGTCTGTACATCCAATTACAATATCATTTTTTCCTTTGACTTTTTTTGCGAATCTACAAGAATAATAAACAAGTGGTTTATTATTAACTTTTTTAATATTTTTATTTCTTACTCCAGTGCTACCTGCTCTAGCTGGAATTATAATTAAAAGATCTTTTTTAATCATAAAATATTTATTGCACCGGCTGATAGATCTATTGAACTTCCAGAAATAAAAGGAGTTTTGTGGGATATCAAATAATTTATTATTGAATTGTATTCTCCTTTTTTTATAAGTCTGCCTAATATCAATTTATTTTTATATTTTTTTTTAAAATTTGCGTTCTGTTTTCCTTCTTCGATTCCTGCTAATATTAAACTAAACACCTCTATGTTAGAGTTTTTATAGAAAGAGGCTAGAGCTTTAGTAAAACCAATAATTCCTGCTTTTGCGACAGAATATTCTATAGGTTTAGCACCGTAATATTTATCCCTCTTAGTAAAATATATATCCTGGTCAGGTCCTACAACACCATAGATTGATGATATATTAATTATTTTTCCAGAGTCTAACTTCTCAAAATGTCTTAAAATATATTTTGAGATATTGAATGATCCTATTAAATCTACCTCAAGGCCTTTTTTCCAAACTTTTAGAGGGTATTTTGTAAATTTAAATTTTTTAATATTTTGAACTTTTGGATTTGCTGATGCAGCGTTAAAAACAACATCAATTTTGCTTACTTTAGTAATCTTCGATATTGTTTTTTTTACTGAATTTTCCTTAGTAATGTCACAAGTATAAAAATTATTTTGCTTAAACTTTTGTACTAAATCTATCTTAAAAACTACGTGATTTTCTCTCTCTAAATAGTTGGTTAAACTTCTACCAATCAGGCCATTAGAGCCTATTATAAGTACGTTTTTTCTTTTAAAATTAGTGTTCATTTTTTGAACATTATAGTGTATAGATTTTTTTTGTAAAATGAATATTAAAAATAAAACACTTTTAATTGCTGAAATAGGCATTAATCATAATGGAAGCCTCACACTTGCAAAAAAAATGATTTTAGCAGCTAAGAATGCGGGATTTGACGTAGTAAAATTTCAAAAAAGAGATGTAGAAATAACCACTCCAAAATCAAAGAGAGATTTTCAAAGAGATACACCCTGGGGAAAGATGACTTACTTTGAGTATAAAAAAAAAATCGAGCTTTCTAGCTCTGATTATCGAGCAATCGATCGGTATTGTAAAAAAATTAGGATAAATTGGTTCGCCAGCGCGTTTGATATAAACAGTTTAAAATTTTTAAAAAAATTTAAATTAAAATATAACAAAGTTGCATCTCCAATGTTAACTAACCTAAAACTTGTTGATGAGATAGCCAAAGAAAAGAAATTTACTATTATTTCAACTGGCATGTCAACCTACAAAGATATTGACAAAGTCTTAAAAATTTTTAAAAAAAGAAAATGTAAATTTGCGCTTTTACACTGCGTATCCTCATATCCAGCTCAATTAAAAGATTTGAATTTGAAAATGATAATGACACTAAAAAAAAAATATAAATGTAATGTAGGTTATTCTGGTCATGAAAAATATGTTAGCCCATCGATTTTTGCAAGAGTTCTTGGTGCAAAAATTATTGAAAGACATATAACTACAGATAGAACTCTATGGGGCTCTGATCAGTCGGCTTCATTAGAGCCAGATGGGATGAAATCTCTAGTTGATATGATAAGAAAATTTGAGATTGCATTCGGGAACGGTAAAAAAAATTTTTTAAAGGATGAAAAAATAAAACTTCAAGACATGAAGTATTGGTAAATATTATTTATAAAAATGATTAACGTAGGTATTAATGGTTTTGGAAGAATTGGAAGAGCAATTACAAGAATAATTTCTCAAACAGACGGAATAAGAGTTTCAGCAATAAACGATATTGATAAAGACGTCAAAAATTTATCTTACCTTCTCAAGTACGATACAATTTATGGTAAATTTGATAAGAATATTAATTTTATCAGCAATAATAAAATATCGATAAACAATCAAATAACAAATTTTTATTCTAAAAATGAAATACACAAAGTTCCCTGGTCAGACAATAATCTAAATTTAGTTATTGATGCTTCAGGAGTTGAAAAAAATGTTATTAATTCTAAAAAAATTTTAAATAAGAAACTTAAAAAAGTTTTAATAACTCATTCACCTGATAAAAATATCGATAAGACTTTAATACTTGGCGTTAATGAAAAAGATTACAATAGTAAAAAGCATAATGTTGTAAGTACAAGTATTTGTGATGCCTCAGCACTAGCACCAGTATTAAGTCAAATTGACAAAAGCTTTGGAATTAAACAAGGCTACATTACTACTCTTCATCCCCGATTGTCCTATCAAAATTTACTTGATGGGTCTTTAAGATCTGTTTCTAATCCAGGACATAATTGGAAAAGTTTTTCTCTTGGTCGAGATAGTATCTCAAACTTAATACCAAAAAAAACAACTGCAATTAAGGCAGTTGTTAAATGTGTAAAAAATTTAAATGGTAAAATATCTGGAATTTCTTTCAGAGTTCCCACATCAATTGTTTGTGCGTCAGATATTACCTTAAGGTTAAAATCAAAGACATCTAAATCCAAACTATACGAACATTTTAGAAAATTATCAGTTACAAAAAGTAAAATCTTCGGGTTTCAAGAGGAGGCTTTAGTCTCAATTGATCATTTAGGTACATCAAAATCTGTAATTATAGATGCAAATTTCATAGATGTTTTAGACTCAGATTTAATAAAAATGGTAATTTGGTACGATAATGAATGGGGCTATAGTAATAGAGTTGTAGATATTGCTAAGTTAGTTTCAAAAAAACAATAAATATGAAAAATATATTTGCATTATTAATAGGAAAAAAAAATAGTACAGGTTTTCCTGGTAAAAATGTGATGGCGATAAATGGCTTACCCTCCTGTGAATATGGTTTTCAAGTAGCCAAAAGAATTGGAATAAAAAATATTTTTGTTTCTACTGATTGTCCAAAAATTTCGAAAATTGGAGAAAAATACTCGGCAAAATTAATAAAAAGACCATCAAATTTAGCAACACCTGACTCTTTAACTGAAGATGTATTAATTCATGCATACAAAGAAATGATAAAATCTACAGAAAAACCTAGTATAATCGTTTTGCTATTTGCTAATAATCCAGCAATATCAATTGATCTTGTTAAACAAGGAATTAAAAAACTTACTGATGATGAGAGTTACGACTCAGCATTCTCAGTAAGTAAATATAATATGTTTAGTCCTACTAGAGCTAGAAAACTAGTAGATGATAAAATCGAGTCTTTTGTTCCTTTGAATTTAATTGGTAAAGTTAATTCAATTAGGTCAAGTCAAGGTGACGTTTATTTTTGTGATCTAAGCGTCCAAGTGATCAGAAGTCGTGTATTTGAAAATATGCAAGATGGTATGCAACCATTTCAGTGGATGGGAAAGAAAAGTTTCCCACTAAAAAATTCTTATGGATTTGATATCGATGAAGAATGGCAAAAAACTGCAATAGAGGTTTGGTTAAAAAAAAATTGGAAATATGAATAAGAAAAATTTAATAGGAACATTTACTTTAAATACATGTCCAAATGTGACCGAAATTATTTCAAAAAATTTAGATTTTATTATTATTGACCGAGAACATGGGGTACATGATTTTCAGAATGTCAACGTTCTTAATAAAATAATTAAGAAAAACTGCATTTCTTTAATTCGAGCAAGTAATTTAAGCAGAATTGAAATCCAAAAATGTTTAGATATAAATCCAGATGGAGTCTTAGTACCACAAATTTCTTCTATAAATGATGTAAAAAAGGCTATCAGTTTTTCCTATTTTAATCCTAAAGGCTCAAGAGGCTTAAGCCCTTATACGGCAAGTTTTAATTATCATCATAAAGATTCCAATAAAAAAAAGAGTGTAATAAATAGTAAAATATTTTTGGGACTTTTGATTGAAGGAAAAAATGGTTTAGCCTCTCTTAAAGAAATTTGTTCTAAATTCAGCAGTGAAATTTCTTTAATTTATTTTGGTTTATACGATTTTACCTCCTCTTTAGGTTTAAAACCTGAATGGAGCGATCCTAAAGTTAAAAAAGCTGTCAAAGAGATTGTTAAAGAATGCAAAAAAAAAAAAATCAGAATTGGTTCTATCGCCCGCAATATAAATGAAATTAATTTTTTGAAAAAAATGGGTATAAATTTTATTTGCTATCAAAATGATACTGGAATAATTCATGAAGCTTTTGATTATATAAAAAAAAATAAATGAAAAAAATTTTTATAACAGATTATATTAAAGACCCAAATATAGAGCAAAAAATCATTGGAAACAAAGCAAAGGTTATTTGCTTAAATCTTGAAAATGAAAAAGATTTTCCAGACGATATTCAAGACGCAGATGGACTTCTTGTTTGGCATACAAAGATAAGCGAGTTTACAATTAAAAAGCTCAAAAAATGTAAAGCGGTAATTAGATATGGTGTTGGGTCAGATAATATTGATAAAAAATCGCTTAAAAAGCACAATATCATTTTCGCTAATACACCTGACTATGGCGTCGATGAAGTTGCAGACACATCCAGCGCTTTAATTTTAAATTTAGTTAGAAAGGTAAGTCTTTATAATAATCAAACTAAAGAAAAACTTAAGAGTTGGCAAGAGGAGGTAATTAATACTGATAAATTAAATCCTATTAAAAGAACTTCTGACCATAAATTAGGAATTATAGGTTTAGGCAGAATTGGCAGTGCTTTAGCAATAAGAATGAAAAAATTTAAGATGGAAGTTGGCTTTTATGATCCATATATTCCGAGTGGCTATGAAAAATCATTTGATATAAAAAGATTTGATACAATTAAGGAATTGATTAAAGCTTCTTCAATAATTTCAATTAATGCAGCTCTTAACAGCGAAACTCACAGTATGGTAGATGAGATTTTTATAAAATCTTTAAATGAAGATACAATTTTAATTAATACAGCTAGGGGCGCGATTATCAAAAATTTAGATATTATTCTTGAAGGTTTAAAGTCTAACAAACTAGCTGCAGTGGGATTAGACGTTTTACCAAAAGAACCTCCTCAAAAGGAAGACGCTCTAATAAAAATTTGGATTGAAAGCAAAAGTCCTTTGTGTGATAGAATTATTATAAATCCACACTCGGCATATTATTCTTCAAGCTCAATCTTAGAAATGAGAACCAAAGCCTCACAAAATATGCTTAATTCTTTAAATGGGGAGAAAGTGAAAAATATAATAAATCTTACTTAATGTTTTTTCTCAAAATAAGCACAAATGGTTTAAAAAAAAATAATATCATTTTTGTGGAAAATTTTGTTGATCCACAAACAAAAATTAATTTAAATAAAAATGGGTATAAATGTGAGCAATTCCATGTCCACGATAGTGTTAATAAACTCACTAAAGATATTAAAAAAGCTCAATATATTTATGATAAATTCACTAGAATAATTAAATTAAAAATTGAAAAATTTTCAAATAAAAAAATTAATTCTAAGATTATTCATTTAATCTTAAGTAAATGGTTTTTTTATTATATTTCAAATAGCTATTATAAATTTAAAGTTCTAAAGGAAATAAAACGAAAATATCCTAAATTTTCACTCATAAATATTAAAGATAAAGAAATTTTAGAAGAAGATAAATATTTATACGCCCCTAACAGCACTTTACTCAATTTCCATTTAATGAAGAACATTGGAATACAACAAAGTGTCAAGATTACACAAGTTAAATTTTATCAAATACAAGAACTTATTTTTTTTTATCCATCTCCAGTAAGCAAACATAATAAGTTAAATTTATCATTTTTAATCAAGTTATTATTTTCAAAAGTATCAATTATGATTTCTAAAATGTTTTATAAAAATACTATTTATATTCACGACGATGTCTTAAATTTTTTAAATATTTTGAAACTAATATTAAAAAGTAAATTTAGATTTTCTTATTTATTCTTTCTAGAAAAAAATCCAAACGAAGATATTAATATCTCTGATTTTAATTATTTGAAAATTGAGGCAGAAGAAAAATTTGAAAAAATTTTAAGCGAAAATTTTTTTATTTATCTACCAAAAAGCATACTTTTGTTAATTAAACAATGTAATTTGATGATTAATAAAAAGATGAAATTGAAATCAAAAGATTTTATTATTTCAAAAAGATTTTATGGCGCAGGATATTTTTATTTTAAAAAATATATTATTGAAAATATATCTCAAAAAAATTTAATCTCGTTTCAACACGGCGGATCTTATGGACAGGAAAAATTTTATTTTCCTGAAAAAGCTGAAAAATTAATTTCTGATTTTTTTGCCTCGTGGGGATGGCGAGGAAAAAACGTGTTTACACTTCCTGTTCCTCTTAAAGAAAGTAATAAAAAAATGAATTTTAAAAATAAAAGCTCTTATATTTTATTTTCAACTATTTCATGTAATTGGAATTTTTTTTCTTATCCTAATAACCCTGAGATGATTCCGAATTTTCAAATGAAACCGACTTTTGATTTTTTATCAAAAATCTCAAAGAAAAAATCTGTGATATTAAGATTACCTCCTTATCGCCACGTATGGAGAGAAAAAGATTTTTTTGGAAGGATAAAAAAAATAAAAATTGATGATCATAACAATAGTTTTGAATATATGGCGACTCATGCTAATTTAGTTATTCATAATCATTTTAACACAACTGCTTTAGAAACACTTTCTTGGAATATTCCAACTTTGATTTTTAATCACAGAAAGTTACAACATTTTAATCCCAAAGCTGACAAATTTCTTAATAAGCTAGTTAAAGCAAATGTTTTTTTTTATAGTCAAGATAAATTACTTAACTTCTTAAGAAAAAATAACTTTGATATGAGATCATGGTGGAGTCAAAAAAAAGTTCAAGATGCTAGAAGAAATTTTTGTAAAAATTACTGCCACAGAAGCATTGATTGGCAAGAGGAATGGATTTCAACTTTAAAAAATATAGGCAGGTAGTTTTGAGTTGACACTTTAAAATAAGGATTGTACTGTGTTCAATTATTGAACAAAGGGTTTAAATGAACGATAAAAAAGATCATTTTGAGGTTTTAAGAAAAATAAACAAAAAACCAAATTATTCACAAAGAAGACTTGCTAAAGAACTTGGTTTTAGTTTAGGAAAACTTAATTACTGTTTAAAAGCCTTGCAAGAAAAGGGTTTAGTTAAAGCTCAAAATTTTAAAAAAAATCCAGATAAAATAAATTATATTTATTTGTTAACTCCTAAGGGCGTAGCTGAAAAAACTAGGCTTACGATAAATTTTATGAAAAGAAAAATGAGGGAGTATGATGAATTAAAAGAAGAATTAAAAAAAGAAAAAAAATTTATTAAATGAATGTTATCAATAATATTCTATTTCTTATTGAAAAAAAATTAAGGCCTCAATTAGTATATATATTTTTTCTTACTCTTATTGGAACTTTTTTAGAGACATTAGGTGTTGGTATTATTTTGCCAATTTTAACTCTTATAGTTCAAGGAAAAGAAGCTTTACAAGAAATGATAAATAAAATGCCTTTTTTGACAGAACAACAACTTGATTTGTCGAATTTTACAAATAGTGAACTTGTAATTTTTTCAATTATTTTCTTAATCATTATATTTTTTATTAAAACTATTTTTTTTATTTTTTTGATTTGGCGTCAAAACAAGTTCACCTATGAAGTTGAGTCTTATCTATCAAGCAGAATGTTCAATTTTTACTTGAATAAAGACTATTCTTTTCATACAGAGAGGAATTCTTCAGAATTATTTAGAAATGTAAAAAATGAGGTGGGTACTTTTAGACATTTTATCGTAATGTCATCTTTGACATTTTTAATTGAAATTTTAGTAGTAGCGTCGATCACTTTTTTAATTTTATATCTTCAACCAGCACCAGCATTAAGTGCAGCTGTATTTATATTTGTAGTTTTATTTATATTTTCAAAATTTAATAAAAAAAGATTATCTAAAATTGGTAAAGACAGACAATACTATGATGCTCTTACTATACAACATTTAAACCAAGGTCTAGATGGGATAAAAGAAATTAAAATATCATGTAAAGAAAAAGAATTTTTATCTATTTTTGATAAAAATAATTTAATTAGTATTAAAAGTGTAGCCGAGCAAAAATTTTGGATTTTAATTACCAAGTATTTACTTGAATTTGTTGGAGTTTTTACTTTTATGATAATTGCATTATTTGTAGTAAATAAAGGTTACGATTTAAAAATATTTTTACCAACAATAGGTCTCGTTGCTGCAGCAACTTTTAGATTTTTACCCTCAGCTGCCAGAATTATTCAGTCTATAAATAATATAAGATTTGGTTTTCCCTCTATAAATCTTTTATGTAATGAACTCAAAAATAAAGATAATATAACAAAAAATTTAACTGGTAATCTTTCAGAAATTCCAAAATCATTTAAAAAAATAAGTTTTGAAAATATTTCTTTCTCTTACCCAAAATCTGAAAACAACATTTTACAAAATACTTCTTTTGAGGTTTTGAACGGTGATAAAATTGGTATTTTAGGACCGTCAGGATCTGGAAAAAGTACTTTAATTGATATTCTAACTGGATTGCTGGAACCTTCATCTGGAAATATCAAATTGGACGACCAAAATGTGAATTTAATGCAAAAAAACTGGTATACAAGAATTGGTTATGTACCACAGTTTATATTTCTTACAGATGACACTATAAAAAAAAATGTTGCTTTTGGAGTTAAAGAAGAAGAAATGGATATACATTTAATAACAAAATCAACACAAATAGCTGAACTGAAAAATTTTTTAGACACTTGTCAAGATGGTATTGATACAATGATTGGAGAGTTTGGTGCTAGGATTTCTGGAGGACAGAGACAAAGAATTGGTATTGCCAGAGCCATTTACTCAAATTCAAATTTTTTAATTTTCGACGAAGCTACAAGTGCAATTGATTTTGAAACTGAAAAAAAAATAATAGATAATTTAATAAAATTACCTGGCAAGACGATGATAATCATTTCACACCGAAGATCAATATTAGAAGGGTGTAATAAAATTTTTGAAATTGAAGGAAGACAAATTAGTCAGACAAAATGATTAAAAATTTAATTAAAGAAATTGATAAAAGATACTGTTTCAACACTATTAAAAAAATTAAAAGTGAATTTGATCAGCTCACAAGAATTGTCTTTCATAAAAGATTTGTAAAAAAAATTATGAATAAAACCGATCACAATAATATTTCTATTTTAAACAATAACAGAAATAATATTCTTTCGGAGCTTTGCGAAAAGTATGGTTCTGATAAAGGTTACACAAAATTTGATAAAAAAAGTATTTGGCCTTGGAAACCACATACCTATACAAATGTTTATGATAATCTTTTTAATCACTGTCGAGATGGTGTAAAACTGGTCTTTGAATGTGGAATAGGCACCACAAATGAAAAAATACCTTGCAATATGTCTGAAGATGGCAAGCCAGGCGCGTCACTAAGAGTGTGGAAAGAGTATTTTTCAAATGCTGAGATTTATGGGGCCGATATAGATAAAAACGTTCTCTTTTTCGAAAATAGAATAAAAACTTATCATGTCGATCAATTAGATGAAAAAAAGATCAGAGAAATGTGGAGTCAGATTAATAAAAAAGAATTTGATTTAATAATTGATGATGGTCTTCACTCTTACGATGCAGCAAAAACTCTATTTTTAAACTCAATTGATAAACTTAAAAAGGGTGGAATATATATAATTGAAGACGTAAGCAATTCGTATTTTGAAAAATTGTTTACTGAATTAGAAAAATTTAATCCAGAAGGAATTATTTTGTTTGATAAAAATCAATTTTGGTATGGAAATAACTTAATAATAATTAGAAAAAAATAATATGATGAGGTACCAGCAAATAAGAAAAAAACATTTTAGCTCACAAGTCACTAAATTAAAAAAAAGAACAAAAATTGATATTTCTAATTGGAAAAAAAATCCCTACACTTTTTTAAAAGCTAGACTTTTTATTGAAGTTTCATCAATAATTGTATTTTTCCTTCAATATACAAAAATAAGTCCTAACTTTGTAACTTCTGTCTATATTTTTCTCGGTTTTTTAAGTGGAGTATTTTTAGCATCGAATAATAATGATTTGATTTTGATTGCATTATTTCTATTGGTTTTTAAAAATGTGATTGATTGGAGTGACGGTCTTTTAGCAAGAATTAAGAAAACCACGTCTAATCTAGGAGATGTACTTGACAGATGGGGTTCTATAGTTGGATATAATAGTTTCATATTTGGGTTTGGTTTTTATCTTTACCATGACAGTGACAATAATCCGATTTTTTTATTATTAATGTTTTCAATAATATTTTTAAAGTCAATCGACTTGAAAGATTTTGTTTATCATTTAATTGGCTACAAGTTTATTAAAGAAACTAGCAAGGCTGATGCGTTAAAATTTATGAAACTAAATAAAAAACTTTCTAACACCATTAATCAAAAAAAGTTTCAAAGTCTTAAAAACCGTATTCTTATGCTTTTAGATGACAGTAGATCTCACACAATAGATCCAATAGCCCTTATTATTTTTATAGACAATTTTTATTATAATTTACTTTTTGTAGATTTTATTTTTTATCTAATTTTTCTCAAAAACTTAATTTTCTTTTTGGGCGGT
>MDTB01135203.1_pt1 | contig 13330 bp, 13 predicted proteins | sample 811161 | NCBI WGS metagenome assembly MDTB01 (sample SAMN05326650, study PRJNA326480) | marine metagenome | isolation source: seawater | place: Mediterranean Sea | collected 2009 | reverse complement strand
CTCAATCGCTTGAAGAACTCGTTATTGAACAAGCAATTGCGAGAGAAGCCTTAAGGCTATCTTTTATTCAACATAAAGAGTTTGCTACAAGCTTAAAAGGTGTTCAATCTGAAAGAACAATTTCAGATGCATTTGAGCAGTCTTCTAGTGGACAATCTCTTGTAAATATGATGGAATTAGATCTTCTTGTTGGCTCTGGTGGGGTTCTTTCTCATGCACCTAGAAGACAGCAGTCTGCTAGAATGTTGATTGATTCTTTTATGCCTGAAGGTATTACGCAGTTGGCTGTTGATTCTATTTTTATGATGCCACAATTAGGAGTTTTAGCAAACATTGATAAAAAAGAATTGAAAGATGATGCTAGTCAAGCTGCTCTAGAAGTTTTTGATAATGATTGTTTAATTCGCCTTGGTACGTGCATTACTCCTGTAGGAAAGGCAAAGCCAAATTCTAAAATGGCTGACATTACTTTGACTTTTAACGATGGAACAGCTAAGGAAATTGAAATTAATGAAGGTACATTGGAAATGATTGATTACCCTTACGAAGAAGTCAAAGTTTCAATAAAGCCAGTAAGAGGAATTGATGTTGGAGCAGGAAAAGGCGAAGCTTTAGATTCTGTAATTTATGGTGGAGTTGTGGGTTTAATTTTTGATGGTAGAAATCGACCTATAACTCTCTCAAAAGAATCTAATGAAAGAATAAGTAGTCTATTAAATTGGTCTAAAGCTGTAGATGAATATCCAAAAGGAGAGATGTTTTAATGGCACATTCATATACCCCTGGGCTAAAAGTTTTAAAGAAAACAATTTTTAAGAAAGAGCGAATACTTCCGCTTAAGGGCGATGTATTAGTTAAAAAAGGAGATGTTTTATCTCCTGATACCATTGTTGCATCAACAAACTTACCTGGTAATGTGCAAATGTTAAAAGTTAGTAATATTTTAAATATTGACCCAAAAGACGTTATTGAAGCCCTAAAGGTGAAAGAGGGTCAAGAAATTAAAAAAGGTGATTTAATAGCTGAAACAGCTGGTATTTTTGGGATGTTTAAATCTTCCGTAGAAAGCCCTGTTAACGGAACAATCGAATCTGTTTCTGAAAGTACAGGAAGAGTAGTTTTGCGAGAAGCACCTGTTCCAGTAGAAGTTGATGCATATGTTAGTGGAAAAGTTGATGAAGTCATTGAAAGCGAAGGTATTGTTCTTTCATCTAATGCAGCATTTATTCAGGGTATTTTTGGAATTGCTGGAGAAAAAAGAGGAGACTTAGTTTTAGTTTCTTCAAGTCCTTCAGAAGAATTAACTGCTGAACAAATTACTCCAGATATGAAAGGTAAAATATTAATTGGTGGTTCATTTTTGAGTCTCGATGCTTATAATAAAGCATTAAGAATGAATGTTGCTGGTATTGTTGTTGGCGGTTTTAATTATTATGACTTAAAAGCGGTTTTAGGGTATAATCTCGGAGTCGCAATTACTGGTACCGAAAAACTTAATACAGCTTTAATTGTCACGGAAGGATATGGATCAATTCCAATGAGCGAAGCAACCTACTCTTTATTAAAAGATAATGTTGGTAATGCAGCCTCAATTAACGGAGCTACTCAAATCAGAGCAGGAGTAATTCGACCAGAGATAGTTATACCAATTAATAGTTCAAATTCAGATAATGATAGTGAATCTAAAATGCCTCAAGGTATTCAAGAAGGAAGTACTGTTCGTGTAATTCGTTCTCCAAATTTTGGTAAAATTGGTAACGTAGTTTCTTTGCCATCTGAATTAAATAAGATGGAATCTGAAACAATGGTTAGAGTTGCTGAGATTAATATTGATGGTAAAAATTTTTTAATTCCCAGAGCAAATTTAGAGATGGTTGAAACTGATGAGTAATACATTAAGTATTGATGACAAAATTTTTTTAACTAAAATTGCAGAAGAAGTTATAAAAAGAAGATTGACTACCCCGTCAATCTTTTTTTTAGAAATGATGAAACCGTTAAATTTTGTTAGTAGCCAAGCTATGATTTTTTTCGGACCAATAATTAGTGCATTTGTCAAAACAGATGGTTATTATAAAGCAGCTGAGATTTTTGAAAATCATCACAGTGTAGAATTTTTAATTCAAGAGATAGAAAGATTAGATAAAAATGAATAAATATCAAGTTTATACAGGAGGAATAGTAGGAATTTTACTTTTTACTTTTGCTTTATCTTCTATACCTGAATCTTATAATTTTTTTAGAGAAGAAAAGTCCGCAATGTTTGCATTTACATTAACAGTTATTATGATAATGTTGTACGAGGTTAGACTTGCAAAGAGTTCATCTGAAAATACTTTTTTAAGAACTATTCCAGGTCTAAAGGCAGTTGAAGAAGCTGTTGGCAGATCAACGGAAATGGGTAGACCTATTTTGTATGTTCCAGGAATTATGGATATGAATGAGGTTGAAACTGTTGCTGGTGTGGTCGTTTTAGGACACGTTGCCAACATGACAGCCCAGTATGAAACAGAACTTGATGTTCCTGTAGCAAGAGCTATCGTAATGCAGTCAGCAAGACAAGTCACCAAAGAAGCTTACATGACTCAAGGAAGACCAGAAATGTACAATGAAGATATGGTACATTATATAACTGATGATCAATTTGCATATGCTGCATCTGTAAATGGAATTATGCAAAGAGATGAACCAGCTGCATGTCTTTACATGGGTAAATTCTATGCTGAATCATTATTATTTGCTGAAACAGGTAATAGTATTGGTGCTATTCAAATTGCTGGTACAGGATCACAAACTCAAATTCCATTTTTTGTGACAGCTTGTGACTACACCTTAATGGGAGAAGAATTTTTTGCTGCGAGTGCATATTTATCTGAAGAACCTGAGCTAATTGCTGGTATTACAGCTCAAGATATTATTAAAGTTTTATTAATTGGATTTATAATGCTTTCTATTGTTTCTAGAGCATTTTTTGATTTAGGATTAACCGATTTTAATCTTATAACTTGGTTAAATTTATAGTATGCTGTTAAAGAGATATATTCCAATTGCTATTGTTGCTTTTTTTGGAGCTTTAACCTTAAGTGCATGGTTTATAGATAATGAAACTATAGAAACTTTTGCAAATGATGATGCTACACAGTTTTTCGATATTATTGCTGCTTTTGCAGTTTTTTTGGGTGCTTTAAATCTTCTGAAGCTTCAGTTTATTAAGGTTCTAAAACAGCAGTCTGGTTGGCAATATAGTGCAATTGCAATTGCCTCATTCTTTTTTGCATTCATAATTGGTTTTTTTGTAAGAGGTGCATATTTTGTAGGAGAGGAAGTTTATTTTAGTCAGGGAGCCGCTGAAAAAGCCCTGCTTACACTAGAATCAATGGAGCAGGTAGTTCCAGTTGATTGGGGTGCACATGTTCAAACGGACGGAAGTTTATTCCAATGGATGTTTAAATATATTTTTTCCCCACTATCAGCAACGATGTTTGCTTTATTAGCTTTTTTTGTAGCCTCTGCATCATTTAGAGCATTTAGAGCTAGAAATTTAGAGGCATCATTACTGCTTGTTGCTGGAATTATTATCATGCTCGGAAGAGTACCAGTTGGTAGTTTAATATCTTCGTGGGTTATTATGTATATAATCGCTTTCTCATTGGGTTTTGGAGTAAATGCTTTTACTAGAAATCGTAATATGGCTCTTGGTTGGGTTTTAGGAAGTTTTGGATTAATTACAGGACTAGGTTTTACCATGGGTTGGCCTATTGATCAACCAGCTATTTTTTACTTACCAGCTCTTCAAGAATGGATTTATTTGGTTCCTAATTTAGCTGGATCTAGAGCAATTTTAATTGGAATTGGACTTGGAATTGTCGCAACAAGTCTTAGGTATATTTTTGGATTAGAAAAGTCTTATTTAGGAGAATAATGAAGTTTTTAGAAGATATTATATTGAAACTTGGAGCTGTTGACAGAAGATTTATTTTCTTATTAATTGGTTTAGCAGTATTAATACCACTATTAACTCCCATTAGCCTTCCAGTAAGAGAAACACCAACTACTGTAAAGTTCTATGAAGGAATTGATAATATTCCTAAAAATTCGAAGGTGCTAGTATCTTTTGATTATGGTCCAAGTACTCGACCAGAAATTCATCCAATGAATGTTGGAGTTTTAAGACACATGCTTCGAAATGGGCATAAAATTTATATTTCTTGTTTATGGCCAGATGGAATATACATGGCTTTGGATGCATTGGAAGAAATTACAGACGAAGAAAGCCCTGATAATCAATCAACTTTTAATATCAAAGAATACGAAGACTATGTTTTACTAGGTTATCGTCCAGGTGCTGAAGCGGTTATAAAAGGACTTGCAAGCGATTTAAGAAAAGTTTATACAGTTGATGCCAAAGGAAGATTTATTGATGATATTCAAATGATGGACGATATTCAAAATTTAAATGATTTTGCTTATATTTATAGCGGTTCAGCTGGATATCCAGGAACTTTTGAATGGGTTAAATACGGCGGAGATCCCACCGGCGTTCCTATGTCATCTGGGACAACTTCTGTTCAAGTAAACGAAGTTATTCCTTATGTTCAAACTGGACAGTTAATTGGATTACTTGCAGGTATGCCTGGAGCAGCAGAGTATGAAAAATTAATAGCTTCTCCTGGAATTGCAATACAAGGAATGGCTGCCCAATCTTTTGCTCATATTGTTATTGTAATTTTTATTGTGTTTGGTAATCTAGCGTTTTTTATCAAACAAAGAAGAGATAGGAAGTATTAATGACTTTTTCCGCAATTTTGGGAGCATGGATAGCAGCGTTTTTAACGTTGGGTATATTTTCTTATCTTTACAAAGACAACCCATTCTATAAAATTGCTGAACATGTTTTTGTAGGTGTTTCAGCTGCATATGTTGCGGCAATAAGTTTTTGGACTCAGATATATCCAAACCTTTTTGGAAGACTTTTTCCAAAAGACGGTCCTTTTTATGAATTAACCGGTTTAGAGTTTGATTTTAATCACGAGTTTAATATCCTATATTTTTTCCCTTTAATTTTAGGCATAATGATGTTGTTAAGCGTATTTCAGCAGTTTAATTGGATGGCTAGATGGGGAATTGCTTACACTGTTGCTATTGCCGCTGGATTAAAAGCTTTTGGATATTTAAACTCTAATGTTTTAAATCAAGTAAAAGCAAGTTCAGTAGATCTTTTTAGTGGTTCTTTACCATTTTTTAGTCTTGGAGGAGATAGTGTTTTCAACAATATTGTTCTCTTAGTGGGTACTATAAGTTCATTAATGTATTTTTATTTTTCGAAGGAGCAAACTGGCAATTTTGGAAGATTTACACGATTAGGAATTTATTTTTTGATGGTGAGTTTTGGAGCATCATTTGGATTTGCAGTTATGGGAAGAATATCTTTATTAATTGGAAGATTTAATGATTTGATTGATTACTCATCTCCAGATTACAATTATGCTACTTTTTATGTTCTATTATTTATTATTATTGTTCTAGGTCTTTGGTCATTCAGAAACCAAGAAAAATAGGTATTTATTGAATGAAAAAGTCTGAAATTAGAAGCGTCATCAGTAAAAGCATTTTAGCTGATGGAATGTCCCCAATTATTGACCTAAAAAAATCTCATGGTTCTTGGTTGGTTGACAAGGTGAGCGGAAGAGAATATTTAGATTTATTTTCCATGTTTGCTTCATTATCTGTTGGTTATAATCATCCTTACGTTATTGAACAGTCTGAAAGACTAAGAATTGCTGCGATAAATAAGCCTACTAACTCAGATGTATATTCTCAGGAAATGGCTGAATTTGTTCAAACATTTAAAAGAGTTGCACAGCCAGACTATCTTCCTATGTCGTTTTTTATAGAAGGCGGTGGACTTGCAGTTGAAAATGCCCTAAAAGCCGCTTTTGATTGGAAGAGAAGAAAGAATTTAGCTAAAGGAAGTTCTGTTAAAGGAGAGAAAGTTATACATTTCAAGCAATGTTTTCACGGAAGAACAGGCTATACCATGTCTTTAACAGACTCACCCGATAAAAGAAAAACAATGTACTTTCCAAAATTTGATTGGCCAAGAGTTTTAAATCCTAAAATTACATTTCCTATTGAAGACAATATGAGTCATATTATTGAGCTTGAAAACCAAGCTGTAAATGAAATAAAAGATGCAATCAGTTCTAATCCAGATAATATCTCATCCATTATTATTGAGCCTATCCAAGGTGAAGGCGGTGATAATCATTTTAGATGTGAGTTTATGCAGTCATTGAGAAATTTGGCAGATGAAAATGATATTATTTTAATTTACGATGAAGTACAAACCGGTATTGGAGTTACAGGAAAAATGTGGGCCCATCAACATTTTACAACAGGTACTTGTACAACTAATTGTATGTGTAGCTCTGGTTTATCAGCAAAGCCTGATATAATTTCTTTTGGAAAGAAAACCCAAGTATGTGGAGTTGCTGCCAGCGCTAGATTTGATGAAGTTGAAGGTAACGTATTTCGTGAATCAAGCAGAATTAATTCAACATGGGGCGGAAGCTTAGTTGATATGGTAAGACTTACGATTTACCTTGAATTAATTGAAAAAGAAAATTTAGTAAATAAGGCTGCTAAAACAGGTGAATTTTTGTTAGAAAGTATATGTAGTTTACAAAAGGACTTTCCTTCATTAGTATCCAATGCTCGAGGAAAAGGTTTATACTGTGCTTTTGATCTTCCGTCAAGTGATGAAAGAGATAAGCTTGCAGGGTTATTACTTGATGAAGGTTCAATTTTGCTGGGTTCTGGGAACTATTCTATTAGATTCAGACCACATTTAAATGTCACAGAGGACGATATTAACTTCGGTATGAATTGCTTTAGAAAAGCGCTTAACAAACTATCTTGATGTCTAATAAAGGCCATTTATTTGTCGTTGGGACCCCAATTGGCAATCTTGAAGATATTACTTTGCGAGCTATTACCACTCTTAAAGAAGTAAGTATTATACTAGCAGAGGACACTAGAAATTCAAAAAAATTATTATCTAGGCATGGTATTAAAACTAAAATGAAGAGTTACCACGAACATAGTAGCGAAAAGGAAATCAAAAAAGTAATTAATTTTTTGTTAGATGGAAAGAATTTAGCATTGATTTCGGATGCAGGCACTCCAACTATTAGCGATCCAGGATACGGTCTTTTGAGAGAGTGTATTAAACAAAAAATAAAAGTTATTCCCATCCCAGGAGCGTCAGCAATAACTACTGCAATAAGTGTATCTGGACTTCCTTCAGATTCATTTTCTTTTCATGGTTTTTTGCCTCAAAAAAAGGGAAGGTTAAAAAAAATTAAAGAATTAGTTGATATAAATAATACCATTATTTTATTTGAGAGCCCTTATAGGTTAGAAAAAACATTAACTCAATTATTAGAGCATTTAGGAAATCGAACAGTTGTAGTTGGAAGAGAATTAACTAAGTTGTATGAAGAAATTATTAGAGGTAATTTAAAGGATATATTAGAATATTTTTCAAAATCTAAAGTAAAAGGTGAAATTGTAATAATGATAGGTAAAAATGATGACAGAATCCATTTCTAGCGGGAAATTTATAACCGTTGAAGGTATTGACGGTTGCGGAAAAACAACTCAAGCTTAATTTATTATCGATGGATTAATAGAAGCAGGTTTATCAGCAAAACTTGTTAGAGAACCTGGAGGAGATCCTATTTCTGAATCAATTAGGAAATTACTGCTTCATGCTGAAGAATCTATGTCTGATAGAGCCGAAGCATTACTTATGATTGCTAGTCGAGCACAACTCACAGATAAAGTTATCCTTCCTCAAATAATTGATGGAAAATGGGTAGTAGCAGATAGATATGCAGATTCAACTTTAGCATACCAAGGCGGTGGAAGAAGTCTAAGCGTAAAAGCGTTAAAATCAATTAATGAATTTGGTACATACACATTAAAACCTGATTTAACCTTTTTCATTGATATATCAGTTGATGTTGCAAACTCAAGAATGCGTGTTGAAAGAGATAGAATTGAAAAAGAAGGTAATGATTTTCAAAAAAGGGTGCAAAGTCAATATCTTGACCTAAGCGAAAGTGAGCCTGATAGAATTATTGTAATTGATGGAAACAGATCTATTGATGAAATAAAAAGAGACATTTGGGATCATATGAAACAAAAGTTTAAAATATGAAAATTGTAAAAACATATTTTTATGCTTTCTTTTTATTGGCAATGCTTTCTTTTGGCTTTGTTCGAAGTCAACAAATGGATATTTACAGGGAAATTGCTCGCTCTCAACAGCAAATTATGACAGTTTATAAATATCTTTTGACTGAATATATTCATGAGCTAGATGTTGGAGAACTCACCACAAGAATTATCGACTCTATGCTCTCAAACTTTGATCCTTATACTGAATACTATGAGGAAAAAGACCTTGAAGATCTTTCTGTAAAAACTGAAGGTGAATTTAGTGGGGTAGGTTTAGAAATTTATATGTACGAAGATCAATTAACAGTGGTTAGTCCTATTGAAGGTTCTCCAGCTTCTAGGTCAGGTATTTATACTGGGGACGCTATCATAAATATAGATGGAGAGGAAACTTCTGGTTTAGAATTAAAAGATGCTACAAGTAAAATTAGAGGTAAGGCAGGTACAGAAGTAATCTTAACAATCAAAAAACCTATATCGGGAGAAATACAAGATTATCCTATTATTAGAGATATTATCACTATCAAAGATATTCCATTCTATGGAATGGTGAACGATAATGTTGGCTATTTAAGAATAACTAATTTTTCAATGAATACTGCTTCAGAAACCAAAGATGCAATCATCAGCTTGATGCAAGAAGGTGCAGGGAATGTGATTGTAGATTTAAGAGATAACCCGGGAGGTTTATTATCCTCTTCATTGGATTTATTAGACCTAATTCTACCTAAAAACTTAGATCTTGTGTCAACAAGAGGTAGAGAGGGTAAAAAAATTAAGAACTATCAAACATTAAATAATGCTCTAATCCCTGAAAGCATAAATCTAGCTGTTCTTATAAATGGAGGCAGTGCATCTGCAAGTGAAATTGTAGCTGGTGTTTTGCAAGATCATGACAGAGCTGTTGTTTTAGGAAGTCAATCTTTTGGAAAAGGCTTAGTTCAAACTGTAATTGGAATCAATCAGGATACTGCTCTTAAAATCACAAATTCAAAATATTATATTCCAAGTGGAAGATCATTACAAAAAAGAGAATTTATAGACAAAGATCTTATAGCTAATTCGTCAACAACGCCAGATAGTCTTTTCCAAACAAAGGCTGGAAGAACTGTAAAAGGTGGAGGAGGAATTGCTCCTGATATAGTTGTTAAAGATGAAGGATCTTATCCTTTGGCTGCTGCAATTTTAAGAAATGGTGCATATTTCAAATTTGTTCAACAGAATAGCAATCAGTATTCTTCAATCAATGATGTTTTAGATGATCAAGATTTAATGTCGAAATTTGAAGTCTTTATTTTAGATAATGATATTAATGGTTATGTTGATGGTCAGGAAGATTTAAAGCAAGCCAAAGAAAAGCTTGCCGACAAAGACGAAACCAATCTTTTTATGAACAATGCATTTAGTGTTATTGAGAAGCAAATTCAAAAAAAACAATCTACTATGTTTGAAAATGAAAAAGAACTTATTCAGCGTGTTCTTCGTGGAGAATTTGCATTTTATTATAATGGATATGAAGGCCGATACAATCAATATCTCAAAGATGATAAAGTAGTTTTGAAGGCTTTGGACATTTTTGCTGATGAATCCAATTATTTATCTATTTTATCTAGTTCTTCTTCTAAAGAAGTAGCGTTAAATAATAACTAATCATGAGCTCAAAGATGAGACATATTGGACTAGATATAGGTAAATTTTTTAAGGAAAAAAATATATCCAAAATTTTTACCTTATGCGGTGGTCATATTTCTCCCATTCTGGTTGGTTGTGAGAAAGAAAATATTGATATAATTCAAGTAAGAGATGAAGTCTCTTCTGTTTTTGCAGCAGACGCGGTGTCAAGATTAACAGATTCTATTGGGGTTGCCGTAGTTACAGCTGGACCAGGAGTAACTAATACAGTTACTGCTATCAAAAATGCTCAAATGGCTCAATCCCCATTATTACTCATTGGAGGAGCTGCAGCGACACTTTTAAAGGGTAGGGGATCCCTTCAAGATATAGATCAAATTTCACTACTAAAGACATATGTGAAATCAGCTGTTAGCGTTACTAAATCAAGAGATGTGGTACCAACTCTAGCAAATTCAATTAATATTGCAAATTCAGGCGTTCCAGGGCCCGTATTTGTTGAGTTACCAATAGACTTATTATATCCAGAAGAAGATATAAGGAAGGAACATAGTCAACATATACCAAAAGATGGACTTATTGGAAAAGCGTTGAACTGGTATATTAATAGACATTTAAATGATTTATTTTCTAATAAAAAATCTTCAATAAAAGTAAAACCGGTGAAAAATTTTAAATTAAACCAGACAAAAATTGACAAGGCTGCACTAGAAATAGTTCATGCAAAAAAACCTGTATTTATTTTAGGGAATCAAGTGACTCAAAATAAAGAATTTTTACCAATGTTTTTAAAAAGTGTTAAAAAGTTAAATGTGCCAACCTATACCTCAGGCATGGCCAGAGGATGTTTTGGAGAAACTGACAAATTTTTCTTTAAACATAATCGCAAGCATGCTCTTAAAAATGCTGATCTAGTTATTACCTTTGGTGTTCCTTTAGACTTTAGATTAAGCTATGGATTTTCTATAAACAAAAATGCCAAACTAATTGCAGTTAATAAATCAAAAGATGATTTGAAAAAAAATAGAAAACCGGATATTGGAATTCATGGTGATCCAACTAGAATTATGCATGAGATTGGTAAAATAATAAATGCACCTTCTTGTCGTGAATGGATAAATGAATTAACTAAGCTTGAAGAAATTAGAGAAGAAGAAATTAAGCGCTTAGCGGAAGATGAATGTGATAATGTAAACCCAATATTCTTGTGTAAAGCTATAGATCAACTGATTGATAAAGAAAGTATCTTAGTAGCAGATGGTGGAGATTTTGTTGGAACAGCATCATACACAATAAAACCTAAGCAAGCGCTTGGATGGCTTGATCCAGGACCTTTTGGTACTTTAGGAGTTGGTGGTGGATTTGCAATTGGAGCAAAATCATCTATGCCTCATAAAGAAGTATGGGTTTTATATGGTGATGGAGCCAGTGCATATAGTTTAGCTGAATTTGATACTCTTTGTAGGCATAAACTTCCTGTGATTGCTGTTATTGGTAATGATGCTTCTTGGCAGCAAATTGCTAGAGAACAAAAACAAATGTTAGGAAGTAATATTGGAACAGAATTAGTTTACAATTCTTATGAAAAAGTTGTTGAGGGATATGGTGGAAAGGGTTATTTAGTAGAAAACCAAGATGCCTTGGTTGAGACTCTTAAAAAAGCTAAAGAAGATGCTAAGCTTGGTTACCCAGTATTAGTCAATGTAAAACTTTCAAAATCAGATTTTAGAAAAGGTTCAATTTCAGTATGAACACAAAAATAAAATTTTTAACAATTATAATTATGTCGTGTTTTTATATGAATGTTGGTGTTAAACATTTTATTGATCCTGAATGGTTTTTACAAATTATGCCTCCTCAATTTCCAAATCATTACGCAGCAGTATATGTTAGTGGTTTTTTTGAATTACTTTTTGGATTCATGTTAATAAATCCAAAAACTCGTTTTTTAGCAGGCTGGGGTATTATTTTTGTAATGATTACAGTTTTTCCAGCTAATTTATATTTAGCAGTATCAGATGGTAAAGTGATGGATATATCGAAAGAGTTAGCATGGGCTCGATTACCCTTTCAATATGTGTTCATTGGTTTAGCTTATTGGCATGCAAAAGATGTTTGAAAAACTGTTTAATAAAATTATGCAGTTTTTTGCTTGGTTTATTATTAATTCAAAAGATGAATAGGAGATAAAAATGTTTAAAAAAATCATTGCGGTAACATTACTGTTTGGAATTATTTTGGCTCAAGATAAACAAAAGGTAGTGTTAATTACTGGAACTGCTTTAGGAATTGGAAAATCAACAGCTGAATATTTAATTGATAGAGGTCATATTGTATACGGCGGTGATATACTTATCGAGGAAAATCTTTATTTAAATGATATTGGAGGAATTGCGTTAGAAATGGATGTTACCAATCAAAATCATGTTGATAATGCTGTAGAAAAAATTATATCAGAACAAGGAAGAATAGATGTGCTGGTTAATAATGCCGGCTTAGGTGTATATGGAGCAATTGAAGATGTTTCAATGGAAGATATATATTATCAATATGATGTAAACCTTTTTGGTCTGGCCAGAGTGACAAAAGCAGTTTTACCACATATGAGAGAAAAAGAAAATGGCACAATAATTAATATCAGCTCTGTTTTAGGTGAGACTTATGGACCTTTAGCAGGTTGGTATCTTTCAACAAAGCATGCTTTAGAAGGGTGGTCTGATGCGCTTAGAGTTGAACTTAAAAAATTTAATATTGACGTAGTAGTTGTTCAGCCTGGAGCAATTAATACTAACTTTTCAAATGTGACTAAAACTTACATTGATAAGTACAGAGAAAATTCACCCTACCAACATCTTTATGGTGAACCAATAACAGATACTGGAAATGATATTTTATCAAACCAATCCGATCCAATTGTTATTGCAAAAGTTATTAATAAGGCAATGGAAGCTAGAAATCCAAAAACAAGATATGCCGCTGGAGCTTATAGTAAACTTGGTATATTTTTACGAAAAATAATGACAGACAAAATGTTTGATAGATTTATACTTTCCATTAGTGATTAGATAATGTATTATTTGTTAAACTAAATCATATGTAAATTAGATTTAGGGTGATTAGCTCAGTTGGTTAGAGTATCTGCTCGACACGCAGAGGGTCACTGGTTCGAATCCAGTATCGCCCACTTAGACAGTAAAACGTTCGATTGACGACAAATAAAGGGCAACTTCGGTTGCCCTTTGTTATTCCATAGATTATCCATAAAGCGTCATTAGACGACAGTTAAGGGTGATACAAAAGGTAATACAATTTCTCAACCATAATCTCAACCTAAATCAAAAACAAGGTGGGGTAGGGTACTAGTATATTTCACACACACATTCTAAAATAATTTTTTGTAAGTTTATAGATATGAAAAAAATAATAATGCTAAGCATATTACTGTCTGTCTTGTTTT
>MDTB01099066.1_pt1 | contig 13330 bp, 18 predicted proteins | sample 811161 | NCBI WGS metagenome assembly MDTB01 (sample SAMN05326650, study PRJNA326480) | marine metagenome | isolation source: seawater | place: Mediterranean Sea | collected 2009 | reverse complement strand
TGCCCCTATGTTCAGGAAACTAGCATTGCTGTACTAAATAAAATGTTCTACGATCGCGATGTTGCGGGTGCTTTGAAAATTGGACAAAAAGCAGTTGGTGACCTCGTTTCAAATATCGTACCCGTCGAAAAACTAAAACTTTCAAAAACTCTCAAAGTTGGATATAAATGCACTAAATGCCATACCGAAGAAAATGAAGCAGGCCGGTGTATATGCCCCGGCGGAGAACCTACTATCAACTTACCACACGTTCAACTCGCCAAAAGAATGAGAGCCCAAAATGCCGTGGATCCACCTGTACCCGGAGAACGTGTTCCATATGTTTTTATTAAAGGTTCAGGTCTTCAACACGAACGTGTTGAACATCCCGATTTAATGGGTTCAAGACAATATGATGGGCTCTACTATCTTGAACATCAACTTCAGGTACCCCTAGAAACGCTTTTTGAGTTAGTACTCACCCCCGAAGCCGGTTACGAACACGGAACGGCCACTTTATTTGAAAAGGGTCCGCGAGGCGAAATAATAAAAGAAGCTAAAGAACACGCTAAAACAATGGAAATAAGATATAAATTAGACCAAAGATTAGAAGCTACCCGGACTTTTAAACCCGGAATGAAAGTTAAAAGAAAACTACCCAAAAATGAATTTATGGACGGTGTTGTTAAGGAGGTTGATGAAGAAAATGCACGAGTTACCGTAGAACTTAGCAACGGAAAAACCGCCTGTATTTTCCCAGATTCATTATCTCGCGTTTAATTGTTAAATAAAGTGTGCGATGCGTTCTATTGTGTTATATGTATTCATAAAAATTATATATTTTAATAGTAAGACCAATATATATTATGGCAATCTCACTATTAAAAAAACTACAAAAAAATATGCTTCCCCTTCTTCTAATATTAACTGCCTGTATAGCCTCTGTTATCGTCTACTTGAATAGAGAACGCTTTACAGCCCTGGGCGATGCCCCGGGAACAGAGCCATTGCGAGTAGTACTTGATAGTGCCGCGAACTTCAGCGCTGAACAGGAAAAGGCACTTAATATACAAATATCCAACATTCGCCGAGAAATATTAAAAGCCATCGAAAAATCAAACACCCAGGACGCCGGACACCGCGCACGCTTAGATAAGGCGGCTCAAAGTATAAGTGAGGCCGCTAAAGAGCGTGAGGAAATAGTACGGGTCATAAAGGAAGAAATTCCGCGTTATGCTCAGGCCTATATTAAGGAAGAAAGCAAAAAACAACACGATAAGATTGTAGGACATATTGATAATGTCATATCTAATATAAATACTACTACATCTAAAAATCTAAACAATCTTCGCGATGCCATTCTTAATCATGTTAAACAAGAAGGCCAGGACCTAGAAAAACGCGTAGCCCAGGCAACTTATCGACAACTTTCCCAGAGTTTAAATCTTTCCCGAAATCTTTCCGAACGCGTTGTAGATTTCCATAATAAAGGCTACCATATGGGTAATAGGTAATAAATACTTAGTTTTAATTAAATAAAATGACCATATTAACTTCCCGGGCTATCGCACAAATTTGCGATTTTTATCCCAAAAATGATGAACATATTATTTTCGAAAATGATTGTAGACAATTTAAACCAATCCATTATAGCGGTATACGTTATGGAAGTATAGTATATGTACCAACATCTTGTTTAGATATATGGATAGAAAATATGGTAGAAGATATTCGGGAATTAGAAATAAAAATCGTATTAGTCACCGGAGGAAGTGTTGTTGGCGCTCCCGCAGAAGTATCCGATATATTCAAAATGGATATATATAATATACTAAAACCAATACTACTTGCTTGGTTTACTCAAAATCTTGATGTTCCAAGAATATTAGGCGTTCATTCTATTCCCATCGGGCTAGATTTTCACCATTTAATAAAATCCCGGGATGAACGTAAATTTTTTAAATGGCTCGGCCCCGAACAATCTATTTCACAACAAAATAAATACCTAATAGATATCAAAAACCGCGCCCTTCCATGGAAAGATAGAATAGATAAAGCATTTTGTTTCTTTCAATTCCAATTATTCGAACGCCACGACCGCGATAGATACGTAGCCCAAGAAGAATTACCCCCGGATAATGAAATGATGGTTTATGCCGAAAAAAGACAAGAAAGAATAGAAACGTGGAATGAAATGATAAAATACAAATATATCATTTCGCCCCACGGTCAAGGTTTAGATTGTTATAGAACTTGGGAAACGATAGAATTGGGCTGTATCCCCGTTGTTAAAAAAAGTTCATTAAGTGAAAGTGGTTTATATACAAAATTACCGGTTTTAGTTTTGGATTCTTGGCGGGATTTTCTAGATCCCGCTATTCGCGAGGAAAAAGTAGATAAAATACAAATGTATATTAACAATCCGCCAAAAAAAACACTCGAATATTGGCTAGGACGTTTAGAGCAATCTCGTTATATAGAATTATAAAGTCAAATTGATGGAAATATTGTTTCTATTCTAAAATCACATAAATACCCTATCTTCGCTTTTCTCAACCAATTATCAAATGCCTGCGTATTCCCTCTACATAAATTTGTAAGAGACAACTCCGTTGGAACTTCATATGTTGGTTCATTTTTTACACTATCTAAATATATGGGAGCATTTCGCATTTTATCTGCTGCCTTATGATTTAGACTAAATATATATTCAGCACACGCTTCTACAGAAGCGAAATCATTTATATAAATAAATGAAGCCGGATTAAAATACTTTTTGATATCTATTGTCCCCCAATATATAGGTATACAACCGGCTTTATAAGCTAACATTATCTTTTCCGTTATATACCCTTCAACATCCGCATTCTCTGCACACCACATATACCTATAATTTGACAATTCATCTATCAACTCTTCAGCACTATGATTTCCCGGAACTGGAAAATTATTTTGCGGATATCCACCATCACAACGCCCCAAACTTCTACATCGGTGTCCATTTCCTTTTATCGTTTGCGCAACACCCCGAAATACACAAAAAGCTTGCTCTCTATGTTCTTTGGGGTTGGAAGCACAATATGCTAACCAATATGGTCTTTCCTTATTCGGTGTTATATATTTTCGTTCTGTAATGGTTTTTGTACAAATAAACGGTGTATATATAACCTCGCTATTCTCATCCGCGCATTTTAATAAGTCATTGGGGTTTCTAGATGACAACATATGAAGGGCCGGACCTGTACGTGGAATAGGCTGCACTCTGTAGCTTTCTCCAGTTAAATAAATGACGGGTTTATCAATAATATAAATTGTTGGTAATGCTTCCCCAAAAAATCCCATAACTACAACATCATATGCTTTTTTTGTTAGTTCTTGGGACATAACTTCTTTTGGTGTTATTATAATCACGGTATAACCAAAATGACCAAAATAAGCATTTATTGGATCTGTATTACAAGCCCAAGGCGTACTTCTATTAAATAACACGCGAATTTCTCTACGTTTTTGGTAGAGAGGCTTGAGTAAAAATTCCATTCCCGGGTATAATATATAAATAATATACGTTTTTATTTATCTTTCCCATACAAATTTCCAATCTATTTTATTGGTTTTTTGGTTAAAATTAATCAAAATACCGCGCTTATACTCGGTTTGCCGAATATAATTCAAAAGCTGATGTGTACACGCCGGCGTTAAACATTCCACCGCTTTTAACTCAAACATCCATCCCATAAATTCAATGTCCGTTCTATTGTGGCGGCCAATATATAAATAGTTTTTAGCTAAAGCATCAGTTTGGCTCATCAAATAGGGTTTCGGTGGATAATAGAGGTCTATAGTTCGTTCTGTACATATAGTACCATGTTGATATTTATAATATAAATTCAATTCGTGAACTAGGCATTTTTGATACATTTGTTCGGTGGCGCCTCGGGTTGGATATAGTCCAAGTCCGGCTATAACATTTCGCGATAGTGCCGTGAATATCTTGATGTCGCGATATAAAAGTGTCATTTTTTTAATATTTTCGGGATACATAAATTTTCGAATTCGCGCCTGAATAAACAATTTACCCAAAATCCGGCGAAAACGACTTCTATCAATTATTTCCACAACCTTTATTCGCGGAATAAACATCTCCAAATACGCAGCCTTCAACTTTTGTGCACTCAACGTCGTCGATGGCATTGTCGGTGGCATTCCATCATCAATAGTAAATAACTCAACAATCCCACGTAATTGAGCATGCGTTAGAGCGCGCAATGTTTCTACACTAATGTGAGTCTGTATTACTTCCATTAGTGTTTAAACTTATAAGGTGTATATTTTTAAGACTGTCCGGAATATCGGGGCCGAGTGTTTTATTTGTATAGATAATTGTACATCTTATCTACCGTTCGCGGGGTCCAGACCGGTCGAGATCGCGCAATTTGCTTCAATATCTTAATTTGCTGGGCTTTTCCAAAATAAGTATCCCCATAATTCTTGAACGATGGAGGCGCCCAAGGTGTCGCTGTTGGTGATAGCGCACGAGGTTTAGGCGCCAATTCAACATCAAGAGTGGTGTATTTCCTATCGGGCCGCCATGGATGACTGAGTAGACGTTCTGCTCTTTCAGGGAGAAAAGTCTTTCTTATGTTGCTATCGTGGAGATTTTGTATCTTGCGGGTTATCTGAGATGCTTTGAGATTTCTATGTTTAATCAAATTGTCCCTATATTTTCGAAACTGCTGAGTGTACATCTGTATATTTTTTCCTTCATCTAGAGAAAGACCTAAATCCTGCCAATCTAAAGGCTTCATATCTAATATACTCTGGATAGACATTTCTTCTTTAACTAATCTGCGAGCAACCTCATGTTTATTTACTTGATGGAGGGGTGGTTTATAGTATTTTAATACAAAAAACATAATATCCCTATATGATAGGTTCTGTTCGTCATTGGGTACATACCAAGACATGTTTTATTAATAGTCGCGATTTAATTTCCCCCGGATAGAAGGTAATTAATATATTTCTTATTTTGGTGTTTTTGTTTTGGGTTCAAAGTCTTATTTAGGGACGCTAAATACCGGACCGTTGGTATAATACCGTGATCCCCAGCCTTCTTTTGTAATAAACCGAACTTGGTATCCTCAATATAAGCCCTAGCACGTTTCTTGGCTTTAATGTATCTTTTACCTTCAGTTACTGACATTAAAGGTAATCTTATATCAGCCCGGAGGTTTTTAGTTATTCGGGAAAATCGGGATAAAGCGTAGCTTAAGAAAACGCGTTCGAAATCCTTTATTCTAGTGTTAATTCTTTTATAACGTTGGAATGTTCTAAATACAACATTCTCAAAATCATTGTATTCTATCATACGCGGTATTAACCCCTGCTTTTCCACTTGTTCGTCATGCGGGTCATCCTTGGTAGACAACTTAAATAATTTAAGAACCCTTGGTTGAATAAAGCCTATTAATACGTCATCATCTGCTTTTTGACCCAATGTCCATTGCTCCGTATCTAAAATAGCCATAGAATATATATCATTCTCGTATATAGGCTCATAAAGAGCAGCACCCCGGGCATCGCGTGTCTTACGGATCGCCTTCAATACCCTTTCGGGGTATCCAGAATCTTTAGCCGCCGGTTCCATCTCATCGCCAATGGGATGGCTAAGAGCTACATTTAAATCGCGCTTTCTTTTGATTGTGGTAAATAATTTACTATCGCCCGCTGCAGTTATGCGTTCGGCGGCGATACGCATCATAATTCGATGAATTAATATAAGATGGGTCATAATAAAATACATAACCCTTCCAATACTCAACTCTGGCATACAAGCTACATTTGGTCGACCACACTGGTTAATAAGCCAGGTTTTATGGTCTAACGCTTCGTTTAATCTACGCGCCCACTGTGGATAATCGGGTACCTCTTTCAATATTTGAACTGGTCGGGTTATAAACGCATCCTCCGTTAAGTATTCGTAAACCTTTTCACCATTTTTAAAGCTTCTTACCGGTCTTCGCAATAAGCCACGTCTCATTATCTGGACGCCCGCCTGCATTTGTGTTATGTAATCTTCCGCTCTTTCACTTGTGGTGCGGTCGCGTTCTTCTTCTTGGCGTTCAGCTACTACGCCATATTGGTCTACGAATTTTTTGAGGTTGGATCTATCAATAGAAAAAATATCGAAAAGAACCCAAATCACACGTTCCAGGGCAAATTCGTATATTTCACGCTGAACATTTTCAAATTCTTCCGGCAATTCAGCGACAGCACCGAAACCGGTCTTCAATAAACCGCCCTTGCTCATGACAGTGGTGGGCGGACCACCCTGATTCATTAAAGTAGACATAAGGTACATCTTTTCCCATTCGCTGATTTCATCGGCTTCTTTATCGCCTAGAAGATGTTTGCGAAGTAATCTAAGTTCCGCGGCGCGATCTTTGGGTTTCTCTACGGAAGGTGTCTTATAGTAAACGTCGGCCTTATTTTTGATGATTTTATTGAAATGTCCCAAAAATTTACGCAAAGGGTGACTTTTACCCAACTTAACAGTCTCATTAGGGGTAATACGATATCCGTGATATAATAAGAAATATACCAACCTTATTCTTCGCGACGCCTTAAAACCGCGAACCCGGCGCGCCTGCTGCTCCTGTTTTTCAGTATCCTGTACATTTACTTCGGCGCGGACTTCCTCATTCCACTTTTTACGGTCGGTATCATTTTTACTATCACCGTCAATAACCTTAGCGGGCATTTTATCTACTGGGTTCTTCTTACCGTCAATAACTATACCATCTATTTCCTCTTTACCCTTGACTTGCCTTACTATTTCATCTATTCGAGTATCGGGGGCTGTCGCTACGGTGTTAATCAGTTCTAGTACTACACGAACAGCATCTTGGTGGAAAACTACTATTTTGTAGAATAAAATAATCTGCTCAACCATACTCTGGGCCCAAGATTTGGTAAGAGCACCGGGAAGACTAGAACCTCGTATTGGTTTAGATATAACCTTTTTAATCTCAGCAACCTTTGTGATGTCAAACATAACAGTATCTATGAATTCGAACCAATTTTGCTTGAGAGGTTTAATCCTTACGGAAGATTTCCTTGACATAGCCATATCTTCTCCGGAAAAGGGATTTGGGCTTGAAGACTTTTTGGCCGGAGACTTTTCTTTTTCTTTTTTTTCGCTTGGTTTTTCGCTTTTTGAACTGGATTTCGTTTTACCGAATTTTACCGGTGTAGTTGAACGCCTGTTGAAGTGCGACATCTTTTATCTTATTAATAGATACTATTTTTATTCCACGGGTATCGGCTTTTTAAGATATTCCCGCATCATAAAATAACATTCAGCACATTTACGCGTATCATACAACGCATCGTGTTTCTCTCTCATAGTTTTACCTGAGAGTGCATAGTACAACTCGGGGAGCTTAGGTGCCTTTAATTTTTTAGGATTACTAGGCAAAGGTATCTTAGCAAACGTTCTACCGCATTCCATAGTACAAACTTCTTTCATGTTATTTAGTGAATTATAAAATAGATCCCTACAATGGAAAGTGGTTGGATTTAAACGAAAAATCTCCGCCAAAATAATGTTCTTATCAAACTTTAGATTATGAGCAACCAAATGCGTCGGCCTATACTTAGCAATAGAATCCCTAAAAAGTACCATTGTTTCCTCAATACTAATACCTTCAGCATTAGCTCGGGCATTATCAATACCGTGAATAGCAATCACAACTTGCGGTATGATAAATTTATCCGGTTTAACTATTTGCTGATGTTCATAGGCGGCTTCAGGTTCACCTTCAGTTTGAATTCGCCAAGCTATTTGTACGATCCTAGATTGGTCGTATGCCAACGTATTAATCCTGGGATCCGGATACTCCGGCCCAGAACGTTGAGGAATACCCGTCGTTTCTACATCTAGAATAAGGGAAGTTCTAACCTTGGTTTGAGACGTTACCTGAGCAGACATTTTATTTGTTATTTAATAAAAGTAGAGCGGTACTTTTAAGCTGGTTTTACCCCTTCGCCAAACGATCTTGGCCGCGCTTTAAATGCTCTCGATATTGCGGTATATAACTGTGCGCCATAAATTGCCCCAACTCAACATCCGCGCGCTCTTTTGTTATTTCGCCATTTTCCTGGCGGTAAACTAAGTTTGCCATAAAGGTAATGACATCTACGGCTTTAGCATCTTGACATATCATATCAAAAAAGTTTTTATACTTTTCCGCTATTCTCGCATACTTTTTGCGTATGATGTCTACAGGAACACCATTCAAATCCATTTCCTCGCGTATGGCGCGGGCGGCTACAGCTACTTCGGCAAATTCTCGGGCACTAAGCTTGTTATTCTCCATATTGTTAATTAATTAATAATAAATATATTACTTTATATTAACCACCCGAATGTCCGCCCAAATCCTAACCTTCGAGCAAATGCTACCCCCCGTTATTTCTATGCTTAAGACTAAGAACGTCCGTAAGCAGCTGGCCACTAAGATAAATGCCGCTGTCGATATCCCTATGATCAGCGAAGAGACTGAGGGGAAGATCATCAAAAAGCTTATTAAGCTTTTAATCCAGGTTATGGAAGATATGATTGCCGAAGATAGCGATGATGATGGCGAGTAATATTTACTCTTTTTCACGGTGGTACCGCTTCAGAAGTTTCTTCTTCCTTTTCCTTTTCTTTTTCTTCCATACTAAGTTTAAATGACTGAACTTGACCCTGTAGGAATGTCTTATCAGAATCGTGAAAAATCAATATAACCGGTGTCTGTTCACTGGGTTTACACTCCGAATCTACTTTATCGTATAATTCCTTAAGCTCCGGTGGGCCCTCACCTGTTTTAACGTAATAAGTTTGACAATTTCCAGTTTCTGCTTCGAAAGAAATACACAAAGCCCCGGGGCCTATATTAGATCTAATATGAACATATTGATTTATAAGTTCCGGCATATGGGAATCGAAATTGGGTGCTTGGGCAGTGTTTTTATCTTCCTCGACGCTCATTATATAATAGATACGATATAACATTTATTATTGTAACCGCAATAATAGATGTTATTTTGTATGAGAAAACCAAGCTACACCAACATCTAAAATCTATACTATACATAACAATATATGTTCAATAAAAAGCTCAATCTTAAAACGTTAATATATATGATTTTAATCCACATCGCACGTTCTTATAAGGGCTATCTGCCATCTATTTATACTAACATTATACGTAAACCTCAAAATTATCTTCCTGTATATAAAATCAATCCGTTTGTAAGAGAGCACTTACCGTGGGATTTATATGATCCAAATCAAATAGAAAATACAACCGATGGTAAGTGGTCTACAGAGCATGTAACTCCCCGGAGCTTATTGCTAAAATATGCGCCAGATAGTGTTAATGATTTATATAATTTATTTAACACCAGACCCATAATAAACAGTCATCGTAGCAATTTTAAATTTACGCAATGTGTTACACTTCAGGGATTTAAAACACTAGCAGTTTGCGGTAAAACGGGTGGTGTAAAACCTGCTGAAATTATAGATACATATACATACAACTATAAAAATAATAAAAAACGCATTTGGTTACCTACCGAAAAATCTCGAGGTCCAATAGCGCGTTCTGTAGCATATATGTTAACTACATATAACGACCTCGAGTCGCGGGATATTATCGATATGGATATTCTAAAAAGGTGGCATAAGATGTATCCCCCAGAAATATGGGAAATACATCATATGTGGAAAATTTTTTCCGTTCAGGGAAATATAAACCCTTTTATTATTTATCCGGATAGTTTAGATGATATGATATTCCCAACAAATTATTAACAATAACTAGTGACCCGACGACAAATCATCCGGGATGGGAAAAATGCTCTACTTGATTTTCTTAAATTATAATGTACACTTTTCAATTCACTCATTACCCGCTTATATTTTAAATTATATGTACAATCATATTCATATATTAGCTTTATTAATTCTTGTGGTAAATCATAAAAAATATTCCGTTGACGGTCCATTAATATTATACCTTATTTATTCTTTTCATCTCTCCGTTGTAAAAAAGAAAGTTTGAAATAATCGACCATTTTCCAACTTAGTCCCAAAATAATCCAAACTCGCATGATATTTAGCCGAATCAAATAAAACCAACCTATTAAATACATTACCCACACTATCTACCATCTCCCACGCAGTATAATCTTGACCCCTATCCTCTATTTCAGTCCGCACACCTTTTATTTCTGCCTCTCGAGCTGTGGTTATCTCCGTACCCTTATGCCTAAAAATCCCAGTGCCCGAACTAAGTGGGGCATCCGGAGTAAGATACAACACTCCCGCCCAATTATTCCACGTATCGCAATGTATCCAAGTTCTATCCCGGGATGTTGTATACTGATATGCGCCATTATAATTGTCATTGCCGTTTTTATTCTTTTCGCCCATAGGGAACTCTAATATTTTTCCCGCTAATGGTTCTATAATTTTTTCTAACAAGTTTTTAATTTCCTCATTCGCAAAAGATGTCGTCCGCCTACCCGGATAGTTTCCAGTTACAGAAAAATTTTGCGTTAGCATATATTTCCTAGTTTCCATAGGGTTGCTAAGAAAATTATCTATAACAATATGACTAAAACGAGGTCTAGAACGAGATTGTAAATATTGGTATATATCTTCGGTAGACATTATTGAATATTAAATATTAAAGTTTTATGCTTTTAGACACTTCCGTTTGGTAGAGGCGCGGGAGTAACCGATTCGCTTTTCTTTCCTTTATTACAAAACTTAAATCCGTGTTCGAGCACATCATTTTCCTCTTGACGGGTACATATGCTATGTTCATTTGACTTACAATATTCGGTATTATCAATACACCCCCTATATGTTCCTAATATATGGTCGCCGCCTGGTAATATTATATTGTAATTTCCTTTATGTTCTCCTTTTACTAAATGATGGTAGCTATGATTTCTAAAATACCAATAAAATACCGGATTTCCCTTCCACGTTTCCAAATCCTTTATTTGATGAAAAGAATAATGAAGCCAATCCCACAAAAACTTGTAAAATAAAGAAATACCCATTGCTAAAGCATAACAAGCTCTTATTGAAACATTCAACCCCCACATCTTAAAAATACCATAAAACGGAAGTGTGAACCCGAATGTCATCTGTAAAACACTATCTGGACCAAAGAAAAGCCCTACATCGTGATCTTCGCTCTCCGTATTAAGTTTCATATCATCAAGAACAACTCTATGATGTTTATTATGATTATCGCCATATATCCAGGCGGCCCAAGTACCGGGTTCATTATGCATAATATATTTGTGAATTAGAACCTCTGAAATAGTTAATAATAAATAAATGGTGATTGTAGCAAATAAAATTCGTACAGGTTTTGTTATGTTCATATTTATAAATAAACAAGATATTTATCATACAATATTCTCTATATTTTTATCTAATAGTAGAGCCTTATCTGTATTGGGAAAAAGTATTGTTAAAATAGCATAAATACCATGGGCCCGACAGGAGGACCAAATTTTAAGTTTTTCTATAAAATCTACGAAAAAAAACATTATTAATTAATATTCTATTTTTATACCTTATATATAATCACATATTTCAACTTTATTACCATTAAATTTAAACGGCTTAGCACATCCCCAAACAAGATCCTGCGCTAACCATCTTTCACATTCATCTTTGGGAGCATGCGGCGGAACAAAAGCCGAGTTTTTCTTAAAAACAGCATGGCGGAATATGGTACATCTTATTTCATTGCGAGGAACTTGTATTAAAACTTTACAATGCGGACATTTAAAATAATACGTTTGCGTTTCGCTATCATGATATATGTGATCATCGGGGTTCTCGCGGATCCATTCTTTTTCCTGGGTATTCATTTTATACTTTGAGTTGTTTTATTATTTTATAAAAATTAACCCCGGTTTTTTTCACGGCACCCGGATTAGTTAACCACAATGTCATTAATTGTGGACACAAATAATTACTTTTACAAACACTTGTAGTATGATGTAAACTTTCGGCTGTTTTTCCTATAGCAGTTCTAAGTTCTTTTGCTGTATTTGTACCAGGTAATTTTCTTAATTCTTTAACTAGGGTTATATTAGCTTTATATGTTCGTATATCTTTTGGGTTGAAGTCATCACCAACTATTTGTTTAAAACGTGCACGCAAACGTTGAGCGGTACCAGATGGAAAAAGTCGTTTACTTCCTTCATTTCTGGCATTTCTAAGTTTAGTTTTAATAAAAGTAGAATGACATCCGTTCCGGAGAACGACTTCGTGATTATGTCCGGATTTTCCACAAAAACATAAAATTATATCTCCCCTACCTGGACCTTTTTTAACGTGATTAGTTAAAAGGGTACAAACACCGAATGTTTCATTATCTTCGGCATAACAATCGCTACCTACTCTAATATTAGTAGATATCATCAATTTGATAAGATTGTCAATATCATCCGCGTCGCGGGTTTTCGACGACACATTTCTCATCGCTCGGGAAAAACATACTAATTTTTTAAATTTTAGAGCAGATGTTAATGCTGTCCATAAAGGATGATAAATATACTGGGCTCTTCCTTTAGAATCCCTACAATAAACCTGTATTCTATCGCGGGAAGATGTAGCGCGCTTTTCTATTGTCCATCCGGGGGGAATAACAAGCATGGGACACTCCCTAAATGTTTATTTAATAATAGTTGTTGTTTTAAAAACTTGGTTTTAAACAAACAAACAATGTCTATATTTGATGATATCGAGGAGGACGAATTCGAACTTGATATAGACGAGGTGTCTTTACCGAAACCTCGAAATGAGGTGATACCTGAAGAGCGACCCCGAAAAAAACAAAAAAAAGAAATTGAGCCGGGCGAAGATTGGATGAAAAATTTTTTCCGTGAAATAGAAAAAGAACGAAAACGTACTCGTATAGAACGCCTCGAGCGTCTATTCGCAAACCGTGCTCCAGCTGCAATATTAGATTTTGGACCTGATGAAATAAGTAGATATATACTCGATTTCATCAACCCCATACATTCCCCACCTACCGCTTTTGATCGATGGCGAAATAATACGAAGAAGAAATGGTGCCCCGAATGCGGAGAATTATGTCTTCCCTCCGCGGGACGTTGTAATTTATGTAAAAAGTTTTTAAGCTGGCGCTGTACCCATTGTGACTTTATTTCTCCTGCTGTAGCTTGTGTACCAAGAAGATACCCGCCTCAGCCCGATGATAGTGAGTATAGCAGTAGCGAAGAATATTAGTAGCGCGCGTGATTTCTTCTA
>MDTB01007748.1_pt1 | contig 13330 bp, 9 predicted proteins | sample 811161 | NCBI WGS metagenome assembly MDTB01 (sample SAMN05326650, study PRJNA326480) | marine metagenome | isolation source: seawater | place: Mediterranean Sea | collected 2009 | reverse complement strand
TGCTAAGCTAACGTTACAAAACACAGTACTTATTGCTGCAGAAAAAGGAGCATATGAAATTGATAGGTCAGGGAGGATAATTTGGTCATTTATTGGCAAAGTCAGCCATGACATTGACCGTCTTGAAAATGGAAACACAATTTTGAACTATGCATGGGGGCCAAAAGGAGATGACAAGATAATTGAAGTGGATTCTAATGGTCAAATTGTATGGAAATGGGATGGTTTAGCTTCACACGATAAAGCTCCTTTTAACGAAACATATGCACATGATGCACATATTCACGGTTCCGAAAAAACCTGGATACATAATAACTCAGTAACTGTACTGCCTAATGACGTTATCCTTGTATCACTTCGTGACTTCCAAGAGATAATTTGGATTAATCGATCTGGGCAGGTCATCAAACGATATAGGTTCAAATGTAAATCTTCCAAAAGAGCGATGCAAACTTCAGGAAAAATACAAGGCTGTAATCCCCATGAACCTCAAGTCTTAAAGAACGGAAACATTGTAGTTGGCCTACGCAACCCGGATCGCGCAATTGAGTTCAACCCAAAAACGAGTAAAATCACTTGGGAGTGGAGATCTTTTAATAGTAAGCTTTATGGAACAATTAGGGACGTGGATAAACTTAAAAACGGTAACTACCAAATAGTAACAGGAGGCCATTTGTTGGAAATTGACCCAAATGGTAATGTTGTAATGGATATCGGAGCTAATCCAGCACTAAGCAACGACCACCGCATTTTATACAAAGCGCAAAAAATATATGCCGATGGTACTATTGGACATGATTAATTTAAATGTATAAAAATCTTAAAAAAATAACAAACTAGCGAAGTAGCCAAGCCGCTGGGTAAAGTTGGATATTTAAGGGGACTGCGGCCAATAAAGAAAAATATATTTACCAAGAAAATTAAACTCCAACTATATGTTTTGTGAGTATAGCGAGGTGCTAAAATAGATAAGTTTTTTGTGTTCAAAACTTTTTTGCATTATCCAAACTTTCAGACGGTTAATTAGCCGGTGGACAAATCCTTATTCCTGCGCCCTTAACTTAAACTTTTGTAAGCTATTCTTTATAATGGAAGACCTTTGTAACTTTCCTGCCCGCGGTTTCAAAGGCCTTAATGTCAAGAACTACTTATCGTATATTTCAAATACTCTTGAGTGAACTTAAAAAATGACAGGTTAGTTAATAATTTTATGAGATGTTGTATCGAAAAGATGGATTTTGCTATTGTCACACTTTAAAAAAACTGGTGATCCAACTCTCAAATCAACGTCACCGCCCGTTTCTACAGAAAAAGTTTCTCCGGAATTATTCAAGTAAATAAAGGTGTTTGAACCAAGCTTTTCTATTACCAAAACTTCACTCTTGGTATCTGCTATTTCCTCATTGCAAATAGTAAGGTCTTCCGGCCTTATTCCAAATATAACAGAAGATCCTACTGGCAGTTTTGTTTTAATATCATTTACATATATTAAGGCACCCAAATTTTTTATTTCTAGCTCTATTCGCCCTTTTGTCTGTGCTTTTACAATAGCCGGCGAGGTATTCATTTTCGGTGATCCAATGAAAGCGGCAACGAAAAGGTTTTGTGGTTTTTTATAAAGATCTATAGGCTTACCTTTTTGTGATAGATTACCCTTGTCCATAACGACTATTTCGTCTGATAAAGTCATTGCTTCAGTTTGGTCATGCGTAACGTAGATCATTGTAGCATCAATATTTTGGTGTAGCTTGGCCAATTCAAGGCGCATTTGCACTCTAAGTGAAGCATCCAGATTGGATAATGGTTCATCGAATAAAAATACTTTTGGTTTTCTTGTTATAGCTCTACCTATGGCAACCCTTTGTCTTTGACCTCCAGACAGTTGCTTGGGTTTTCTGTCCAAGTATTCGTCAAGCTGTAAAATGCGAGCCGCATCGCGAACTCTCTCTTCAACTTCCAACTTGGACTTTTTTTCTAGCTTTAGACCAAATGCCATATTATCGAAAACCGTCATATGAGGGTAAAGTGCATACGATTGGAAAACCATTGCGATTTTTCGGTCCTTTGGAGCAAAATCGTTTACGAATTTACCATCAATAATAAGCTTACCTGAATCAATCTTTTCTAAACCTGCGATCATACGCAACAATGTTGTCTTTCCACAACCAGATGGACCTACTAAGGTTGTAAAAGAATTTTGCTTTATAGTAAGTGAAAAGTCTCTGATTATTGGGACGTCGCCATAACTTTTGCTTATCGAGTCTAAAACTATATCTGACATTAAATCAAATACCCTAGGTGATCGCTTTGTATGCTGATCATTGTGGTTAAAAGCCGTTCTGCAGATTTTGCGTCATCTACAACTGGTTCTGAAAGTAACGCTAGATAGGCAAGTTTTCTTGATTTTTGTATCGCGGCTTGAGTGGTAAGTTGGATGACCCCTGTTTGTAAGTTAAATAGACTTCCAAATTCAGCTGGGTAGTTTTCTAACGGACATCCATGTACGCCCGATTTACTAACAATTGCTGGTATTTCAACAATGATCCCATCAGGAATACAGTTTATGAAATTTTTGTTTGGCAAATTTACGGCATTGATCTTATAGCCTGAGTCTAATTCTATATGTTCAATAATTGTAGCAACCATTTCCTTACGATCGTGATTTTTGGGATCGAAAAAGTGTTCGTAAGAACCTGTATCGTTATAAAACCCCAGACATTTTCTTTTATAATTTTCGTAAAAATCCAATATGGCTTGGTGGTCAGCAACACTATACGCCCATGGTATGTATTCTCCTAGATGACTATCGGTTGTTATGGGCAAATAGCCGTAATGTTTAAAAATTTCAAAAAATTCTCCTCTTTCAGCCCCGGGCTGGGAAATAAAACCCTCATGGTCGTTTACTAAATTGGAATAAAATTGTTCAAATTTTTCTCTTATGATTGGGTAACCGTCTTTACCATTATTTTTGTATCTGACGTTAAGTAAAATACTAAAGTGATTTAGTCCGCCCGCTTCATATTCGATATTATCATAGCCAGTTTCCATAAGTATCGGCAGCTGACGTTGCATAGATTTTATTTCATGGCACAGGCCTACAAATTTAAGATCTGGAAACTTTACGCTCACGGCGTGACAAATTCGCTGCATAGGATTTGAAAAGTTAAAAACGAATGCATTTGGGCAGTAGCGCTCTATTGCACTACATATTTCCAAAATGGGAGGTATTATTCTTAATGAGTGGAATAGGCCACCGGGACCACCGTTTTCACCATAAATCTGGTTAAATCCATATTGCATGGGTATCTTCCAGTCTTGATCCCAGAGATCAAACCGACTGCCGACCTCAATTGAGATTAAGCAATACTTAGCTCCAGTGAGGGCTTCTTTTATTGACGTTGTGGCGCTTACCTTAAAATTTGGATTATTTTTTTCCTTATATGCCAATGCTATTTTGAGTGTGTTTTGAAGCTTACTTGAGTTTATGTCATAGAGTACAATTTCTGAGCCACTCAAAGGCTCAGATTTAAAAAAATCTGCAATTACTCCTAAGCCAAAATTTGCGCTGCCGGCACCTATCAAAACGATACGATTGCTCATTTAATGCTCCCCTTTTCAACCCTTTACTGAACCGGCAACAAGACCGCGAACAAAATATTTTTGTAATGATAAAAACACTATCAATGGAACAACCATTGAAACAAAAGCGCTAGCTGTTAAAATTTCCCAGTTATCGCCATAGCTTCCGAGCATTTCGCGTAACTTGGATGTCAGAACAATCTCACCCGGTGTTTTATCAAGGAATACAAGAGACACTAGTAAGTCATTCCAAACCCAAAGAAATTGTAGTATTCCAATTGATGCAAATGCCGGAATGGAAAGTGGTATAATAATTTTCATAAAAATTTGGTAATGATTAGCCCCATCGACACGAGCCGCCTCTATCATTTCATGCGGGAGTGACTTTATGAAATTGCGCATCAGGTAGATTTTTAACGGCAGTCCAAAGCCTGTATGTGCCATCCATATGCCGGGGTACGATTTCCCCTCTACCCCTAGAAAGGAGCCAATATTGTTGTACATTGTTAGAAGTGGGATAAGTGACATTTGTAATGGCACGACAAGCAAACATACCACAGTTGCAAAAATAAAATCTCGACCCCAAAATTGCATCCAGGATAAAGCATATGCGGCGAAAGAAGCAATTACCAAAGGAATGATGGTTGATGGGATTGCAACCGTAAGTGAATTTAGAAATGCCTGCCCAACACCTGAAAATAGTAAAACCTCTCGGTAGTTTTCCAGCGTAAACCTTGGTGGAGACCTAACGGTAAGAAAGACACGCTGACCTTTCTTTTGTTTAAACGCACCCACTTTGGAAATTTGATAGGTACCATCTTCGGATATAGTTAGCGAACTACCGTCTTTGAGTGATACAGAATCGCCAGCTTCGAAGGCTGCCGGTTTCTTGGATGAAATGCCATACAATTTGACAATTTTTGTTTCACCCACATTGAATACGCTTCCCTCGATAATGAATTTTCCGTTCTGCTCAAATTGATGATTTTGGTCTTTTAATCGCTTAATTTCATTTATATTCGATGTTTTTAAGGCAAGCCACCAGCCTGAGGTAGAAAGCTGATCTTTATCACGCAATGAACTCACAAGTAACCCTACCGAGGGCAATATCCAAATTATAACAATTATCAAAAGTATAGAGTTAACAATAAGTTTTCCTGCGAATTTCTTCTTATGCATTCTTAATCTTCGCTTCTAAACCGCTTCAGATTCCAAATCATTATTGGAATCACGCCGATTAGTATAGTAAGGGCTATTGTACTTCCTCGACCGCTATCTCCTCCACCTCTAAACATCCAATCAAACATCATGTTTGCTAGTACCTCTGTATTCCATTGACCGTTGGTCATTGCCAAAACAATATCGAAGACTTTTAATACAAGGATGGTAATTGTGGTCCATATTACCAAGATTGTTTCAGATAAGATTGGAATTAGTATCGAGAAAAAGATTTTCAATTCGCTTGCGCCATCCATCCTAGCAGCTTCAATTATATCACTTGGCACCGACCTCAGAGCAGCAGAAAAAATGACCATGGCCAAGCCGGTCTGGATCCATATCATAATCACCATAAGAAAAAAGTTATTCCAGAACGGTAGAGCTATCCAAGCTTGAGGTTCACCACCAAAATACATAATAGCTGCGTTCAAAATTCCAATTTGCTCATTATTGGGACCACTATAGTTGTATACAAACTTCCAAATTACGCTCGCACCAACGAATGAAATTGCCATGGGCATGAAAATTAGGCTCTTTGCGATCGTTCCCCACCATACTCGATCCGCCATTGCTGCAATTGTTAATCCTAAAAAAGTGCAACTAGCTGGAACCACAAGAAGCCAAAGGAGGTTGTTGAATATACTCTGGTGAAATTCGTTGTTTGTCACCGCCCAGTAGTAATTGTTTAGACCAACAAAATCTCTTCCATACTGATCGTAAAAGCTAAGCCTAAAAGTTTCAAACACAGGATAAATTAAATAGATTGCAAGCATGGTTAGCGCTGGGGTTAAGAAAATCCATGGCCTCACATGCGATTGAAGCCCACGCTTCTTTGAAAATTTTGCTATATATATGTCCAATAAAATATTCGAAACTATGTAATAGGCAAAGCAAACTCCAACTCCACTCAACACATAAATTATTACTGTTAATATATTCATATCATATTGAATAATCCTCGAGCATCTGCCGATGCTCGAGGATTTAATTGTTTATTATTTTATTGCATCCCAACTTGCCTGAATTGCATTAGCAACTTCTTTAGCTGATTGCCCACTGGTGAAATCTACCATACCAGTCCAGAAAGAGCCTGCTCCGATCGCACCTGGCATCAGATCTGAACCGTCAAATCTGAATGTTGTTGCACCCAACAAGATTTCACCTAGCCCTTTGAAAGTATCTGAAGAGTACTTGTCAAGATCAACGCCTTTATGTGGCGTAAGAAAACCACCTTTAGCCATCCAAGCTTCATGGGAAGAAGGATGCTTAAGGAAATCTATAAATGCACGGGTCGCTTCACTATCTTTTGTTATAGAAAATAAAGTCCCACCGCCGAGCACTGGACGCCCTAAATCCTTTTCAGCAAACGCTGGAAAATAAAAGAAGTCATAGTCTGTACCAGCTTCTAAGTCTTTTGGGAAAAAAGCTGGGATAAAGCTTGCTTGCCGGTGCATCATACATTGGGCTGGGGATGTAAATAATCCTGCCGGACTATCACGAAAGTCTGTTGTGGCAACAGCTGCAGCGCCTCCGTTTACCATTGCGTCATCCTTTGCAAATGACCCAAAAAAGTCCATGGCTTCAATAACCCTCGGGTCGTTGAACGGCATTTCGTTGGTCACCCATTTGTCGTAGACGGCTGGATCATGAGAGCGAAGCATCATATCCTCCATCCAGTCAGTAGCAGGCCAGCCAGTAGCATCGCCGGATCCCAAACCAATACACCAAGGCGTAGTACCGTCTGCAATCATTTGCTTGGAAAGTGATATTAAATCTTCCATAGTTTCTGGAACATTATAGCCATTTTCTTCAAAATTGTCTGGAGAATACCAGACCAAACTTTTGACGTTCACTTTATAGAAAAATCCATAGAATTGATCAGTTCCATTCTCATCAGGATAAGTTCCCAAATCTACCCAAGATTGTCCTGCGGCATAATTCTCTTGAACCCAGCCTTTGGTTTTATCGCTCAAAGGTACTAAACCACCTTGAGCTGCCATATTTGCAGCGAGACCTGGTTGTGGAAATATTGCAATATTAGGTGGGCTACCAGCCTTTATGTCGATTACAATCTGCTGTTCAAAACTATCTGAACCAGCGTGTTCCACCGTCGCCCCAGTGGCTGCTTCAAATATATCAATGACCTCGTTGAGGTTTGCTTCATCAGCAGTCAGCCAAGGGCCAGCAAGAGTTACTGTCTGACCCGATAAATCTGGTCCTGAGTAGTCTGCGCTAGCAGGTAAGGTTAAAGCTGCCAGCGCAGCCACCGATGTTAGAATGTTTTTGGTCCGCAAAATAATTCTCCCTTTTATTTCTAGCTCTATTCTATTTATCTTTTCTCTTTAACCATAGTGTTTCTTTTGCAATTCAAGTCCACCTAGCGGCAAAGCGAAATTTAAAGCGCTTTGAATTGTGAAAAGTTTTCTTGTTGTGTCAACACAAAAAGAAGAATACGAACTGTCTTTATTGTGTTAAAGCTGAACAATAGTTGGTCCTGACTAATTTATGAGCACTATTCAGAATTTGATTTAAGATGAAGCACAAGAAAACCTCACTTAAAAGCCTATCAGCTCATTTAGGACTATCCACAACAACTGTTAGTAGGGGCTTGGCTGGATACCCAGAGGTTTCTAAAGCTACTAAAAAAAGAATTAAAGATGCCGCAATTCAACTAGATTATGTGCCGAATAATTATGCAACTAGGCTTTCGAAAGGATACTCTCACACCATTGGGCACATCATCCCGCTTTCTGAAAACAAAATGATTCATCCAATATTCGCTGACTTCATTGCAGGTGCAGGGGAGATATATGCAGAACATGACTTTGATTTTTTATTTTCGGTTGTTTCTAAAAAGAAGGAAATTCAGACTTATCGCGCACTTGCAAACAGCGGAAAAGTTGACGGATTCATTTTATCAGCACCTACGATAAATGACCCGCGTATAGCTTGTCTACAGGAAATGAATATCCCTTACGTGGTGCATGGTAGGTCTATTCAAAGCAAACTATCGAAAAATTTTTCCTGGGTGGATGTTGATAATGAAGGCGGTTTTTTCAAAGCCACTGAATACCTTATTTCGCTCGGTCACAAACATATAGGGCTTCTGAATGGCCATGAAGAATTTAATTTTGCATTGGAGAGGCGTCTCGGATTTGAAATGGCGCTTGAAGAAAACCAGCTTGAACTCAATGAAGCCTGGAATTTATCAAGTCAAATGTCCGAACAAGAGGGTTTTCGCTTAACTCTTGAAATTGTCCAATCAAGTGAGCGCCCATCTGCTATTTTGTGTTCCTCTTATCTCATTGCGCTTGGTGCATCGCGAGCTATCCAGCAAATAGGCCTTAAAATAGCTGATGAAATTTCTATAATGTGTTGGGATGATTGCCTGTCATATTTGAAACAAAATCATGATAATCCTTATTTTACTTGTATTCAGTCTTCTGTATCTGATGCAGGAAGAAATGCAGCCTTGATGATAATCGACATTATTAAAAACCCAGATGTTAAAATTAAAAGAAAATTGATGAAAGGTGTTCTTAAAGTTGGTCATAGCACTGGAAAACCCCAAACAAGTTTTTGACGTTATGTCTTTGTCTCAGTGCTTGAGGGATGGCCTTGGAGTAGAAATGCATTAGGCTGTACAACTGGAACTACGGTCGTTTTCTTTAATAGATTAAGCATAAATTGATAACAACTATTTAAGTTCCTGTATGTTCTCTATTTTCACCAAACCCTACTTTAAATATTCCACGATGTGTTTTTTGCAGTAAACGCGACAAGCATTGAGTGGAGGGGCTTCAACAGCCTTGTCACCTGCAAAGGCCTCAATTTTAAATTCTAAAACTTTTAAAATATTCCTCCATATCAGAGCCCTTGACGTTACTATCTGAAAGTTTCCACGGTAAAGTTTTGGAATTATAATCCTCAATATTTATTTCCTGTTGGTTCTGAAAATGAACTTTACTTGCTAAGTTTCTAAAAAAAATTGCTTCTTCAATTTTAGCTGCCGTCATTTCTCCTTTAGGATCATTATCATGTGAAAAACCGTATTTTTCTGCCAATTCTCCGGTGAATACAATTTTCCCATTAATGGTATTCAACTCTTCAGCCGATGCTTGATCTGAAATAGCAAGAGCGGCTCGCCCAACAAATACCGTACTTTCAGCTCCCGGCCACTTCATAAATTCAGTTTCACAGCCTCCTTGAGGATGTAGTGTAACCGCTTTCACGCCATGTTCGCGTAATTCTATTGCCATATCAGACGTGAGTTTATCCATACCTGCGTGGGCAACGCCATACGCAACATCGAAAGCATAAATAAAGCTCCCTAAGCTAGAAGTTTGGATAATGAGGCCTTCTTTCTGGTTTACCATCAATGGAGCAACAAATTTACTCATGACATAAGAACTTCTAACACCAATATTCATGGCTTCATCAAACACCGATATAGGACGTTCCCAGAATGGCTTTCCGAAATGGGGGGCGATGGCCACAAGACCACCATAGGCACTATTCACCAAAACATCTACTTGGCCTTCATTCGCAGAAACAATGGAAACGAATTGCTCAACCGCAGCATCGTCATTTTGATCTAAAATATATGGATGAACGGTCCCGCCCTTGTCATTTTCAGATGCTTCATCGGATAATGCGTTTAGTGCGTTGCCATTCCTGGCAGTCGCATATACTTTGTATCCTCCTTCTTTGGCAAAGGTAAGCGCAATACCGCGCCCTAAACCACGAGAAGCACCAGTAACGATTGCAATTTTCCCCATAATCAAATCCTTTAAAAATTGAAAGTTGAGCAGACTTTGCCTTCGATATATAACATATTTATATTTTTTATAATACTGACTTGAGTACTCTTTAGATACGATCAGCATTAGACTTGCAGTTGAAATTTAATTCAAACGAAACTAGCCGCTTTGATTAACTTATATACGGGAGATTAGCCTCGAACCAAAATAGGGACGAATTTTTTGGTTAACAAAAGATGAGTTTCGGAATAGTCATCAGCATGTTGGTTGCAAAATTTAAATAAATATTGAAGGATACCTCTATGCTTAGTGTGCTGCTTTATACTTTCGGCGGACTAGCGACCGTTTATGGCCTTTTTCGCACTGGTACGGTAGTTTACTTTGTCTTTGTTCAGGAAAGCGCCGAACTTGAGTGGTTAGCAATACTGCTCCAACCAATTTCGAGAGATCTGAGCGAAGCGTTCACTGTTCTCATAATTGGCCTCATTCTATTATCACTGCGAAGAATTATAAGGATTTTAGACGAATGATGAATATTAAGAGGCTCTTTTTTTTTATATTGTGTTTACTCCTCCCAAATTGGCTAGGCGCTAAAGAGTGGACTACTAGTGATTTTAATGGCGAGGATTACAAGTTCGTTTTCAATATTTTGAAGCTGGGCGAAATCGTTTCTGATTGGACGCACGTTGGTAACCAGTATCTCTTAGTTGAATATGATGATGAGTTCTACGTCTGCGAGATTGACGCGCGAGTAATAAATACCACACATATGATTATTAAATGCAGAGATCGTAGGCTTAAATGAAAAAGCTTTGCGTTATCCCAACTCACTTTTATTCAAGGAATAGAAATTTTGGAATTATTTATAAAAATGGAAGCCAAGATTGCATTAAACCAATCGTCAAAATTCCTAACATATTAATCGTAATAAGGTTCATTCAGACCAAACTGTAAGCGTTTTGGGTTCTAAATAGTTTTGTGATTACATTTTTTAACCCTAATTTACGACCAGTTGTGAACTAGACGGCTAGAAAATTGTGCGACAAGCTTTCAGAAGTATTAAAGATCAAATACCTTTATAAATTAGTACCGAAAAGACTATTTCTCTTGCGAACCGATAACATAATGCACAAAGCGCATATTGATAAAAACCACATTATGAAAAGCAATGGCATTTCAGTGCTTTCGCTTGATAATATCGCTCCAGCAAATGTTGATAGTAAAGCACCAAACGCAATCATCATGGAACTACCCAATCCAGATGCTGTACCCGCCAAGTGTGGCCTAACTGCAAGCATACCAGCGCTTGCGTTCGGCATACAGATGCCATTTCCTAACCCAACGAGGGACATGAAACCGACAAAGGTTACCGCGCTATCGTAGTTGAAATAACTACACACTAAAGACGCCGTTAAGGCAAAAAATAAAATGAGCAGCCCTAGTGAAATCATATTATCGATGCCGAACTTTGTACTGTATTTTCCGGCAAATAAAGTGCCTATTAAAAATCCAAACGCTGGCAGGGCAAAGAAAATACCAAGCTGCTGGGGGTTAAGATTATAAATAACGGAGCCTACGAATGTTCCACCACCTAAAAATGCAAAAAATATTCCTGCCGCGAATGCTGATGCTAAACAGTAACCCCAAAAACGCCAGGATGTGAGTATTTCTGGGTATACTTTGAACTGCTGCAAAAACCCTTTATCATGCTTTGGACTGGTTTCGCCATGGTCAAAGTAGATAATAAACCAGGTAACCAAACCTAGAAATACTATCATCCAAAAATTTGCTTCCCAACCGAAATGACCGCCTAAGTACCCGCCGACCGCAGGTCCCAACATGGGAGCAACTGCCATGCCCAAAGAAATATACGCTATCTTGGAACTGGATTTCTCTGTAGTTGTAGTATCTCGAACAACTGCTCGGGCTAATACCATAGCACATGCTGATGAAGCTTGAAATGCTCTCAGCAACATAAATGTTGCTGTATTTGGGGCATATATGATGCCTATGCTCGATAGAACAAAAATTGCCAATGCCCAGAGTAAAACTGGACGTCTTCCAATATTATCAGACAAGGGTCCTGCAAATAGCTGGAAGATTGCGCTGGAGCCCAAATAAATACCTACAGACAAGCCCATAATGGCTGAAGAGGTGTTGAAATGTTGGGCCATATTTTCAAGGCTTGGCAAAAAACTATTCATTGCTAAAGCAGAAATACTAGCCAGAAGCATCAGAGTGAACATGCTGGGCTGGGTAGTTCTATGCAAAAAACGAGATGAGGGATGTGTTTCCATAAATTTAGCCTAATAAAAGGAAGCAATTATATTTTTTATTTTTAATTGATACCTCGGCATTTATTGTGAACTGTAGTTTTAATTCGCTCCCATTTTGCAATCATAAGCTTTAATATGTTGCAATAGGAAAAAGGGCTTGCGCCAACAGATATTCGGATTACTTTACTGTTTTTAAAACTAACCTTGACTAAACTCCAAGTATTACCAAATTTTAAGCAATTGATCTTTGAACAAATTCTTTAGTTTGTGATTGTGCACTATAGCTGGTCAAAATTATATGAAAATGCCAACTTGCGCACGCATGACTAGCAATTTTTTAGTAATTCTGGGTAGTTGTTTTGTCACCTGCACTATGCAGCGAAAGTCACAAGCAGAGTTTGTCCCAACTTCAAAGTCATTATCTCTTCTATATATCACAATTCGAATAAATTTAGCCGCAGCTGTTGTCGCGTTTTAACGGCTCTTTCACTGAAGTTGCCATATTATGTACTCTTTTTTAGAATTCCTTAAAGGAACTCTTAATTACTTTGCTTTATGTTTTGTTCAATTAGAAAAGCACATTCTTTAGGATGCGTTGATATCAAAAAATGCCCTGCGCCAGGGATTTTATTTGTCTGAGCCTTTGGCATCGTATTTGACAAATGCTTGGTAACCGATTTCATGTGCTTATTGGTTTTATCACCGTAAGCTATTATCGTGGGGTTGGAAAAGTTTCTAAGACTTTTCTCATTTAGATGGAAATGTGGTGCCCCCTGCCAGTCTAAACAGTTTGCTGGTGCTGCCGCATTACATGCTTTTTTAATATTGTCTGGCATGGATCCAAAGAATCCCATTCCACCATAAAAGTCAATTATGCTCTCAGCGGGATTTTCAACACGATCATTTATGTTTTTAAGAAATCTTCTGCTTACAGCCATTACTTCGTCAAAATAACCATTTGGCCCGTATTTAGCCAAGAGCGACAAAGGATTTGCTTCAAAAAGAGTAAGCGACTGCAACATATTTGGTTCCTGCTGGGCAAATGCTAGTGATATGAATCCACCAAAGGAGTGACCAACGAGATGTACAGGAGAACCAATTTTTTCTATCGCATGACTAATTAATTTTGTTTGATGCTCTATACCGCAGTCGTCAAAAGTGCCGGTCTCATCTGTTTTACCACAACCGCATAAACTTATGGAGTAAAAGGAAATTGCAGCCTTAAATTTGGACTTTATTGGTTTCCAGGCAGATGGAGTGCTGTGTGATCCCGGAATAAATAGCACCGGAGTGCCTTTTCCTTCAGAAATAAATTCAATAGTCATCGTGTTTTTGATAAAATTTTAGCTCAGGCTCTTAATAGAGGCTATTACCACATTACGGTAGATTTCCCTGATCGATTTTCGACTAATTTATTAAATACGGCAAGTGAGGAATTGAAACCGCGTACTGAAGTATCATAGGAGGAACTTGGTTGGAAAGTGGTATCTGGGTTAG
>MDTB01195679.1_pt1 | contig 13331 bp, 12 predicted proteins | sample 811161 | NCBI WGS metagenome assembly MDTB01 (sample SAMN05326650, study PRJNA326480) | marine metagenome | isolation source: seawater | place: Mediterranean Sea | collected 2009 | reverse complement strand
TGGTCGAACTGGACGGGAAGACTGGCAAAGAAAAAAGACGTTTCCCGATTCCGGAGCGGGCCACCGATTGCTTGGTCTTCGTCAATCTCTCGGGTCAAGAACGCCCCCAAGAAATCATCGTGAAAGATCGTTATCGAAGAATCTGGGCATATGATTATTCCGGGAAACAACTCTGGGGCGGCCAGTGGAAGCCAGGCGGGTTCCCCACCGCTCACCAGCCTCGACCGATTGATTTGGATGGTGACGGAAAAGATGAAATCATGGCCGGCTACGTCATGCTTAACAGTGATGGTACGACGCGTTGGGTTTATCGCTCAAAGGTCATGGACCAATCCCATGGGCATCTCGACTGTTGCCGCGTCCTGCAGCGCGGAAAAACTCCCGAAGACTTTCGTTTGATTCTTACATGCTGTGGTGACGATAATATTGCCTGCGTCGATGGGAATGGGAAGATTCTTTGGGAGCGACCCGGCCATCATTTCGAGTCTGTGCAAATCGGCAAAATATTTCCCCATCTTGCCGGAGAGCATCTGTTAGTCGACATCGCCCACGAGCCTGAGGGAAAGAACCCGCTCTGGGTGATGGATTCGAGTGGCAACGTGTTAGGAAAAATAATCCTTGAATCAAGTCGAATCCACGATCTGGTCGACTGGACGGGGGATGGCATCAATGAGATCATCGTTTCAGCCGACCGGGGTATCATCGATCAAAAGGGACAACGAATTGCCACGTTCAATACGGGAACTCGAGGAGGCGCCCTCCTTCGTGGAGATATGACCGCCGATGGCATTTGCGACATCACCATCATTACCTCTGATCCGCTGGCAGCCCATGTATTTGAAAATAAAAACGGAGTGACCCCAGCGAATTGTGGATGCGGGGTCAATTTCACACTCTATTGAATTGCATACTGCAATCTGAATTTTTTGGAGAAAACATCGATGGTCAAAACCGAAAGTACGATGCTGCCGATCGGGTCTAAGGCTCCGTCTTTTTCACTTCTCAATGTTGACGGACAGATGGTTTCGCTCGCCGATTCTGCCGATGCGCCCGCATTGTTGGTGATGTTCATTTGTAATCACTGTCCCTATGTCAAACACGTCGCCGACCAATTATCGATTCTTGGCCGCGAATATGCCGAGAAAGGTGTTTCCGTAATCGCCATCAGCTCCAACGATGTAAGTACCCATCCGGCAGACTCGCCCGAACAAATGGTGCGTGAAGCGGAGGAACGCGGTTACATCTTCCCCTACCTTTATGATGCGGACCAAGCGGTCGCTAAATCGTATCGCGCCGCCTGCACGCCTGATTTTTTTGTCTTCGATTCACAGCTACGACTCACCTACCGCGGCCAATTAGATGATAGCCGGCCGGAAAGTGGAATTCCCGTAACAGGTGTTGATCTTCGAACCGCATTGGATGCGACTCTCGAAGGGAAAGCGGCCGCAGAAAACCAAAAACCGAGTCTTGGCTGCAATATTAAATGGATCGACGGACAAGAACCGGAATACTTTCCGCAGACCAGCTAAAAGCGCGGCATTGACGAATGTGGGGTATTTCGGCAAGAATCAAGTGGTCGCTTCGAACGCCAGACGACTCGAGCCGACACCCCGCCTCGTTGCCCATAACCCTTGCCCGGCTAACGTTTCCAGGAGCTTTTCATGACTGCCTCTAAAGCCATTTTCACACTCCTCGCCTTTGTCTTTCTGAGCGTCTCACTCTTACACGCCGACGAGAAGCAGGACAAAAAGGAAACACCGCCCGAGACAGCATCCGCTGAAAAGAGCGATGCGAACGAGGACGATGCACCGAAGGCGGTCAACCTGGTGCCTGACCCCGAATTACGCAAAGTCATCCTCGAAATCAAGCGTCGCCGACAAGTCGACGGCGAAGAGATCACGATGGACGACCTGAAAAACGTCTGGTCGCTGGACGCCAATAAAAAAGGAATACGGGATCTCACGGGCCTGGAACACTGCATCAATCTGGGTGACGCGAAATTAGCCGGAAATGAGATTATTGACGTTACGCCGCTGCGGAACTGCGGAAGTATTCAATTACTCGACCTGGCCGACAATCAGGTCAATAATCCATCGTGTCTCGGTGACCTGAAAAAACTGCAGTATCTCAACCTGGAAAACAATCAAGTCAAATCACTCGACGGGCTGGAGAATTGCGTTGCCCTGAACAGCCTTTATGCAGCCGGGAATTCCATCGTCTCCATCGAACCGGTAGCGGCTCTACAAAAACTCTGGTCGTTGGATTTAAGTCGTAATAAAATTGAAGACATCTCCCCGGTGGCAGCGTTGAAAAGACTGAGTCAACTCGGCCTTGCCGGCAATCTGATTTCGGATGTTTCTTCAATCCCGCCGGGTAACGGGATGTATTCCACTTATTTGAGCGGCAATAAAATTGCCGATATCGGTCCGCTTGTAAAACTCGCTCAAACCGACGCCGAAGGTGATCGCCGGTTCGCAAGTTTCTGGCGACTCTACCTCGACGACAATCCGCTTGACGAAGAATCAAAAACGCAGGGCATGGAGTTGCTTCGCGAAGCCGGTGTTCGCCTGAACCCTGAAAAGAGCTAAAGCGAACCTGTTGAATATTCGCTAGCTGCACCATCATTCGCGCCCCACCCATCTTCGCGCAGCTTGGAATTCTGCTCGATTTTTACCGACGAGGGATACTAACCACACTTCTTTCAATATGGTACGTTATCCGTCTTCGTGGGCGCGCCGCCCGTTCGCTATCTGTTTCTCGAGCCCTTTTGAGGTATCGCTTGATGCTTGACCAAATTCGGACCCAACTCGGTAAAGACGCCGACCATCTTCTGGATCACACGTGCACCACCGTTTCCAAAGATCGCCTGCATCTGCCGGGACCTGATTTCATCGACCGTATTTTCCTCGATACGGATCGCAACTCTCGCGTCATCGGGAACCTCCAATGGATCATGAACACGGGACGTTTGGCAGAAACCGGCTACACTTCTATTTTACCGGTCGATCAGGGTATTGAGCACACTGCGGGTGCATCGTTCGCACCGAACCCGGATTACTTTGATCCAGAAAATATTGTCAAGCTTGCCATCGAGGGCGGTTGCAACGCTGTCGCGTCGACATTTGGTGTGCTGGGCGCTGTCGCCCGCCGATACTCGCACAAAATTCCCTTCGTTGTAAAAATTAATCACAACGAACTGATGACCTATCCGAACCACTATGATCAGATATTTTTTGGCTCTGTAGAACGGGCGTTCGATATGGGCGCTGCCGCGGTTGGTGCCACCATTTATTTCGGATCCGAAGAATCCGATCGCCAGATTGTCGAAGTCGCAGGCGCCTTCGAGCACGCCCATAACCTGGGAATGGCGACAATCCTCTGGTGTTATCTTCGAAATGATGGATTTCAAAAAGATGGAACGGATTACCATGCGGCGGCTGATCTTACAGCCCAGGCCAATCACCTCGGAGTGACGATCCAGGCCGATATCATTAAACAGAAACTTCCGGTTAACAACGGTGGCTTCAACGCGATTGGCTTTGCCAAGACATCCCCGTTGGTATACGACCAACTTTCCTCGGACCACCCTATCGACCTCTGTCGCTACCAGGTAGCGAATTGCTATATGGGTCGGATGGGGCTCATTAACTCAGGCGGTCCCTCATCCGGCGATGGCGATCTTGCCGAAGCCGTCAGGACGGCGGTGATCAACAAGCGAGCTGGTGGGATTGGACTCATCAGTGGCAGAAAAGCGTTCCAACGGCCGCTGGCCGATGGCGTTGCCCTCCTCAATGCGATTCAGGATGTCTATCTTGAACCTGGCATTACGATCGCTTAATCGTTTTGTGATGCCCCGCGTCGAGGTCGACCTGCATTCCCCTACCAAGCAGGCGATAGACGTTTTGGGGCCGCTCGATGATTAGTTTCAATTCCGCTTCCAGTACCTCAAAACTGAAGTACTCGCTCGCGATGTGGTAATTATGATCAACCAATTCCTTTCGGTACTGCGCGTCGCCTAATAGGCGTTGTGCTTGCAACACCGTCTCGTGACTCAAAAAGCCATCGAAGGTCACCGTCTTGAATCCACAAGGCTCAATATCCGTGCGGTAGATAAGATAGCGATTGCATACCACCGGTCGTCGATGATAAATCGCTTCTAAAAATGCGTTTCCAAAACCCTCGTATTCGGAGGGGTAAGTTACCAGATCCGCCTGGCAAAGCACGTCACTCAATCTGTAGCGAGGCATTCCTTCAGCATTTGTACCCCGCTGCTCACCGATCCACTTCCCGGCCATGATCAGCGTGACACCTAATAACTCTGCGTACTCTCGAATCCTCTCGAGATAAAGGTCGCCTTCATCCCCCGACTCGTGAGTAATAACAAGCTTAGGCCGCTTTAAGCCGAGTCGGCTTACCAGTTCGATCGCATGCTCAATTCCTTTTCGAGCAACCACTCTTGTGGGCTGTAAAATTAATGGCTCGTCGTGTGCTAACCCGACAACTTTCCGGAATGACATCGCGTATTCATCCGGGGGATCCGGCGGGTTCTTGTAATCCATCACATTGGGGATAATCCGGCAGGAAAGACCAGTGCGGCGACTGAACTCCTCCTCCTGGAGACTGTTGATTACAACGTGTTGAATTTGCGGCAATGCGGGTGGAAAGGCATATCGCAATAAATCTTTAACACTACTTACCCGGTATCTGTCTCGCTCCCAATAGAAATCGTGATGATGCGCAAGGCACCCGATAGGCAACTCCTGAAGCGTCTCAACGATTCCGATGCCCAACGGAAGATTCATCGGTATCGTGAGTGCATTTTCGGGAATAATCGCATCGAGTTGGAAATCACTAATGGCTGTCTTAAGTTGCGTGCGGATACGCGTAGTCAAGTTCTTAATTTCATTGGTGAGTGCCTCAGAGCGAATTTCTGAGCTGAACGCCTCAGTGGTAATCTCTTTGATTGGTGGATAATTGAAATGTGCTTCCTCAATCAACGCCGTACGGGCCGCCGGGCGATCCGACTGACCCGTGATATAAAAACATTCCACCCCCATCCCGGACAACACCTGACTCCACTTCTCGACTTCAAGTGAAACACCATCGGTGCCTGCAATGCGCGTCGAAACAAATCCGACTCGCCATGGTTGTTGTGCGGCCATCGACATTCCCTTCGCGTTGCCCCAAGGTGTGTGGGCCCCGATTACCCTGTCCAGTCAAATCTAGTTATTCAGCGCACCCCAGATGGATGGGTCCACCTGAAGTAAATCCTCAATCTTTTCAATCGTATAATCCGCAGCGGGATATTCATTAACGAGTTTCTCATCCAGTGCGTAGTGCCCCTGCCGCGGAAATATTGTCGTTACCCGAGGACCTAGCTGTTCTTTCACAGACGAAAGAATGCGTAACTTGTCATCGATCAAAACATACCGCTTTGCAGGATACTGCTTCTGTACATCGTCAAGCTCTTGTTCTTTATGGATGTAAATCATCACCCGCCCATCGACTGCGGCTCGGATTCCAGAACATGCAATTTTATGCGGCTGAAAGACAACATCACCGTCGGTAAGAATTGCAACCGTGCCAAACGAAGAAAAAGCCTGCAGCACTTCAAGTGCGCGCGGGAAAACACGATCAGAGAACGGATAATTCAGTAGATAAGATGCAATCTCTGGAAGTTGATGGTCGTAGGGATGCTCGCGTCGATACCGCTGGAGCGCCCCAAGATAGTCTGCATAACCGAGTTTCTTCCGCACCTTTTCAAATATCTTCCAATATCGCTTTTCCGCTTGATCGCTCAGTTTTAGCCGCAAATGTTTCCGCAAATCCTCGACAACCGAATCGTTGTCGAGGAGAGTGTTGTCGACATCAAACAAAAATACCGTATCGACTTGGTTCATTCGTCAATCCTTTACTTGAAACAAATCATACGCTGACCGGTTCATCCGGTTGTACACCGATCTCATCAACCGAGCGCATCAACCGCATCGGCAATCGATGATTCTGAGCGGAATATTGCTGACCCTGCGACAAGGACATCCGCGCCTGCTGCGATCGCCTCAGGGGCAGTTGCCGGACTGATGCCACCGTCTACCGAAAGTTCGCATTGCAAACCAGCCGTATCAATTTTGTCTCGCAGTGCGATCACCTTAGCAAGCGTGCTGGGAATGAGCGCCTGACCACCAAATCCGGGATCCACCGTCATCACCAGGACCTGATCGACTTGATCAATGATCGCATCAACCGCATCAACCGGCGTGGCAGGATTAATTACCACGCCGATGCCGATCCCCAAATCTTTTGCGGCTTGTACGGTGCGATGGAGGTTCGATTGCCCCTCAACGTGCACCAATAATGAGTCACTCCCCGCTTGCTGAAATAACTCCAAATAACGGATCGGTTCATCAATCATTAAATGGGTCTCGAGCGGAAGTGATGTCACCTTACGAAGCGATGCCACGACCGGAGTCCCAATACTGATATTCGGCACGAAGTGTCCGTCCATCACGTCGACGTGAATTCTATCGACACCCGCCTGTTCGGCCCGGTCGACCGCCGCGGCGAGGTGTCCGAAATCGGCAGCGAGAATGGAAGCCGCGACTTTTATTTTACGTTGTGTCGGTTGTGATTGTTTGGTCATCGCGGCCTAGCCCAATATCGATTCGGGGAGTTTTGCAGCGGCCACTTGATCAAGAAAGTACATGAGCGACCCGTCTGAAGGAGCGATCTGCTGCGAAGGAAATTGTTCTGGATTTTTCGCACCACAAAGCACCTCAAATACGGGTTCGGTTTTCGACTCACCGGCAATGAGAAACGCGACCGCATGGGCAGCATTGATTACGGGCACCGTCATCGTCATCCGCCGCGTGTTGAGTTCAGGCACGTCATTTGCCACGACCCATCGTCGCTCTTCGTTGAGTGCCGAGGTATGCGGAAACAGGGAAGCGGTATGAGCGTCCGTACCCATCCCCAAAAGAATCAAATCGAACGCCGGCGGGGATCCCGCCGGATCGATACCAAACCGTCCGGCAATCAATTCTTGATACGCCATCGCTGCTCCGTCCAGATCATCATCTTCGGCATGCATCCGGTGAATCTGCTCATCGGCTAGCGCAATTTTCTCAAAGAGTGCTTCTCGAACCATGCGGAAATTGGAATCGGGATGATCGGGAGCCACCGAGCGTTCATCACCGAAGAAAAATTCTGTTTTGGACCATTCAATCTGCTGCCGAAACCCTCGAGATGCAAGAATTTGATATAGTTCGCGGGGCGTGGATCCCCCGGCAAGCACAACATTAAAACGTCCACGTTCGGCAATCGACTGCTCGGAGCGCTCACGCCACATACTTGCCGCTTTCTCACAGAGACCGCTAGCGGATTGATCTACGAGAAACTGTGGGTTACCCATGATTTCATTCGTCCATCGAAGTTTTAAATAAGATGATCATTATACGTAGACTCGCCACTGCCTTCCATCGCGCGACAGAAGCGCGTCGGCCTCCGCCGGTCCCCAACTGCCACTGGAATAGTCGGTTAATGATTCCGGATTAACTTCCCACTCAGCCTGGATACCGGCGATTGCCCTCCAACCGGCTTCCACCATGTCCGCCCGCCGAAACAGCGTCGCTTCTCCACGAATACAGTCATAGAGCAGCCGATCATATCCTGTTGCGGGTGCGCGGCCAAAATAGTCCGCATACCTAAATTCCATATCGACTTCATCCAACTCTAACAGGGTACCCGGAACCTTGGTCACGAACCGCAACGAGATTCCCTCATCGGGCTGTATCCGTATGATTAATTGATTCGGCTCGAGCGACTCAACCGTCGTTTCGCGAAATGGTGTAAAGGGAGGTTTTTTAAACTCCACTACAATTTCCGTCACCCTCTCTGCAAGTCGCTTACCGGTTCGCAGATAAAAAGGAACACCCGCCCAGCGCTGATTATCAATTGCAAGCCGCATTGCCACATAAGTCTCCGTCAACGATTCGGGATTGACGTTCTCTTCATCCCGGTAGGCCGCAAGTTTTTTTTCGTCAATCGTACCCGGACCATACTGCCCACGAATCACATTCCGCGTCACATCTTCGCCTTCGAGCGGGCGGATCGCCCGCAATACTTTGACTTGCTCGTTACGCATGTCATCGGCCCCGAACGACAGCGGCATTTCCATGGCAATCAAGGAAAGAAGCTGAAGAATGTGATTAGGAATCATGTCACGGAGCGCCCCGGCATGCTCGTAGTAGCCCCCACGCCCCTCAACGCCAAGTGTCTCCGCCACCGTCACCTGGACGTGGTCGATATAAAGATTGCTCCAGAAGGGTTGAAACATACCGTTCGCAAAACGCAATACGGCAATATTCTGAACCGTTTCCTTGCCGAGATAATGATCGATCCGATAAATCTGATCTTCGCCCAATTCACGTTGTATGTCGGCATTCAGTTGTTGTGCGGATCCAAGGTCATGACCAAAGGGCTTTTCAATGACCACCCGTCGCCAATAATCTGATGTCTCGGCGATCAGACCTTCGTTTCCGAGTGCGTGAATCACCGGACTAAAGAGGGTCGGCGCTGTGGCAAGGTAGAAAAAGGCGTTGCCCCCCGTCCCACATTGCTGATTTATTTCGGACATCCTGGCCTTCAGACGCTCGTATGTTTCCGCCTGGGTAACGTCCCCGGACATATAAAAGAAATGCGGAATCAACTTCTCCTTCATCGACTCGGTCAACTCACCGGGTGCCAACTCCTCCATGTCCGCAATAATTTTTTTCCGAAACGCTTCATCGGTCATCTCTTTACGAGAGATCCCAAGGATTGCAAACGAGGAATCAAGCAATCCATCTCTCGAGAGATTAAAGATGGCCGGCATGAGCTTTCGCTTGGCAAGGTCGCCCGATGCGCCGAAGATAACACCAAGAAACGGGCCCGTCTGAGGGTGATCTTTTTCAGCAGTCGTCATGAAATTCCTCGAGTCATCAAGCAAACTTACCCGCCGGCCGCCCGTTCCACATGACCACCAAATTCCTTCCGCATTGCCGAGCAAATTTTGTCGGCAAACTCGGCCTGATCGCGGGATGAAAATCGCTGGTACAGGGCACTCGATAACACGGGCGTAGGCACTGATTCATCAATGGCTGCATTGATCGTCCAACGTCCCTCACCCGAATCGGAAACTCTTCCCGTGAATGAATCAAGTGTGGGATCCTTGATGAGTGCCTGTGCGGTAAGGTCTAACAGCCAGGATGCGATCACACTTCCGCGACGCCAGACCTCTGAAATATCTGCGAGGTTGAGATCAAACTGATAATCTTCTGGGTTGCGCAACGGTGCTGTTTCCGCGTCGACTTCGCGGCCCCGATTGCCAACATTCGCATGGCGCAAAATATTGAGCCCCTCAGCATAGGAGGCCATCACGCCGTACTCAATTCCGTTATGTACCATCTTCACAAAATGTCCGGCCCCGCTCGGACCGCAGTGCAAATATCCGTGCTCCGCAGTGCCGTCGCCCGATTCGCGACCCGGCGTACGGGGCGCTGAATCCGCGTCAGGTGCAAGTGTTTGGAATACAGGATCCAACTGCGCGACCGCTGCATCGTCACCGCCAATCATCATGCAATAACCGCGCTCTCGACCCCACACGCCACCGCTCGTACCCACATCCAGATAATGAATCCCATCCTTCTTTAACGTGCTCGATCGCGCCATGTCATCCTTGTAATAAGAATTTCCTCCATCTATCAGAATGTCACCTTTTCCCAGCAGAGGAGAAAATTCAGCAACCGTATCCCCCACAACGCCTGCAGGCACCATCATCCAGATTGCCCGCGGTTGGCTCATTTTTTTAATGAGCGCCTGAGGGCTTTCCGCTGCGATTGCGCCTTCATCAGCAAGCGCGTCGCGTGCTTTTTCATTTTTATCGAAGACCACACATTCGTGACCACCCTCCATGAGCCTCCGAACCATATTGGCACCCATGCGACCAAGCCCAACCATCCCTAATTGCATAATTCGTATCCTTTATTCGCACGCGTTATGAGGGCTGACTTACCCTTTGTTTGGCAAATTCTTTCAACTTTACTGTGTCGGCTGCAAAACGGCGAATTCCGTCTGCGAGTTTGTCCACGGCCATCGGGTCCTCATTATGCATCCAGCGGAATAATTTTTCGTCCAAATGAATTTTGTCCAACGACTCGGCTTTGGCAGCATCGACCGTAAGTTTCCTGGGGAGTTCTCCTTCGGTTTTCTGCATCTCATCGAGCAGTTCAGGACTAATGGTCAGCAGGTCGCATCCGGCCAACTCCGTAATTTGTCCGACTTTGCGGAAACTTGCCCCCATCACCTGTGTCTTATAGTCGAAATGTTTGAAGTAATTGTAAATCTTCTTAACACTCTTTACCCCCGGATCCTCCTCAATCGGAATATCATCGACGCCCTGATCTTTTTTGTACCAGTCGTAGATCCGACCCACAAAAGGCGAAATCAGCGTGACCCCGGCTTCTGCACATGCGACCGCCTGCGCGAAACTGAATAGTAGCGTTAAATTGCAGTGAATCCCCTCCTGCTCCAATTGCTCCGCGGCCCGTATTCCTTCCCAGGTGCTGGCAATCTTAATCAGCACCCGCTCCGGACCGATGCCACGCTCCTGGTAAAGGCCAATTAATTCTTTGGCCTTTGCAATCGTTCCTGCCGTATCAAAGCTCAAGTGCGCATCGACTTCCGTGGAGACTCTGCCAGGAATGTGTTGCAGAATTTCGCAACCGAAGTCAACGAACAACTTGTCGAGAAAGGCGCTGGCCGAGTCACCGTCCGCATCACGTCCGTATTCCAGCGCGTCATTCAAATAAGTCTCATAGGCCGGCATCTGCGCTGCCTTGTAAATCAGACTAGGATTCGTTGTAGCATCCTGTGGCGTGAAATCAGCGATTGCGGCAATATCGCCCGTATCCTCAACGATCGTCGTCATGTTTTTGAGCGAATCGACAAGACTGGACATCATAAACTCCTCTTACGTTGATACTTGACTTAAATAATTTTAAAGCGTGACTCCGAGGGTATTTTTCCCGCTTCCCCCGCCGCACGTTGATTGGCAACCAGGTGTTCGCACAACAGATACACCGTTTCGACCTCATCCTCCGCATCCATGATCTTCGCAATCTCCTCGGCCGTTTGCGGCGTATCGGTCAAATGGGCCGCAATTTTATTTTGAAGTTCCAGAACAACTGCCGCGGCTTTTTTTCCGGCCTCCACCCCAGGCTGATGATAGGCATTAATATTTACCAGCGAACCATAAAAACCAACTGCTCTTTCGAAAAGCGCAATCAATACGCCCACGGTCCGGGCATTCACGCGCTGCACCGATAACGTCATCGATTGCCTCTCATTACCATAAAGCGCCGACCGTGTTCCCACAAGAAATCCATGCAGATAGTCCCCTGCTGTAATGCCCGGTTCTACCTGCACCGTATCGTTCTCCAATTCAAGAACGCGAATGAAAGTGACGAAAAAGTTATTGATACCATCTCGAAGTTGCTGAACGTATGCGTGCTGGTCGGTCGATCCCTTATTTCCGTAGACGGCAATTCCTTGATCCACACGGTTTCCGTCCCGGTCAAGCCGCTTACCGAGCGACTCCATCACCAGTTGCTGCAGGTAACGACTTAGCAGCAATAATTGATCCTTATAAGGAAGCACCACCATATCTTTCAGTCCCCGACCACTCGTGGCCGAATACCACATCAAGGCCAGAAGCGCTGCCGGATTTTGCCTTGTTATTCTATCCCTGGTGACTGCATCACACGCTGCGGCACCGGCAAGCATTGCATCAATATCAATCCCCTCGAGCGCCGCCGGCAGTAAACCGACTGCTGAGAGTTCGCTGGTCCTCCCTCCAATCCAATCGAACATCGCGAACCGCTGAATCCAGTTTTCCGATTCGGCCAATTGATCCATCTTGGAACCGGGCATCGTCACCGCTACCGCGTGCCTGGAAAAATCGAGATCTCTATTTTCGAACGCTGCCCTGACAACGGCCATGCCGTTACGGGTATCGGGGGTTCCGCCGCTTTTAGTAATCACAATGACCAATGTTTCGCCAAGTCGATCACCCAGTCGATCCAACGTGCGGGCAATTCCCCCTGGATCAGTGTTATCCACAAAAGAAATATCCATCTTCGAATTCGCAACTGTCGTCAGGGCATCGGAAACAAACATCGGACCCAGTGCCGAACCACCAATACCAATCGAGAGTACGTGAGAAAAATGACTGCGACTCGGCGGCTTGATCTTGCCCGCATGCACATCTGAGGCAAACTTTTTAATCTGCGTCAGCGTGTTCCGGATTTCATTCGCGATTTCCTTGGTTGGCGATAATTCCGGATCGCGGAGCCAGTAATGCCCGACCATCCGTTGCTCGTCAGGGTTTGCAATGGCACCACCCTCGAGGGCATCCATTTCATTAAACGCCTCTTGCATGCGGGGTTCCATCTCGGCCATAAATTTGTCATCAAAATCAATTCGACTAATATCCAACGACAGATCGATCTGCGGACATGCGCAATAAAATTGATCGAATCGTTTCCACAGGGTCTTGCCTTCTGCCATCAGTTTTCCTTCATCCTGTTCAACCAAGCGAACGTACTACGATTCTTCGAGCGCTGCGACTTTTTCTAATCTCCGACGATGTCGTTCAGCACCGCTGAACTCAGCAGATAAAAATGCAGTCACGACATCCCAGGCCAATTCAATTCCTATGACCCGACCACCTAGGCAGACAATATTCATGTGGTCATCTTCCACGCCCTGACGGGATGAAAAATGGTCGTGGCACAATCCACATCGGATGCCATTAATTTTATTTGCTGCGACCGAGGCGCCGACACCACTGCCACAGACTGCAATGCCGCGATCATTCTTACCGCTGGCCACGGATCGAGCCAGCGGAACAATGTAGTCAGGATAATCATCCTGAGTATTCAATTGGTGCGCGCCAAAGTCTTCGACCGCATGACCCGCATCGCGCAGCCGCTCGGTGAGCTGTTCTTTTAATCCGAATCCGCCATGGTCTGCTGCAATCCCGATCTGCATGGGGAGTCCGTTCTGAACGTGCTAACGTAGTCTAACGCCAATAACAAACACGTTTTACCCGATTCACCGGTCACAGAATACCACCGAGCGATCCCGGTTTCGACCGATCAAGCCGAATGAAAAGGTACCTAAGCATAGGAGCAACAGCGACGAGGGCTCAGGCACCATGGGCATACCACCTCCCCCGCTACTTCCGTTGCCCAGATAGGATTCAAGATAGAGGGATTCGGCATGCATTTTTTCCGTCA
>MDTB01036115.1_pt1 | contig 13331 bp, 14 predicted proteins | sample 811161 | NCBI WGS metagenome assembly MDTB01 (sample SAMN05326650, study PRJNA326480) | marine metagenome | isolation source: seawater | place: Mediterranean Sea | collected 2009 | reverse complement strand
ATTTTCTATCCCACTTACTGATACAGACTCAAGGGGCATTCTTTCACCAAAGGCAATTGAACCTAATATATTAATTTTAAATTTAGCATCAAAGCCTCCAACATCGTTAGTGGGATCTGATTCAGCAAAACCCAAATCTTGAGCTTCTTTTAAGCTTTCATTAAAAGTTTTATCACTATTATGCATAGAACTTAAAATATAATTTGAAGTCCCGTTAATTATTCCTGTTATTTTTGAAATATTATTTTGCTCAAGCATATCAATAAGTACTTCTATAAGCGGTATTCCAGCTCCTACAGCTGCTTCAAATCTAAGTTTTACATTTTTTGAGTCGGCTAACTTTGTTAGATTGTCAATGCTATTAGAAATTATTTCCTTGTTTGCTGTAACAACATTTTTTCCAGAAAGAATGGATTTCTCAACATATTCTTTGGCTGGGTTCATGCCCCCAATTAATTCAACAACTATACTTATATCTGAATTTATAAAATTATTAAAATCATCTGTAAGCTTCTTAGAAAAATTATTATCTGAGCCAAATTCTGAATCCAGAACTTTTAGATATTTTTCTTTGTCTCTAACAAGTATTTTTTCTACACTCAAAATATTTTTAATTTTAACATTTAAACTTAAATCTTTTAAGACCTGCAAGCCAACATTTCCTATGCCTATAATTCCAATTTTCAATTTACACCTTTATATAATTTATTATTTAATAATATCATTAGCCAAGTCATTATCGTTAAATAAAGATGCAACTTGCACTTTTTCATTTATCCAATTAAATGTTTCATTATCTAATCCATATTGCATATCGACTAGCCTGCTCCTTTCATTAAAAAAGTTAGTTAAAACATTATTTGAAATTTGTTCAAAATTTTCTTCAGATAGTTCATGTGATTTCTTTACATCACTAATAACGTAGAACTTAAATACAGAATTTTCTTGGTCAATATAAGGTTCTGACAATTTTTTGGGTTCTAAATTAGCACTTTGATCATTTCCAAAAATTAAGCTATCTAGTTCAGGCATTATGCCTTTCGGTATCCATCCAAAATCACCTGCACCTCTTAATGAATTAGGATCAATTGAATATTTTTTAACAACATCTCCAATATTATTAGTAGAGGTAATTTCTTTTTGAATTTTATTTATATTTGACAGAGAAATATCTTCTAATGCAATTTCATAAACATATTTATGTTCTTGCAAAGCTGGTATTTCACGAGATAATTCTCTTCTTAATTTTTCTCTGAATAAACTTTTTCTTACAATCTCTTTAAATTTTCCTTCATTCATTTGAATTTGGTTGAGAAATTGGATTTTCTTTTCATTAAATGCCTCTTCATCTTCCATAGTTTCCAATTCAAAATTATTATAAAAACCCAATTTTAAGTAGAATGCTTCATCAATTTCCCAATCATCTACTGTTAATCCATACTCTGTAGCAGATAAATAAGCTATTTCATTTTCTGCAAGAAGCTGAAGTGACTGAAAAAGTGAAGAGCCTAAATCAAATTGATTGCCTTGTTCTTCTGATAACCTTTGATTAAACCTAATAAAATCGACTAAATCTTTTCTTGTGAATTCCTTTTCTTCAACTTTAAGTGCTGTTTTTTGATATGGAACCCATACGTTTATCAAATAACTTGTTGTGGGCACTAAAAAAATAACAATTGAAATAATTATTAATATAATGAGAAGCTTAGATTTTAATTTCTTTTTTTCTTTTATTGAATTTACTATTTCTTTTCTAGACAAAGGTTCGTTCATAATGAATTTATGATAACGATATTATGAAGATTCTTCTTTATCCTCAGCTTCACTATTTTCAGCAATAGGATCGTCTGAAGAAACTTCATCAACTGAACCATTATCAGCAACTTCATCTGAATTGACTTCAGAAGATGGAGCATTTTTCTCTTCTGGAATCGTTGAATTTGTATCAACTTCTTCTTTAACTACTTCCTCAGAATTTCTTTTTCCAATATCTAACAAAGATGTATCGTAATTATGATTACTAGCAAATGGTAATAATGCCATGTGCCTTGCTCTTTTTATAGCAGCAGTTAGACTTCTTTGGCATTTTGAAGACAATCCATTTCTTTTAGCAGAATCAATTTTGCCAGTTTCAGAAACATATTTTTTTAATAGGCCAACAGCTTTATAGTCGAAACCCTCTTCAGGACAATAACCTATTTTTTCCGGTCTACGAGAAATATTTTTTCCCCTGGATTTTGGTCTTTTACTATCTCTTTTTCTTGTTACCATGGTAAATCCTTATCTTCATCATCTGAATCTACAGCCTTTGATTCAGAACTAACTTCATTTTGGCTTGAATTTTGATTTATTGATTCTGCTTCACTTTTGGTCGATAGAAAAGTAACGTCATTTGCAATTACCTCAAATGATTTTCTTTGGTTACCGTCTTGGCCAACATATTCACTGCTTTGAAACCTGCCCTCAACATATACTTTCTGGCCTTTAGAAAGATATTGATTAACATTCTCGGCAGTCCTTGCAAAACATACTATATTAAACCACTCAGTCTCATCTTTAAATTCATCTCCGACTTTCCTTCTTCGGTTAACAGCTATACTAAAATTAGCTACAGGATTACCGTCAGGCGTATATCTTAATTCAGGATCTTGGCCGACATTTCCAATCAACATAACTTTATTTAAACTTGCCATTATTACCTTTTGTTCCTATAAATTTCAGGAATTTCATCCATTTTATTTGGAGATATAAGGATATCTTCTTTTTTAATAACAGTAATTAAGTGTCTCAATACTTTGTTGTCTTTATTCAACTTATCGTTAAGATCATTAATTTTCATAGTATCCATAGCAAACCTAGATAAGTAATAATTACCATCTTTGCTTCCTGACAATTCATAAGCTAGTTTTCTTTTACCATAATTTTCAAATTCGCTTATTTCGCCACCTGAGCTAGAAATATTATTTTTAATAACAGAAATGATTTGTTCTTTGGATTCTTCAGTCTCCTCAGAAGATAAAATCCACATTAATTCATAATTATTTATTTGTGACATATTATGTATCCTTTTCCAAGTATGGGATTTTAGCGCAAATCCTTAAAAGTAACAATTATTTCTATTAATCTACTCCAGGCAATTTGTATGCTTGAGCTAATTCTTTTACCTCATTTGATAATTTAGTTAATTTTTTTTCATCATTTCTTGAATTAATTATTTCAACAATTAAGTTGCCTAAAATATTCATTTGGCCTTCCTTCATACCTCTGCTAGTTAATGCAGGGGTCCCGATTCTTATTCCAGATGTAATTTTTGGGGGATGACTGTCATAAGGTATACCATTTTTATTAACTACTATTCCTATTTTTCGTAATAAAGTAGAAATTTCTGCTCCTGTTAAATTATTTTTTGATAAATCTATAGTAAATTGATGATTATCCGTTCCACCAGAAACAATTCTAAAACCTAATTCTGATATAACTGACGATAACTTTTTTGAGTTCTTAACAACCTGAATTGAATAATCTTTAAAACCTTTTTTTGAAGCTTCTTCGAATGCTACAGCTTTTGCAGCAATCATATTCATAAATGGTCCACCTTGAATGCCAGGAAAAACAGATTTATCAATTATTTTTGAATAATCTGATTTACACATAATCATAGCACCTCTTGGGCCCCTTAATGTTTTGTGGGTTGTTGTGGTCACAAAATCGGAGTATGGAACCGGAGAAGGATGAACTTTTGAAGCAACAAGTCCAGAAATATGCGCTATGTCAGATAATAAATAGGCACCAACTTTATTTGCTATCTGAGAGAACCTTTCAAAATCAATAATTCTAGAATAAGCGCTAGCACCACAAATTATAATTTTAGGTTTTTTTTCTAATGCAATCTTTTCTACATGATCGTAGTCAATTAATTCTGACTCACGATCAACTCCATAAAAATTACAGTCATATATTTTTCCTGAAAAATTTACTTTTGAACCATGACTTAAATGGCCTCCTTGGTCTAATTTCATTGAAAGGATGCTATCTCCAGAATTCATTATTGCTAAAAAAACAGCCATATTTGCCTGAGTCCCACTATGCACTTGGACATTAACATGTTCACAATTAAATATTTTTTTAGCTCTTTCAATTGCTAAATTTTCCACAACATCAGATATTTCACAGCCTTCATAATACCTTGCACCAGGATAGCCTTCAGCATATTTTGTGCTAAATATGGAACTGCATGTATCTAGAACATTTTTTGATGGATAATTCTCAGACGCAATGAGATTTAAACCAAATCTATGATTTTCTTCTTCAAGATTTATTAACTTACTTATTTCCTGATCTTGCATAAATTTCCTAATAACTATGATTTATTATTATCATTATAAACAAAAATAATTTAAATTCATGAGATTTTTTGATATTAAAACGAATATAATACCTAGGGTTGATCCAAATTGTGATTCAATTTCTGAAAGCCTAAAATTACTAAATAAATTTAGAAATAACAATATTATTAAGATTTGTTCCACACCTAACTATTTCGATTTAGAAAATAAAAATATTAATGAAATTGTTATAGATATTCAAAAAGAAGCTAGTAAATTAGAAAATTTTGAAATACCCGAAATATATACTTCAACTCTTTATCCAATAAATACAGACTTGATTGGCTTAGATGAAATAATTTCAATAAATAATTCAAGGTTTTTAATTTGTAAATTTCCTAATTATGGCATACCAAGAAACTACTTGGAAAAACTAAAATACTTTGTAAATAATAATTATATTCCGATTTTAACAAATATTGAAAATTCTCAAATAAAAATTAAAAGTATAAATGAACTCATAGAAATTGGATGTTTTTTTGATATTGATATAAATAATTTTTTTAATTTTAAAACTAAAACATCCATTAAATATATTAAATATATGGAAAATAAAAATTCTATTTTAACAATAAGCGGATTTAATAAATTAGAAAATTTTAACAATAATTTTGAAAAATTTAGTAAACAGACCAAGATTGATTTGGATAAATTGAAAAAAATCTATTGCTGGGAAAATCCAAATTTAATTATTTCAAGTTAAACGATAACTTCAGTGCACCATTTTAAGTACTTTTGATCATCCCCTTTGACAATTTTAAAATATTTTTCTTGTAATTTCTTTGTCAGCGAACCTATATCTCCGTTCATTATATCTCTATTGTCAACTTGACCAACACTAGTGATATGTGCAGCAGTTCCAGTTAAAAATACCTCATCGGAGAGATATATTTCACTTCTATGAATTTTTCTTGATTCGATTTCAATATTAAATTCATTCAGCGCAATCTCAAATACACAATCTCTGGTAATGCCAAGCAAACAATTTTCTGTTTCAGATGGTGTAATCAAATGATCGTCTTTAAGCATAAATAAGTTTTCACCACTTCCCTCTGAAACACTGCCATCAAAGTTAAGTAAGATTGCTTCATCAAAACCTGCTAATGTTGCCTCAGTTTTTGCAAGTATACTTGTAGTATATAAACCAGAAAGCTTAACACCTGTAGGCATCATGGAGTCATGAGGTCTTCTCCATGAAGATGTTTGACATCTTATTGGCTTCTCATTATCAATATAATTACCAAAGGGTACTATCATCAATGCAAAGCTGCTATCAAGTTCGTGCAACTTTAAATTTGCAACTTTTTCTTCACTTTTATAAGCCAATGGTCTTATATAAATATCTTCTTTATAGCCAGATTCTTCAATAAGGTTAATTGTAATTTTACATAAATCTTCTACTGAATAATTTATGTTCATATTTAGAATTTTGCAACCTTTTATAAGCCTTTCATAATGCTCTTTAAGCCTAAAGATATACATTTTATTTTGATTTGAATTCCAATTACCTCTTATTCCTTCAAAAACTGCAGTTCCATAATGAAGAGCATGGGTCATTATCCCAACTTTTGCAGAATTAACAGGAATAATTTTTCCTTCAAAAAAGGCTAATTCTTTATTCAATAAAATTCCTTTCAAAAATAATTTGACTTTATATAAATAAAAATTATATTAGTTTCAATTAGTAAAGCAAAGTAAAATTATATTTATATGAAAATTTTTAAAATTATTAAATTACTAATACTTACAATTTTATCTTTAAATTTATTTGTATTTTCGTGTTCAAATAATACTAAATATGATGTACCTGCAAACAGTCTGCAATATTTAGGATATAAATATTTTGATGGGCAGGTAAAAATATATTTAAAAAATTATGCAATTGATAATTATTTGATCACTCTCAATTCTTTATCTCCACAAGAAGAGATAAATGAAAATGGAATAACTGAATTAATTTTTTTAAACAAAAGAAATGAAGATTCATCATTAAAAATAACAAATAAAATTGACCTAGAAGATAAAACGATATCTAAATTATTATTAAATCCAAAATTAAATTTTAAACAAGTGCCACTGGGTGAAAAATTTAAACTTAAAATTAATGATACAGGTTATGAAGAATTAACAAATACTACAATTAAGCTAATCGATATTGCTGAAGATTCGAGATGCCCTAACCCATATGATAATGATGAAAGGTCTTCTACTCCAGGAAGTTGCATACACAATCCTAAGACTCTTCTTCACATAATTATTGAAACCTCAAAAAATGAAATTTTTGATAATTTTATTTATAAAGAGCAATTATCTGATTATGAATTTTTTTATGGCGGAAACTACATTAAAATATTAGATATTGAGCCTGAAATTTTAAGATTAAATAGATTAATTCCTGATTCAGATTATGAAGTCATTTTTTTAATAACTCCAAGAAAATAGATTTAGGCAAACTTAATTAATTTATCGTAAACTTTTTTACAATATGTCATTTTAACTTTGTTTTTTATTCCTGTTCTAAGAGCTTCACCTAATATTTCATCAACTTCTAATGGTCTCTTTTTATCAAAATCTTCTTTAAGCGAAGAATGTAATTCATCAGCCCTTCCCAAAATATAATTAAGTGTATTTTCTGCATAATTTTTTTCGATATTTACCCCAATAGAAATAGATGCATTTGTCATTTCATTAATCATTTCTTTTAAGATATTTAAATAATTTTTGTTTTTGACAGTTTCTTTTGCAGGCATATTTGAGTAGCACATTATTGATCCAATTGCGGCAACCATTATTAGTTTTTTCCACACAGCTTTACTTATATCTTCGACATATTGGGTTTGAACATTTTTTGAGTCTAAGCTTATGGCAAGTCTATTTAATTCTAATTTTTCAGAATCCAATATATTGTTTTTTCCAAATATTATCTTTGCCTCATCACCAGTTTGAATGACACTTCCTTCATCTTTTCTTAAAGCATCTATCCAAGTCAAACCATCGATAACGTTAACACCAAGGTCTTTAAGGTGTTCTGATAAGTAATTGTAAGTATATGTTCCATTTTGTATGCAAATTATTTTAGATCCTTTTTTTAGCAACTTTAAATCACTTAAAATAGTTTTAACCGAATAAGTTTTGACAGCTAAAATTACCACATCATATTCTGCATCAATTTCCCTTACTAAATTAATTTTTTGTGTAAAATTACCCCAATTTGTTTTAAGCTTAAGGCCATTTTTTTTTATTTTTTCAAAATGATTTCCTCTTGTAAGAAGAGTGACATTGTGTCCATTCTTGGAGAGTGCTCCAGCATAATAGCTGCCAATACCGCCTCCACCATATATTAAAATCTTGTTATTAGAATACGTAGACATTTAAATTTAAAAAGTTATCATGAATAATGTAACACTATTTTCAATTAATAATAATGAGACCAATAAAAATTACACCTAATATAATAAGTAACGCGGATGGATCTATACTTTACCAAAGCGGTAAGACAGAAGTAATTTGTACTGCAACTTTTGAAAGTAAAACGCCAGAATGGCTACTAAATGGAGGGTGGATAACTGCAGAATATTCAATGCTGCCAGCTAGTACCTCTTCAAGAGTTGCTAGAGAAATAAGTAGAGGGAAAAAAAGTCCAAGGTCTCAAGAAATACAAAGATTAATCGGCAGGTCATTAAGAGGGGCGGTAGATTTAAATGAAATTACCGGAAATTCAATTTATATAGATTGCGATGTTATTAATGCTGATGGAGGGACAAGAACGGCTTCTATAAATGGCGGATACTTAGCTCTTGCTATTGCAATTAAGAAAAAATTGCCTGAAATTACACTACAAAACAAAATTACTCCAATTGCAGCTATAAGTGTTGGAAAAGTTAATGGAGAAATTGTTGATGACCTAGATTATGAAATGGATTCAAATGCAGATGTTGATCTAAATTTAGTTATGAATTCTAATTATGAAATGATTGAAATACAAGGAACCGGTGAAAAAGGAACTTTTTCAACTAATGAATTAAATGAGATGATAGAACTTGGCAAGAAATGTATAGAGAAAATTTTTATAGAGCAAGAAAAAGTATTAAAAAATCATGACAGATAAAATTTCAAAAATTAGTGCTAGGCAAGTATTAGATTCAAGAGGAAATCCGACAATTTATGCAATGGTAATGACATCAGAAGGAAATGTTGGTTTTAGTTGTGTCCCTTCTGGCGCAAGCACTGGATCTAAAGAAGCTCTTGAAATGAGAGATAATGATCCAAAAAAATTTAATGGAAAAGGAGTTTTGAAAGCAATCAAAAATATCAATAATGAAATTTTTCCTTCAATTTCAGGTACGGAAATAAATGATATAAATTCAATTGATCTCAAAATGATTGAATTAGATGGCACAGAATTTAAGAGTAACTTAGGTGCAAATGCAATTTTAGCTGTATCAATGGCCTGCGCTAGAGCTGCTTCAGCTTCATCTAAATTGGAGTTATTTGAATTTATTAGAAAATTATATGATTCAAAAAAAACAGAATTTAAATTACCTAACCCAATGTTTAATGTTTTAAACGGGGGTTCGCACGCATTTAACTCAACTGACTTTCAAGAATATATGATTGTGCCTACGGGTATAGTTAATTTTGAAGATTCTATTTCTGCAGGTTTTCAGATTTATAATAAATTAAAAAGTATTTTAGAAAGTAAAAATTTACCAACAACTTTAGGTGATGAAGGCGGTTTTGCTCCAACAGGATTAAGCAATGAAGATCCTTTAAAGCTCTTAAGTGTTGCTGTTTCAGCAACAGAATTAAGTCTTGGTCAGGATATAAAATTTGCATTAGATGTTGCAGCTAGTGAATTTTACAATGAAACAACTGGTAAATATGAATTAAAATCAGAAAATAAAAATGTTTCTTCAGTTGAATTAACTGAAATATATAAAAATCTAGTAAACGATTATCCAGTTTATAGCATAGAAGACGGTTTATCTGAAAATGATTGGGATGGTTGGATAAAATTAACAAATTCTATTGGTCATAATGTCCAATTAGTTGGTGATGACTTATATGTAACTCAAAAAAAGTTTTTGACTAGAGGCATTGACGAAAAGGCAGGCAATTCTATTTTAATAAAGCTTAATCAAGTTGGCACAGTAACTGAAACGATTGAAAATATTAAACTTGCTCAAAATAATAACTTTGAAACTATTATTAGTCACAGGTCCGGAGAGACTGAAGATACTTTTATTGCTGATTTAGCAGTTGGAACGGATTCTACGCAAATTAAAACAGGGGCTCCTGCGAGAGGAGAAAGAGTAAACAAATATAATAGATTATTAATAATTAGTGATTTAATAAAAGAAAAATTTAATTTAGACACTAAAAACAATTTAGTGGGAAAATATAATTGAAAAAAACTAAGATAGGTATCAATGGTTTTGGGAGGATAGGAAGGCAGTTAACCAAATTAATTTTAGAAAAAAATCATTTAGAAATTGTAGCTATCAATGACTTATCTGATTCTAAAACTTCTGCCCATCTTTTCAAATTCGATACAAGTTATGGAGTGTACGAAAACAAAGTTGATTATAAACAAAATGAAATAACTATAAATAAAAATGTTATTAATAAAATTTCTGAAAAAGATCCATCAAAAATTAACTGGAGCGATTATGATGTTGATATAGTAGTTGAAAGTACAGGTATTTTTACAAAAAAAATTGATGCCTTAAAACATATTAATGGAACTGTAAAAAAAGTTATTATTTCTGCGCCGGCTACTAATGAAGACATAACAATCGTTTTAGGAGTTAATGAAAAATCTTACGATCCTTCTAATCATCAGGTAATTTCAAATGCATCATGTACAACGAATTGTGTAGCCCCAATTATAAAAGTTATTAATGACAATTTTGGTATACAGAACGCCTTAATGTCTACCATCCACTCATTTACTAATGACCAAAGTGTATTAGACCAGCCTCACTCTGACTTAAGAAGAGCTAGAACTGCATCAGAAAATATAATACCTACTACAACCGGAGCTGCAAAAGCAGTGGTAAATGTTATTCCAGAATTAAAAGGAAAGATTGACGGTATGGCTTACAGGGTACCCACTGCTTCTGTTTCTGTAACTGATTTAACTTTTTCAACAAAAAAAAATATTAACGTAAATAATTTAAATGATGAACTTGAAAAAGCTTCTGGAACTTATTTGAAAAATATAATGCAATTTACTAATTTGCCTTTAGTTTCTCAGGATTTTAAAGGTAATTCGCACAGCGTAATTATTGATTCACTCTCAACTATTCAAACAGAAAATGGTTTGTTTAAAGTTGTTGGATGGTATGACAATGAATGGGGCTATGCAAACAGAACTTGTGATTTAGTGAGCTTAATTTCATCTAAACTTTAAAATTTATTGTAAAATAGTAATTAGTTTAAAAATTATAAAGGATTAAATTTATATTATGGCGACATCAAAAGAAAAAATTGAACTTAAAAATTTAGAGAAAAAAACTACTGGCAGTGCTAATGTCGAGACTGGAAGTTGGCGTCTTAAAGGTGGGCTAGCTCAAATGTTAAAGGGTGGAGTAATCATGGATGTTATTAATGCTGACGAAGCGAAAATAGCAGAACAATCAGGAGCAGTAGCTGTCATGGCATTAGAAAGAGTTCCGGCTGACATCAGAAAAGACGGTGGAGTGGCTAGAATGTCTGACCCCAAAATGATTAAAGAAATTATATCTTCTGTTTCAATACCTGTAATGGCAAAGTGTAGAATAGGTCACTTAGCTGAAGCTCAAATATTGCAGCACCTTGGAGTAGATTATGCGGATGAATCAGAGGTATTGACTCCTGCAGATAATAATTTTCATATTAATAAGTGGGATTTCAATATGCCATTTGTATGTGGAGCAACTGATTTAGGTGAAGCTCTTAGAAGAATTGGTGAAGGTGCGGCCATGATCAGGACAAAGGGTGAAGCTGGAACTGGAGATGTTGTTCAAGCTGTTTTCCATGCAAGAACAGTTAATACACAACTAAAAAAAGTTTTAATGCTTGATAATGAAGAGCTAATGACTGAAGCCAAAAATCTTGGTGCTCCTTATGAATTATTGCTTGAAATTAAGAAAATTGGCAGATTGCCAGTAGTTAATTTCGCTGCAGGTGGTATTGCTACCCCAGCTGACGCAGCCTTAATGATGCAGATAGGAGTTGACGGAGTATTTGTTGGATCTGGAATTTTTAAATCCGGTGATTCCGAAAAAAGAGCAAAGGCTATTGTGCAGGCAACTACTCATTACGATGACCCTGATACACTTGCAAATGTATCAGAAGATATTGGTGAGGCAATGGTTGGAATAAATATTTCTTCCCTCCCTAAAGAAGATAGGCTTGAAAATAGAGGAGTTTAATAGAATTTGAAAATAGGTATACTTGCTTTACAAGGTGATTTTCATGAACATCAAGTTTGCTTCAATAAACTAAACGTAGAGACTCAACTTGTAAGATCAGTTTCTGATTTAAATCTATGTGACTCCTTAGTAATTCCTGGCGGAGAAAGCACAACTATTTCAATATTACTAAACATAAGTAATTTAGACAGTGAAATAATTATAAAATCTAAAAATGGCATGCCTTTATGGGGAACTTGCGCTGGCTTAATTTTGATTTCAGATAAAATTATTGAAGAGGATCCTAGCCCACTTAAATTAATTAATGTAAAAACATCAAGAAATTTCTATGGCCGACAAGTTGATAGCTTCGTTGAAAAAATTGATTTATTTAGCGATGAAATCGAATTTGAAGCAATTTTTATAAGAGCACCAAAAATAATTGAAATTGGAAAAAATGTAGACATACTTGCTACTACAAATAATAATTCTCCTGTTGCAGTTCAAAGTAAAAATATACTTGGAACAACTTTTCATCCTGAATTAACTGATGATTTAAGAATTCATCAGCATTTTATTGAAATGATAAGTAATAAAAATTTAATTAAATAATTAACTGGAAAGTAATATAATAAATTTAATGAATAAAGAATCTTATGAAAGAATAAATCATTTTCAGCAAGAAGACTTAGATATTCTAATAGATATACTTCCTGAAAGAGTAAAAGATTACTTAATCAAATCTGAAAAAAAATATGATTTGGTAGAAGTAATTCTAGATCTGGGAAGGCTTCCTGAAGTAAGATTTTCTGACTCAACCGAATTAATTACGGGTGATGATATTACTCATATTGATATCCAATATTTGATATCAAAAATTAGTGAATTTGGTGATGATAATAGAGCTGGAATCGAAAGAACATTACACCGTATTTCTGTAATAAGAAATAGAAAAGGCACTCCTGTGGGAATTACATGCAGGGTTGGTCGTGCCATTGAAGGAACCATTAAAAATATTGAAGATTTAGTTCTTAGTGGCGAAAGTGTCTTACTGTTAGGAAGACCTGGGGTAGGTAAAACAACTATGCTGAGAGAGGTTGCAAGAGTTTTATCTGTTAATGCTAATAAAAGAGTTGTTATTGTAGATACATCCAATGAAATTGCAGGGGATGGAGATGCTGCGCACACAGCAATTGGAAATTCGAGGAGAATGCAAGTGCCTTCAACAACTATGCAGCACCAGATTATGATTGAAGCTGTTGAAAACCATATGCCAGAAGTAATAATAATTGATGAAATGAGTACAGAACACGAGTCTTTAGCTGCTAGAACTATTGCTGAGAGAGGAGTACAGTTAATTGCTACAGCTCATGCAAATAACCTTGAAAATGTATTAACTAACCCTACTCTTTCTGACTTAGTGGGCGGCACCCAGACTGTAACACTCGGTGATATAGAGGCAAAAAAAAGAAAAACTCAAAAAACTATTTTAGAACGAAAACATGACCCAACTTTTACAATAGTTGTTGAAATTGTTGATAGGAATACAGTT
>MDTB01124779.1_pt1 | contig 13332 bp, 12 predicted proteins | sample 811161 | NCBI WGS metagenome assembly MDTB01 (sample SAMN05326650, study PRJNA326480) | marine metagenome | isolation source: seawater | place: Mediterranean Sea | collected 2009 | reverse complement strand
GTGATCATTTTAGTGTTTTGCTTGATAAAAAATTTTAAACAAATATAGAATACAGTATTTTGAGAAAGAAAAAAATAATAATATTTGGTGCAAGTGGTTTTATTGGAAAGAATATTTCTATTAAATTTAAAAAAATATTTAAAAATTATCAAATAGTTGGGACTTATTTAAAAAATAAACCTTCAATACCAGGAATAAAACTAGTTAAGTGTGATTTAACCAAACCTAATCAAGTAAAAAAAATAATTAAAAATTGTGAAATTTTAATTCAAGCTGCCGCAACGACATCGGGTGCTAAAGAAATAATTTCTAAACCTTATATACATGTCAATAATAATTCAATTATGAATTCTGTAGTAACTAAATTAGCTTTTGATAATTATGTCAAACATGTAATAATATTCAGTTGTACTTTAATGTATAGGTCTTCTAACAAACCTTTGAGAGAAATTGATTTTGATGCGAATAAAGAAATGTACAAAAATTATTTTGGTGCTGGATGGATGAAAGTATATGTTGAGAAACTAGGAGAATTTTATTCAAGACTAAATAGAAATAAATATACTTTAATACGCCATTCAAACATTTATGGACCTTATGATAAATTTGATTTAGATAAATCGCATGTTTTTGGTGCAACGGTAAATAAAGTTATGAACGCTAAAAACAATAAAGTTACTGTTTGGGGTAAAGGTGATGAAGGTCGAGACTTGTTATATATTGATGATTTGATTAATTTTGTTAAATTAGCAATAAAAAAACAAAAATCAAAATTTGGATTGTATAACGTAGGTTATGGAAAATTAATTTCAATAAATAATCTTGTAGAAAAAATAATTAGATTATCTAATAAAAATTTAAAAATAGTAAATGATTTAACAAAAAAAAGCCTTAAAAATAGCGTATTTTTAAATTGTAATAAAGCATACAGAGAAATTAAATGGAGAAGAAAGATTAGTTTAGATCAAGGAATAAAAAAAACATTAAAATGGTATTTAAAAAATTATCAGATATAAGAACAACATGAAAAAAAAAGCAATAATACTCTCGGGCAATTTAGTCCAAGATCATGAGTTTATTTATCCATTTTATAGATTGCTAGAGGAAGGATTTAAAGTAGACGTTTGCTTAAACGAAGGTAAGCCTGTTAAAGGAATATTGGGAACTGATATACCACCAAATAAGAATCATCCTGTAAAAAAAATCAATTCTATTAATACTAAAGACTATGATTTTATGGTTATTCCTGGCGGGGTAAAAGCATTGGAAAAAGTAAGGCAGAACAAAGATATTATTAATTTCATTTCAAAATTTCATGAGGAAGGAAAGCTTATAGCGTGTATTTGTAGTGGAGCTCAATTATTGATCTCTGCAAAAATTGTAAAGAGTAAAAAAATTTCTGGTTACTATAGCATGAAAGATGACATTGAAAATGCAGGCGCCATCTATACCGATCTTCCCGCAGTGATAGATGATAAAATAGTCACAACGGCTCATTATAAAGATCTTGGACCTTGGATGAAAGCTGCGTTAAATTTGTATTATAAAGAAAAATAAAAAATGTATAATTTAATGGTTAAAAAGCCATGGGGCGAAGAATATATTATTTGTAAAACAAAAAATACAGCTACATGGCATTTAAAAATTGAATCTAGAAAAAAAACATCTCTGCATTGTCATCCAAAAAAGAAAACAGGATTTATATTATTAGATGGAAAAGTTGAGGTAATGATTGGGTTTTATGAAAAAAAAATACTTAAAGCACCAGATAAATTAATGATACGACCTGGTTTATTTCACTCTACAAAAGCACTGTCAAAAAGGGAAAGTATTGTTTTAGAGATTGAAACTCCAATAAATAAAAATGATTTGGTAAGATATAAAGATAATTACGGAAGAGAAAACAAGCCTTATGAAGGAAAAAAGAAAATGAGTAAATTAGGTAATGAACAAATCTTCAAAATACCTAAAAAATTTGGATATAACTCATACAAATACAAAAATTTAAGAATAACTGTTGAAAAATTGAAAAGTTTGAAACAATTAACATCTAAAAGAAAAAAAGATACAATTTTTGGAATATTGGCTGGTGGTTTAGTTGATAATAATAAAAAATATGTTTTATCAGCAGGTGATATTGTAAGAACTAACACTGTAAAAAAATTGTCTGAAGTATTTAAAATTAACAAACAAATTACAATAATAACTTGCTCAAAAAGTGCATAAAAAATTAAGAACTAAAATATTTGAAAAGGCTGCTCTATGTAGAAACTTTGAAATTAATGCTTACGAATATTCAAGAAAAAAAAAAATTCCTATACCAATCTATTTATCTGCTGGACAAGAATTTATTGCTGCAACTTTATCAACAATTATAAAAGATTTAAAAAAAATTAACCCCCTTATATTTGCTCAGCATAGATGTCATTCTACATTTTTGTCGTTTGGTGGAAATATAAATCAACTCATTATTGAACTTCTAGGTAATTATAAATTGAGTAATACAAAAGGAATGGGTGGATCTGCATCTTTATATTCAAAGAAAATTAATATGTACGGGCATGATGGTCATATGGGAACACAGGTACCTATAGGTGTAGGAGCGTGTTTTACCTCTAAAAAACCAACTATAATATTTATGGGTGATGCATCTGCTGAAGAAGATTATGTTCTGGGTGCTTTGGGATGGGCATCAACAAAAAAATTACCAATATTGTTTATTGTTGAAGATAATAATTTATCAATTTTAACTAAAAAAAAAGTTAGAAGAAATTGGAATATGCATGATGTAGCGAGGTCATTCAAAATGAAGGGTTATAATTTATCAGATAGCCCGAAAGAAATAGTTAAATATCAAAAATATTTTTTTAAAGAGCCAATGCTATTGAATATAAATACAAATAGATTATTTTGGCATGCTGGTGCAGGAAAAGATAGTGATGATATATTTGATCGTTACAAAAGTGAAAAAAAAATTATTGGTAAAAATGCTGAAAACTTAGATAAAAATTATAAAAAATTAATCAGAAAAAAATGGGAAAAACAGTTAGGGAAACTATAAGAGAAATTATACGATCTCACTTAAAAAAAAAGAGAGGTAAAGTATTTGGTCAATGTCTAACAGCTGTTGGATGGGTTGGTGGTACGCTTCCTGAACTATATGAAAAAGATGGTATGATTGAACTATCTATGGCGGATGTTGCTGGTGGTGGAATTGTAACAGGGTCAGCGTTAATGAATGAAAGGCCAATATATGTAATCAGATATCAGGGTTTTAATTGGTATAATGCCCCAATGATTGTAAATTATGCAGCAAAAAGTAAAGAATTATGGAAAACACCTTGCCCCATCTTTGTCAGAGGTGTTGGAATGGAGGGGGGAATAGGACCTGTAGCTGGATCTTCTCATCATTCATTATATTATAGAATGCCTGGTATCAGGATTGCCGCTCCGATGACTCCACTTGAGTATCAAAAAGTTTACGATAGCTTTATAAATGAGACGGAGGTTTATTATATTTCAGAACATAGAGGCAGTTTTAATAATAAACTAGAATTTCAAAATGATATAAAAAGCAAAAAAGATTTCGTAATTATAGCTATTTCGATAACTAGGTTTGAGGCAATAAAAGCCAAAAAAAATCTCGAAAAAAAAGGTTATAAAATCGGTATTATTCATATTTTTTGGATAAAGCCTTTTAAAATTTCTAAAAAAGCTGTCAATTGTATAATTAAATCAAAATATGGAGCAATAATACTTGATGATGACTATGTGGATGGTATTTCAAATAGTCTAGCCAATAAACTTAATCAACAAACTAATAAAAAAATCTATACTATGGGTTTAAAAAATAAAAGTGCAGGATTTCATAAAAAAGTTGATAATTTACCACCTACTTCAAAAGAAATAGAAAAAAGAATATTATCTATTATAAAAATCTAGATAATTTTTCTTTCAATCAGAAAATAAGAAATTAACGCATAAGATATTAAATCAAACTTATATGGCTTTTTAAGCATTTTTTTTATTTGACTTATATTATAGAAATTAATTTTTCCTGATCCAATTTCTTTTTCTCTCTTTTTAAAATCAGAAATATTTATTTTTTTTAATTGTATATGAAAACATGCTAGTTTTGAGTTAATTAAACTATGCATTGGGAAAATTTTATTCAAATATTTGATGTCATGTTTTCTAACATTGATTCCTGTTTCTTCTAAAATTTCTCGCTTTATAGCGTTTATAGAATTTTCATTTTTATTACAAAAACCTTGAACTAAAGAAAATATTTTTTTTTTTGAAATTGGACTATAAACGTTCATTAAACCAATTCTTTTATTGTTCTGAATAATACTACAAACACCGCCAAATTTTTTTCCCTCTACCTCTAAAGATAAATAATCTTTAACAGTGTAATCTTTACTTTTAATATAATTTGAGTAGACTTTATAAACTTGATTCTTAAAAATAAGTCTTTTTTTTTTGATTAACACGCATAAAATTATATGAGATATTTTAAATTAGGCAAACATAATGTTTCAAAATATTGTTTAGGTACATGGTCTTTAGGTGGAAATAAAAATAAAAATATTTCTTATGGATCAATAACTGTCTCAGAGGCTAATCAAATACTAGATTATGCATGTGAGAGTGGAATAAATTTTTTTGATACAGCAAATGTTTACGGTGACGCAGAAAAAAAACTTGGAAATTTTTTCAGTAAAACTAGAGATAAAGTATTTATAGCAACTAAAGTTGGTTGTGTTTCTTTTAAAAAAAAATTAAATTTTTCTAAAAAAATAGTCAAATCTCAAATTTACAATTCTCTTAAAAATCTCAAAAGTGAATATGTTGATATCGTTCAATTATACAATCCTAACTATAAAGATAGGAATTTAAATTATACAATTGAGTACTTGGATAAATTAAAATCTCAAAAAACAATAAGCTTTATAGGGATTAGTCTTGCTAAGCCTGAAGATTACATTCAACTTAGAAAATTATATAAATTTGATACAATTCAATTTAATTTTAACCCATTAGATCAAAGGGCAATTTCTAAAGAATTTAAAAATAAAATTAATAAAGACAAAATAAAAATATTTGCAAGAACAATTTTAAACTTTGGTATATTTACTGAAAAATTTTTAAAAAAAAAAGATATACAATTTTATAAAGATGACCACAGATATTACTGGAATGAAGATCAAATTATGGTGTGGTTAAAATATATAAAAAAAATTAAAGCATATTCTAAAAGACCAATAGAAAATACATGTTATAGATTTTGTAATTCTTTTAATCTGGACTCTTTGATTATTGGAGCAACTAATAGATGTCATATAATAAAAGCTGTTGAAAAAAAAAATTATTCAAAACTCAGTAAAGATGAAATTAAGTTTTTTAAAAAAGTTTATGGTGAATATTCAACTCAGAGAATTTTTAAACCAAAAATTGCTATGAAATCAATCTAAACAACGTAAGGACCAACTTGTTTGTGACTACTATTATCACGATTGTTATCTTCTAAATTTTTGACTCTGCAAAGATATTTTCCACTTCTATGACCATACCATATAATTTCTTTCATCCAATCTTGGTTTGTTTTGAAAGTCATATCTGATTTAATTATGTGTATCTTATTACTAACTTTTTTAAAATTCGGGCTATTTAATTCAAGAATATTTTTATAACATTCAATTATATTAAACTCTAAATCGATTGTATCGTCAGATTTAGACCGAGGGAGTCGTAGTAGTTTTTTATTTACATTTACAGCCTCGATAAATATTTTTTTTGATTTATCACTTTTACAAAATTGAACGTAGTGGGATATCATTTCAGAATAAAAATCTTCAAGTTCTTTGTTTATAACTAGTTTTATATATTCATACTCTCCTGGAGGCCAATAAATATCCATAAATCCTTCTTTATAAATAAACTCACTTTTCCCTTCAGAGATTTTCTGAGCATGCAGATGTAAATTATTATTAATTTTTTTGATAATATTAAATTTGGAATCATAATTTGTGAAATGTTCAAATAATTTTCTAAATGATACTTTTTCCAAATAATTTAAAAACATAAATGGAATTTGAAAAATTTTATTAAAATAAAGTAGCTCTGCAATTGATGCATAAATTCTTGTTTTTTTCCAATCATCAAATGGAAGAGATCTTGTAGAGATAACTAGTTTTTGTGATTCTACTATTCCATCTGCTGGTGTTTCATCCAAAGAGCCATGCACATTGACTATTGGACAATCAACTGTTTCTATTTTATCTTTTTCCATATTTTCTGGCTCTGACATTTCAGCATTTGGCAAAATTGATAGATTATTAAATTGAATTCTATTATGCTGTCCAGATCTAATTACATTGGAAACTCCATTTGCAAAGCCATCATAGGTATCTCCAGGCAAAGCTAAAATGAATTCTGTGTAAGTTGCTATATTATCCTCTGTAAATCTTTTTTGAAGTTCTTCATAATCTTCGGTTGAAATGTTATCTCTTTTTATTGATTTTAAAGTGTGTGGATCAACTGATTGCATGGCTAGAGTTACCCCTTTACTTAAACCAGTGTCAGCTAATAATTTTTGAACTTTGTATGCTCTCTCTCTTGCATTTTTCGTATTTTGAACTGAAAGTACATGAGGATAGCCATATTTTTTTTTATTTTCTGCGGCTTTTAATGCTATCTCATAATCTCGAGGTAACATTCCAAAATTTGCATCACAACAAAATATAAATTCGATTTTATTTTTTGAAAACCAATCTAGCTCTTGATAAACTCTATCTAGATCCATTCTTGCAACTTTGCTATTTGTTGCTGAACCCCAATCACAATAAGTACATGAAAAAGGACATCCTCTATTTGTCTCCCAACTTGCAAGCCACCTTTCTTTAGGATTATCCTTTATTAATTTATCAAAAATACCATTTAAATAGGGAGAAGGAACATCATCAAAATCTCTCAATCTAGGCAAATTTGGATTGTTTGTATATTCTCCATCAACATTAATATAACTAATATTTGGTATATTTTTAAAATTGTTGTTTGGAAAATCATCTAATAATTTTAAAATAGATCTTTCTCCTTCTTGATGACATAACACATCAATAAATTGATTCTCTTTTAAATATTTTTTAGAGTTACCAAATTTATTATCAGGGACTGATGGACCGCCAAAAATAATAAGTTTTTTATTGTCATATTCTTTTAACTTTTTAGCGACTGCCAAGGAAATTTTTTCATTCCACACATAAGTGCTAAATAATATTATATTACAATTTTTCAACTTTTCGAAGCTTTCCTCCAATAATTCTCTTTTGTATATAATGCTCGAAAATTCGTACCTATCAGGGTAATTTGAATTGTGCATAACATATGCATAGAGTATTCCGATAGAATATGGTAAATAAAATTGACCAGAAAACCCGTTATTAATTTGAGTAGCTCCTACTTTAATTTTTTGTTGTTTCATATTTTAACCATAATAGTAATAACATTATATTGAATTATATGAAAACTATTTTAGTCACAGGAGGAAGTAAAGGCATTGGTAAAGCGATAGTTTTTGAGGCTGCTTTAAATAATTATAATATAATATTTACCTACAACAAAAGCACAAAAGAAGCTAAGAAAATTTGCGATAAATTAAAAGATAAATGTACAGCCATAAAAGTCGACTTGGCCTTAGAGAAAGATAGATCAAAATTATTTAATTACTTAAAAAAAAAAAAAATTAATATCGATTGTCTAATAAACAATGCTGCATATGACGTTAAAAGAAAAAAATTTAAAAATATTGAATTATCTGAAATCAAAAAAATCTACGAGGTAAATTTGTTTGCTGTTTATGATTTAATAAATAGATCAATTAAATTTATGAAAAAAAGAAGACCTTGGAAATCGATAATTAATTTATCATCTACAGCTGCAAAATTTGGAGGTAAGAACTTTACACATTATGCACCAACAAAAGCAGCTATCGAAAATCTTACCATCGGTTTATCTAAAGAACTATCAAAAGAAAAGATCAGGGTAGTATGCGTTGCTCCTGGAATAATTGATACGAATATAGAAAATAGGAAAAATAAAAAAATAATCAGCACAATACCCAATTTAAGACTGGGAACTCCTGAAGAGGTTGCTAAATTAATAATTTGGCTAGCTTCAGATCAAGCTGAATATATAAATGGAACAACAGTTACCATATCTGGTGGAAGATAAGTGAAAATTTCAAAAATTATAAAATATAATTTTTGACAAAGAAATTAAATTATGAAAAGTAGAATATTTAAAAAGTATTTAATTACAGGCATTACTGGATCTGGTGGCAGTTATCTTGCTGAACACATAAAAAAAAAAGATAAAAAAATAAAAATAACTGGAACTACTCGAAAAAAAATCAAAGATGTAAACAAAAATTTAAAAAAAATCTCAAAAATTAAAAATTTAAATTTATTGAATTACAAAAAAGTTTTAAATTTATTGAAGGAATTTAAACCAGATGTAATTTATCATATAGCCTCATACGCAGATGTTAGAAAATCATTTTTTTCTCCCGTTAAGGTAATTAATAATAATAATCGAATTACATTGAATTTATTGGAGGCAGTAAGAAAACTTAAGATTAATCCACTAATAATAATATGTAGCAGCTCGGAAGTTTATGGAAATGTAAATAGACAAAATCAGCCGATAAAAGAAAATCAATTAATGAATCCGGTCAGCCCATACGCAGTATCGAAAAGCTTTCAAGATCTTTTAAGTCAAGTATATCAAAAATCTTACTCGCTAAGAATAATTATAACAAGGATGTTCTCATATACAAATGGAAGAAGGTATAATTTATTTCAATCCTCTTTCGTTAAACAAATTGTGGATATAGAAAAAGGAAAAAGGAAAGTTTTATTACACGGCAACTTAAATAGTTTTAGAAGTATTATAGATATAGAAGATGCCATGGAAGCTTATTGGTTAACAGCAAAAAGAGGTAGAATAGGTGAAATCTATAATATAGGTGGCAATAAGTCGATTTCGGTTGGAAATATTTTAAAATATTTAATAAGTATTTCTAAAAAAAATATAAATACTAAGCTAGATAAGAAATTAATTAGACCAAGAGACATTAATATTCAAATTCCCTCGAGCTCAAAATTTAGACGACATACTTCTTGGAAACCCAAGGTATCATTACAAAATTCGCTAAAAAAACTTTTAGAAAATGAAAGAATATTAAATGCGTAAAATTCATAACCAAAATTATAATTATTTTTAGGGTTTAAAATTTCAAAAATTAATTAATATTTAAACTTAAATAGTCTTTTATGAATTTTTTTTAATAATGACGAAATAGAGGCATAGATTGAATAAATTAAATAAATAGTAAGTAATTTTATAATACCAATATAACTTGGATCTCGTAAATTTGTATGATCTTCAACATTAATTGATTTAATTTTATTATTAACAAAGATGTTTGTATTTTGATTAGAATATATTTTTTTAAAATTCGAACCTATATTTGGGAAATTATTTTTTTTTCCTTGTTTATCCCAAAATACAATATATGAGGTAAAAATTTCAATATCGTTTATTTGTTTTTCAATTTTAGACAATATTTCATTGTTCTTAATTGATGCTATATTAACTAAAAATAAGTTTGTTCCATTTTCAAATTTGATTTTATCTATATTATTTTTAAATTCATTCAAATTTGGAGTATTTAATGCAGTAAATTTTCCAAAACGTTTACTGGATAAAACTATTTGTACTTTCCCTAATCGGTTTAAATAAAAATATTCTGACTGGTGACTTTCAATATCAATTGATAATAACTCTAATGATTTAATCTCTTGACCTATTGAAATAAGCCTATTTATATTATCAAATCCAAACTCAATAAAACTAAATATTCTATTAGATCTAATTATACTTATAATAAGGAAAATCAATTTCCATTCTTTAATGTCAAAATTTGGAGCATGGAATTTAGACAAAATACTAAGCAATTTGGATGTATTAAATTTTGTAGAAAATTTGCCATCTAAAATGAAACTAATTTCATTATTTTCATCAAAGTTTTCAATAATATTAGAAGGTTCATATTTTTTAATTTTCTCATTTTTCATTCCCCAATTTTGTCCATTTGGGTAATTATTAATTGGTATTGCTGGATATTGTCTTGTTATTTTTTTTTTTAGTAACTTATTTCTCTCAGAATTTATATCGGATGGAAATTTGTAAAATACTATTCCTAAACTATTAGTATCAATTTGATTAACTCCTAATCTTTTTAGTCTAATATTTAAATCTGCGTCATTCCCACTATTTGGATTATTTTCTTCATTGGTAATACCCCCCATTTTTTCAATTAATTTTTTTTTACATAGCAATGAGTATCCACCACCAATAAAAAAGGTGGAGCTTTTCGATTTCATATATGACGAATTATAATGCTGCAGAAAATCTTCTAAAATAACTATCGATGGATTTTTTTTATAAAAATCAAATTCTAATATTTTTCTTGGTATATAAAAAATAGTGTTATCTATATCACAATTAAATATTTTTTTGTTTTCTATAAAATTTAATAAGTTGAACCAGCCAGCTCTTGACATTATTTGGTCAGATGTTCCCTGAATAACAAACTCTCCTTTAGATAATCTTACAGCTAAGTTGGGAGACTTATTTAAGTTAAATTTATTTGGATAATTTTTTGAAACCCTGTCAGCTGCCTCTTTATTTACGTAAAAAAAATTAACATTTTTTTTAAATTTTTCATAAATTTTAATATTTTGATGTAATGGTTCTTTGCTTCCCCAATCAATAATATTAAATTCAACCATAGAAATCATTCCAATTTGATCAAGAAAAAAAAGATTAGTATTTAATGTTTTTGATAATATTTCTAAATTATCACTGTAGTAATTATCATTTCTGCTGGCGATATTAAATGATACTTTTATCATTTATAGTTTTTATCAATTATTTCACAAATAATATGTCCAATAAGAATATGAACTTCTTGTATCCTTGCCGTGTTGTTTGATTCCACTACAATTGGTATATCGGAGATATTTTTACATTTTCCTCCTTTATTTCCAAGCAGCACAATAGTTTTTATTTTTTTTCTTTTTGCAGTTTTAATAACATTTAATATATTCTGACTATTTCCAGAGGTTGAACTGCAAATTAATAAATCACCTTTTGTTCCATGGGCTTCCAATTGTCTACTAAAAACTGCATCAAAACCAAAATCATTTCCTACAGCTGTAAGTATTGATGTATCAGTTGTAAGTGAAATTGCTTTTAATGGTTTTCTATTTTTCTTAAATCTACCAACTAATTCAGCAGCAATATGCTGGCTATCAGCAGCACTCCCACCGTTTCCAGCAAAAAAAATTGTTTTATTATTTTTTATTGCTTTGACTATATGCTTTGAGGCAGTATCAATTTTACTTATAAGTTCTTCTGAAGTTTGATTTATTAATTTTTGATGCTCTAAAAGAGAAAAATTTATTAATTTTTTCATTTATTTTATTTTTGAATGTAAAATTATTATATTAAAACCTTCAAATTATCAAATACATAAGAGTTAACCTGATAAAAATTTATTCAGATTTTTATTTTCTTTAACTACTTCCTCAAATGATCCTTCTTTAATTAACTTGCCATTCACTAATTCAAAAATTTTATCGCAAGTTTTTATTGTAGAAAGTCGATGAGCTATAAATATTGTGGTAATTTTATTTTTTAAGTTATTAATTTCGTTGATAATTTCTAGTTCTGTTTTACTATCTAAAGAACTTGTGGCCTCATCTAAAATTAAAATTTCTGGATTTTCATATAATGCTCTTGCAAGTCCTATTCGTTGAATTTGTCCACCTGATAACTTAATTCCATTATTTCCAACAAATGTATTTAATTTATTAGGCATTTTATTGACTGTATTAGTTAGAGAAACTTTATCTAACACATCGTAAATTTTATTTATGTCAATTTCTTCAAAATCGTAACCGAAGGCGATATTTTTCAGAATAGTATCATCAATTAAATATATGTTCTGGGGTACATAACCAATTTTTTTCTGCCATGATTTTATATTTTTTGAAATATCTTGATTGTCAGCAAGAATGTTTCCTTTAGTTGGAACTAGTAAACCCATTATTAAATTTATAATTGTACTTTTTCCAGAACCAGACTCTCCAATAAATGCATGTTGTTTTTTACATTCAATTTCAAAAGAAATATCGTTTAATGTATTAAAATCTTTTTCATATTCAAAACTTACATTTTTAAAGATTATATTTTTTTCAAATTTAGTATCTTCTATAATTTTTTGACCATCAATTTTATTTACTTTATCCAATAAAAACTCTTTATAAATTAAGTTTAAGGAAACTTTATGAGTATTTAAAGAATTGTAATTCATAGAAATATTATTAAATGATGGGTATAATCTAATTCCAGCCAATACATAAAGACTAATTATAGGGAAAAAATTAATTAGTTCTTTTCCTGCCAATAGAAAGTTAAAAATAAATAAACAAAATACAAGTATAATTATTGTTTCAAGAACTAACTTGGGTGATTTTGTAATTATTTCAATAAATCTTAAGGATGAAAATTCTTTGCTAATTGAAATGGTATAAAGAAGAATCAATGAGTTAAATCTATTATTTAAGATTACATCTTTAATCGAGGAGAATGTTTGATAAAGAATTTTTCCCTTCTCTCCCCTTTCGTTTAGTGCAATTTTTGAGTGATGTTTAATTTTATTTTTTGAAAAATAAAAATATATTACTATCAAAAAAATAAATGAGATAAGTGTGTAGATTGAAGACTGAATATCTGCAATTAACAATAAACTTAAAATTAAAAAAACTAACAATATTTCCTTAAACAAAAAAACAAGAGATAACATATATGTTGAGACGTTATTTACTTCAGAACCAACATTCCTTGCTAAAATAATTGGATTATTTTTAGTATGGAAAATATAACTCATCGAAAGGTAATGTTTCATTAAATTTTCACTCATAGAAACTTTAATATCTTTTTTAAATTTAGTTTCATAAAGAAGTACAAAAAATAAGAATAAATTTTTTAAAACAAAGAACATGCCTATTAAAGTTAAAAAATATAAAACTTGAATATCTTTTTCTAAGGTTTTAAAAAATAATTGAAAATTTTCAATTGGTATACGTTCGATGTAAATTTCGGGATTATTTACAAAAAGCAAAAAAATAGGGATTATTCCTATCCCTATACTCTCTAATATTGATCCAAAAAAAATTAATATCATAAAAATTATAAGTCTATTTT
>MDTB01040082.1_pt1 | contig 13332 bp, 12 predicted proteins | sample 811161 | NCBI WGS metagenome assembly MDTB01 (sample SAMN05326650, study PRJNA326480) | marine metagenome | isolation source: seawater | place: Mediterranean Sea | collected 2009 | reverse complement strand
CGAGGGTTCAGGGGCATTTGATGCTGGTGATTTAACCGCCATAGCCAAACAACTTCAAAAATTCAAAAAGGCATTAGATATTAAGGAACCAGCCACAGTCGAATTAGATATGGCTAATCCACAAGATTTCTTTTTTAAATCATGGCAGAAATCACCGGCTGGCAGACAAGCAATGGAAAACGATGACACTGATGCCATCACTGCCGCAATGCTAGAATCAAATGATCAAGGGCGAGCAATTATTAAAAAAATTAACGAGACGTTAGAATTTGTTCCCGAAGATGTTACTTCCCTTGATCAAATTCCCGCCCTCAAACAAAAATACAGAGGTAACCCCGCAATCATTGGGCAACTAGATGCTATAGGAGGCCAGCTTCTTGAAAACATTAGGGATGAAAAAACGACTGCTGTAGTGGCTACATCAATAGCAGAGCAACAAATCAATGACAAAGTTGGGTTTGTTCCTGAAAATGTAAAATCACTCAACCAACTTCCGGGTTTGAGAGAAAAATTTAGCGACAACAAAGATGTTCTTGCACAACTTGACCGTATCGAAAAAGCATTGCGGGCGGGGGAACAGCAGACCATAGAAGAAAGACTTATAACAACGTCTGAAGTAAACAGAGAAATTAATGAAGAAATTGGATTCGACGCAGAAGATGTGACTAATTTAAACCAAATAGCTGGGCTCAGAGTGAAGTATGAAAATGAGCCCGGTGTCCTGAAACAGTTAGATCTTATTGAAAAAAAATTGCGCGATACCGAAAAGCAAACTTTGGAAAGCAGATTAAGAACGACGTTTGAAACAAATAAAGAACTTAATGAGTCGGTAGGATTTGATCCCCAAAAAGTCACCAACATAAATCAAATACCCGGTTTGCGGGAGAGGTTCAAAGATAATGAACAGATCCTGGAACAACTTGAACTCATTCAAGAAAGATTGCTTGCGGGAATTACTCTTGCAGCAGAGTCCCGTGCAACGGGCACCGCTAATGTTACAACCACTACCCCCAAACCGAAAATAGTTTACCAACCTGGTGAGGAGGGTTTAGTCCTAATTGGAAATGGCATAAGACAATCTGACGGTTTGTATATTAACGGGAAAAAAGTACCAGCCGAAGAAGAGTACCAATACTTTACCACCGACATAAATGTGCCGATCAAGGCTGAAAGTATTGCGGCATCGGACTGGATAAAAAAGAAAAACACACTTATCGGGGCGACAAACTTCGCGGAGTCTGCGCTAACATATCTTGCGTATTATGAAACTGCCCCAGAAGCCCGAACCGCAGCATTTAAAATGTTGTCTGTGGGCGATACTATCGCCAATGAAATTTCAGCAATAAAAAAGGCAGCATCCATTGTGGTGGATGGAGAAGAACAAATTGACCGAACCGCGTTCATTGCGGGGATTAATGCGGGTAAATTTGCACCGGGGGTAAAACAGGTTCTTTCACAAGAGGCCGGGATTATTTTTGACCTTGCGAAAGCCAATGGTCAGACCGGCAACTCATTATCTAATAAAGATTATGATAACTTCTACAAAACCGTATTCAATAGCAATGATATTGAGGTCATTCGTGACAACATTGAACGGCAAGTTTATGGCCGTCTAAGTGCGGCAGTAACGGATGCAAAAACTATTTCTGGTAATCCAGGCGCATCTTTTTTACTCAACCAAGGGAATCGTTGGTGGGATAACCCACTATCTTACGCCCTTGAAGGAAGAAGCGAAGAACTTAACAATTTTGTTGCCGCTTCATACAAACGAGTGCAGATGATGCAACAATCTTCTTCATATAGTGGAATAAAAATTCTAACTGCCGAGGACATCTCGAAAAGTGAGTCTTTACAAAATCTTGGGGCAGAGCCGGGTGATAGACTCATTGATAACAAACTACATAAGGCTTTAAAATAAGATGGTTGATGTAAATGATCCATTTAAAGATGTCACCCTTGCCGTTCCTGAAGGACAGGATGCGGTGGATGATGACCCGTATGCAGATGTTACACTTGCGACAGATGACGAAGAAAAAAACCAAGCAGATATTGATGCCGAAATAGAAAGGCTGCGAGAGCGAGCCCTTGATCGTCTAGCCAAATCTGCACCGTTCACGGGGGCCGAAAATGTCACCTTAGGGGGATATTTTGATGAGGCTTCATTTTCAGTGGATCGAATAGAAACTCCGATTACAGATGAGGAAAAAGAAAACCCAATTGTGATTAGTGTTGTGGAGTCTGAAGAATATCAAAATTCGCCAGACAGCATCACAAGGAATTTGATGATTAAAAACGCAATTGAGGCAGCAAATTTAGCACGTTTCCGTGATAAAGGCGATGCAGCATTTGGGGGCCCCGGCAGTTTAATTGGGGATCTTACGGGCGCAGAAATCCGCACACAAACTTTTGAGGTTGACGGCAAACCGCAGACATTTTTAGTTCCAAAACCGGGGGTCGAAGCTGATCCTGGTTTATTTGGCGGTGTGCAAAGAACTCTTGGTGGTGGACTCCTCAAAGCAGTAAAGGGATTCGGTGAGTCTGGCGAATATGTGACAGATGCCATTGGATTGACTGATCCCGAAACTGATTATGTATCTGAAAATTTTCCGACTTATGCTACCCAGTCAGGAACCGAAGAGACTGGATCAGACATTGTATCAATCGTGGCCGGTGCGGCGACTGGTGCAGGGGCCGTTGCAGCCCTTGAAAAGTCGTTTAAATTATCAAGACCACTCGCAAAGATGATCACGAGTTTTTGGGACAATTCAAAAAAGGCAAATCCAGCAAATTATAAAAGGGGTTTGGAGACTTTTATTCGTGGAGTGTTGGTTGAACGCGGGGCAAATATTGGCGCAACTGCAGCTACCCCAGACACAGCAGAGCCTTTGGTCGGTGACTCTATCCTAGAATATTTTGGAAAAGACCCCGAAGCCAATAAAAATCTTTCGCATTACATTGATAACGAAGTTTTCTCCTTCGGTATTAATGTTTTAGCCCAGTTGGCAAAGGGTGGTAAGTATCTTAAAAAACAGTTTTTACCGACTGGATCTGGGAAAGAAGCCCGGAGGAAGCGAGAAATCGGCTTAGTCATTTTGCATGATATAGATCCGACCCTTGCGCCAGATACTCCTCTTGAAGAGGTATCTCGGAGAGCATACGAATTAGGCCGAGTTCTTGCGGAAAACAAATCGTTTACATCAGATCTTGTTACTGGTGGAAAAGAAATAAACCTCGATTCCGGTTCTGCGATTATGCTTGGGGCTGAACAATACTACCGTAGATCTCTTGCATGGAAGCTCCCTATCGTTGGCCAAGAGGCTTTAGAAGCAGAAATCAAGTCTAGTGCCGCAGACATGGCAAATAGAATAGTGGCCATTAAACAGGCAAGATCTGCTTCTCCGATTGTGAACCAAGCAGACTCGCTTGTTAATGCACAGGTACAGGGCGTTCTGCGTGAAGCGGGGGAGGAAGCTGTTGAGGGTGGACGTGCTGGTGCCGACGCGATTGCCGATGCCGAGGCAGAACAAATTGTGTCTAAAATATCTGAAGCAAGATCGGCGAAAGAAGCAGCGCAAACAAATGTTGATATTGCAAATTCTCAACTTAAAGCGACACAAGAAAAAGATCAGATCATTAGGCTTCTGGAGGAAGCGCGAGAGACAAACACTATTGGAAGCACGTTACCAGAAAGAAATAGATACTCTGCCTTAACAGGTGAAAAACTTTATCAAGCGTGGAAGGGAAGCTACGACGCTTATAATAGCGCATTTAAGAATTTGCCAGAAGGTATAGAGGTTGATCTTGCTGGTTTTCGTGACCTTGTGGAAGAACTTGCAAAAGAATCAAATGACTTTGCAACCCTATCTTTAACAACAACAAGGTCTGATGCCTTTACTAATCTTTTGAAAGATTTCCGCCCACAACCAAAGAGGGGGGCTGACGGAAAGCCGGTGCTGAATGCCAAAGGTAAGGTCGTAAAAGAAACCCCTGAAGAGGTTATTCAGCGTCTCCAGGATATGGGGAAAGATCTCAAATTTCTTTATTCAACCCTGCGCCCGGAAATCGGACGGCGAATCGGCAGATTGCAACAAGATAAACTACCAATTGAGCCCGGCCTACTAGCCCTAAAAGAATTTATAGATGATGCTGCTCAAGCTAGTGGAGACGAAAGTTTTGTCGCTGCTAAAAATTTGTATGGAGAACATGAGTCTATTTTTAGCGCAACCCGAGGTTTGTCAGAGTGGGAATCAACCGCAAGACAAGTAGGTGTAAGGGAAATTGACGAAGCTGGTAATATTGTTCCCATCCGCACGGCAGAGGGGGAGGATATTCTCCTTGCTTCGGGCCGGGCTCGGGGAATGCCGGATACGATGATGGAAGGTTACAGGCTGTTGGACGATTACATTGCCGAGCCCACGGGTATTGGCATGGAACAACTGTTGCCGCTGCTAAAAAAAGTAGACCCCAATGCAGAACCGGAACTAGCAAACACTTATGTTAGTAAAGTTATTAAAGCACTACTTCAAGTGTCCGACGCTGGCAGCCCTATAACTTCTCAACAACTACGCGACGCAGTGCGACCACAACTTCAGGCTCTCGAAAATTTACCATCGGGGAGGCGTTTAGCAAAATTAATAAATGACACAACGCGAAATCTTGAAATGGCGGAAAACGGATTAACTTCAACACAAAAAGTACTGGCGGAGGCAACGGCGGAGTATGATGAGGTAATTAAGCAGTCCCAGATGGAAGCGGCGAGTATATTTGTGTATGACATAACAGGGAATGCTACAGTTCGTGCCAATCCAAAAGCCGCGTTTGATGATCTCTTGAAAGCAAAAACTGCCCCTGATGAGATTCGCAAACTTCTAAATAATCCAGACATTAATCCTATAATCCGAGACGGAATAAAATCTCATTTTTTTGATTATGTGGCAGATCAAATTTCAACAGCCAAAAGACTTGGGGCTGATCCAACGAGTGGTAGCACTGCCGTTGTGAATGAAGCTAGTGCAGCTAAATTAGATAAAATTCTTGGTCAAAGGGGCGGTGATAACACTCTCGCTGTTGCAAAAGAACTGTTTTCAGATGACCCAGAACAGTACCGCAATTTTATTGACCTTCTTCAAATACAAAATATTGCCCTTAACAATCGGGCATATCGCCCTGGTAATTTTGGGTCAAATACAGCTTTCAATATCGACAATAGAAAAAAAGTTGACCGTTTAATTGTATTGAGCCTTGGTGTTCTTAATCCTGCCGCTACAAAGGCACGGAATATCGGTAGAGTATTCACTGAGATGAGTGATGCCCAGGCTCAAGAACTTTATATGAGGACTTTTGATATGTTGATGGCAAGCCCAAGTCTCATGAAGGAGGCTTTTGACTTAGTTTCAAAAGATTTTAATGCAGTTGATTTAGTTGCTTTAGGAAGTAAATATGCCGCCCGAGGTTCGATGGGTGGAGTAAAAGACCGTGAAAGTGACCCAACTTTGGAAGCAATTCCATTTCCATAATAAAATAACCCCCGGCCTTTCACGCGGGTAGTTAAGCCGCAGCCGGGGGTTATTCGCTAACGAAATCGAATAAACGATCTCACAGTGAAAATTGTAAAATTATGAAGCCTCGGTGTCAACCTCAGATGCCGGGGCTTCTTGAGTTTTAGGAGCAACGACATTCTCTGGTTCCCATCTAAACTTATTTTGACCAAAGACCGGCTGCCAATGTCTATCTCTACCGGGCCCAGACCACGGGTTTTCTCGTGCTTTTACTTCTCCTAATATTTTCCAACCCGCACCGCGCAAGGAAGCCCCACTCTCTTCTTGCAGCGTATATGTGACCATACGCTTACCACCCATTTGTTGCCAAACCCGCCAACATCTGCCGTAAAGAAAGCTGCAAGTGTTTTTAGGTGCGTTGTCCGCGACACAAACACGATTAATCTCGGCAGTTAAACCATCATCTAACATTCGTGCTACAGGTCTGCCAACTATTGCCACCCCAACTAATTCAGACCCATAGGATGCTCCAAGAGCAAAGCGATACCCGACTTTCATCGGTTTATTATGCCGATGAAAATTTTTCACAAAAGCATTCGCCTCTTTGATTGTTATGGGTAATACCTCAAGCCTTACCTTTAACCCTAAGTGTGACGAAATCTCAAGGGCAGACTTAGGCATCTTCTTCCGGGGCTTCTTGCGTTTTAGGAACAAAGAACCGGTTCAACATCTCAAGTTTATCGTGGTAGTCGGCAATAATTCCCAACTCCGTTTCGACAGCCTCTTGGATGTCCTGATGTTCACCGATGCCCACAGGGTTGGTAAGAAGCACCTCAATATTGGCAATGTGCTTATTGATATGCCCTGCAAGATGAGATTGGGCCGCGCTAATCAGAATTTGCCGCATCGACATCGGCATCCCCCTCATTGTTTTCTGGTGAAACCTCTTGCTGGGCAGCGGCAGCATTCTGCGCTTCCTGCTGCTTTTCAAAGAGGTGAATCTCAAAGATTGATTTGTTTAACATCCAGTGCAGAGTCGGGACGTTATTGATTGAACTCGACATGACGTATTTTCCGTCATTATCGAAGCCCATTACGAGACAACTCTGAAGTCCGCCCTTCAAGCTATCAAGAATGTTATCTACTGGATTCTCAGTAGTTACATTGTCATTTTCAGTCATTTTATTCTCCTTCGTTGACTAAGTTTGGATTTCGTCCAACCAGAGCGGCATACATGCTGCGTGATATTTGTTTGTCTTATCCTTCATTATGGTTTCGGCAGCAGTGAGACATTCTGTTGGATCATCGAATTTGATGTTCGCTTGAGGAATCTGCGCTCCGTTCACCACAACAAAAATCAGCATCAAGTAAATATACAATTGGCACTCCTCTCTCGTGTTCTGTTGTTGAAATACGCGACATTGAATCCCCGTTGCCATTCTCTATGGAGAACTGACTTCTTCTTGTACGGGCTATCCAATATCCCGACTGCAAACGCACGTTGCCCCATTTCAAACGCTTCTTCTAACGGGCTCTTCTCCTCAACCAGCTTGTGCATTTGAGCAGCCATCTAATTTGAAATATCCACCACTTCACAAACCGATCCGGTACACGCCAAGGTTTGGGACGAGACGGTGTTATCCTCATGTTCGTAATCTGAAAGATTTGACCAGTTGATCTTACCCGGCATCAGGTTCAGCATTTCTGCATACTGTTCTTCAGAACAGTCTTGGTATGGGGCTTGCTCATAGCTGTGATCCGAAAATGGCAGAAAACTAATACCGCTCAATTCGTCGAAATGCTTGTAAACCCAGGCACCGACCTCTAGCCACTCTTCGTCCCTCACGCTGATGGTGACACTCGGTTTATGTTCACACCAATGCCGCTGGTAGATCAGCCACAATTCAAGCTGCTGGATTGCGCTTTTGTCGTGGCGACATATTGCATTTTGAGGTGCTTTTTTCGGGAAGCTGAAGACAACAGTGTTATCCGGATTCGTAACGTCATCTTCCGCTGGAATGCCCGCATCAATCATGAACTGCGTCAGCGCATCCTTTTTATCCCCACGAACAGTCCGGATGTAGAACGGGCTGTGTCGGGTGTGGATACCAGAGGCTGCATCAACCAGTTGAGATACGGTTCCCGATGGTTTGACACATGTGATTGCTGCGCTCGGTGGAATGCCGAGATGGGCGGCGTATTCACTATTTGTCGAGACAGCAACCTCACGCAATTCTTCGAGCCACCGGGCTGAGTCCACGGTATTTGCAAGGACTGTGTGATCCATAATACCGGTCAGCGAAACGCCAAGGAGTCTCTCTTCCTCGGTGTTTCTCTGCCACGATTTCCGAAGATAAGGAAAATGAATAAGGGTGCTTTGAAGAGTGCCGATGATCGTTGCAATCCGCACCTTTTCCTTGAGGTCTTCGAGTGTATCTCCCGAGCGCACAACGGCTTCAGAGAGATTGCAAAACTGACCCCCGGTGCCAACGACGAATTCGCCGTTGCTCCCCCGCCGGGGGCCGCGAAGAATGATCTCAGAACAGGGATTTGTACCCCACTCGTAGTTCTCTTCGCGTCTTCCGTTGGCTTGCACTTGTTTGTGCGAGGCCAACCTATTAAAGATCCCGCGCTCACCGCTTTTAGATTCAACCAGCGAGAGCCATTCGCGCATGAAGGTTTCGCAATCCGGCTTGTCTTTATAGACAGCCGAGTTGTTTGCGAGACTTCTTTGTTGATTGTTTTCCCACCACTGACCGGACTTGGCGTGGCGCATTCTATCGTCGCCAAGATCTGAAAGGGAAATCATCGCACTGCGGCGGACACCACCGCTGACGACAACCTTTCCGATCTTACACATGATGTCATGACATTCGAGGCTGTTAAGCCGCCGACCAGACGCATTCTTAAATACGTTGATTACAAATAAGAACAACTCATTGAGCGGGCCTGGGCCACTAGCACGGCCCCCAAAAGTCTTGAGACGGGCCCCGGCTGGGCGCACTTTGCTAAGATCATATTTCGGTATCTCACCACTATAAAGAAGGGCAATAAGTTGCCGGAGTGCTTTTGCCCAGCCCTCCTTGCTATCTCTGACAACGATGGTTGTTTCGCTGTCGAAGAGTTCATCCGGGATTTCAGGCAGCTTTCTGATGTATTTTTCTTCGACGCTGAAACCAACCCCTGTTCCACACAGGAGAATCTGCATTGCCTCGTCAAAAACCTTTGGGTCATCAACTACATTGAACGCACAGTTGTACCCCGCTGTATTATCCCGTGCGAGAGCCGGGCCAGCAGTCATCAATGCCCGCATTGACGGCATTACATCGAAATTAATGATCGCACGTTCGATTTTATCCCACTCAAAAGAGTTGTCTTTACCGAACTCAGTGGCGTGACTCCGCATGAACCCGACATAACGGGCGACAGTTTCATGCCACTGCTCACGCCGCCCTTCAGATTCAATCCAACGAGCGTAACGCGATGTATAAATAAATTCTTCAAAATCAGATGGAAAAGTATTCGACATATTATCTACCTCAGTGTTTCTTTGCCGTGGAACCAGCACACCATGCATTTGCGCTTGCCCCACAAAACGGGCATCGCAACGTGATTCAGATGGCTTGGAAACAGAACCAACATCCCCCTGTTTTTGGGGGCCTTGTTGAATCCTTTGCCACGACGAGTTGGTGAAAGCCCCTCGACCTTCAGTGATCCGCCGACATAATCTTTGGGGTTTGAAAGTTGGACGACAGCGGTAAACTTTCTGGTGGCAACCTTGTCGTCGCTATTGTCTGTGTGGTGGCCGTAATACTGCCCCATCCGGTACTCAAGGTACTGGAGATGCTCCATTCCGCCGTCCAAATTGAACTGAAGAGTTTTCATGTTGATATCTCGGACTGCATTTCCGAGGGTCTGAAAAATCCACTGTGTCTGTGCAGTCGGAGGGAACCACTTTAAATCGCAGTTCCTTGCCCAGCTTTTCTTGTTCTTTTGGCCGTGGGCAAGAGTTGTTCCAGGCTGCAATTTGCCGCCCTTTGTGATGTCGAGAATTTTCTCACATTCGTTGTCATCAAAGAGTTGCGCGGTGAAAAATTGGTGAATGTGCATCAGCCAATCCCCCGCAATGTTTTAATTTCCCAACAGTCGGACAGGACTTCTTGCGCCACGAGATGAACAGCGCGGTCATTATCAGAGGTGAAATCACAATAGGAGTAGTCAATGGAGTTTTCGGATGCATGAACGTCATCGCCCCCATACACCGAATCTCTGTTGACCCAGACCGTCACACCGTTCAGATCATCAATTGCTCTTAGTTCATTGGGAAACCTGACATCGTCACAGACCACAACGCCGGGTGTTTCTTTTGTCTTCTTAATCCAAGCGTCTACCCACAGGCTTTTCGAGATGGTGTTCCGGCCCCACTCAGTGCCGAGAGACTGCTGTGCAAATCGCGGGGTTTGATCGCCGAGTATTTCGCATGGCTCCTCTTTCAGTGGGCCGTTGATTTCGTCATCAGACAGACCCAATATTCTCATCATATCTTTAATTGGGTCAGCAAATTTGACGATGGTTGCGTCGTGGTGGGCACTCAAATAAGAGGCGATGGTGCTTTTACCGCATCCCTTCGATCCACATAATCCAATAATTAAATCTGCCATTTTAATGCTTCTTTTTTGGGTCAAATTTGTAGTTCGTTAAATCGATGACTTTTTCACTGCCAAGTCTTTCAAGCAGTGTGTTGTCGGGCTCAAATGCAATCTCGGGGTCATCGTCTGGGGCGGGCGGCACATCAAAATCAGACACGGTGCGGACGATCTCCCCGACGCTGATTAGATCGTCTGGGTGTGTGCTGATGATTCCGAAAATCCCCGCAACCATCGTGCGGTAGTAATCAACCATCTCCGGGTCAGAATCTTCAGGAAATGAATACCCACACCGGAATTCAAGTGACTGGTCTTCGCCGGGAACGATTTCGATAAATACGCCGTTGAATTGTTTATCAGCCATCAGGCGTTCCTTATTTTTTCGAGAAGTGACAACGAGCGTTTTTTTGGTTTTTCACGAAGCCAAGCCGATGGGATTTCAGAGCCGCTGTATTTGAAACCATGCTGTTCGCACCAATCGGCATAAGTGGTTTTTGCACCTTTGCGAAGTTTCCCACGGGGATTGTTAAAGACGAATCTGAGATCAAGAGACGGGCCGTATTCATCTCGAATCCAGATATGTTTCTTTCTGTCTTCCAACGTGAAACGACCTTTGGTTTCAATGACGATGCCGTTGGGCAGAACATAGTCAGGTGTGTATTTCCGAAAGAGTGGCGGCTGTGTATATGCGATTGAAAAAGGCTCGTACTCCGCCGCAATGCCGCATGCCTTCAATTGCACCCCGATATCTTCTTCAAGGCCGCTTCGATAACCGGCAGCTAATGCTTTGCTTCTAAGATTTCGGAACGGCATCGCTGTACTCCGAGTACCAATAGTGGCGGGGGTTCATAGCCTTACTGCCCGTCTGGGGCATATAGACTGCATCCGGCCAACAATTGTTTTTGAATGAGCAAAAGGTACAGGCTGTTGCGAGACGCTTGCTGCCTGTTGGAACCCGTCTGAAGTATTCTATTTCGGGCTCAAAGCACCTATAGAACGGGGTATTAGAAACCAGTGCGCTTACAGTTTCTTCAATGTTCTTTCGGGTTTGTTCTTTATCTTCTTCTGAAAATTCTGCTTCGACGACTTTTACTTCGCCCGTGCTTTTGTTGGTGACAATCCAACCCCCTGGCGCGAGTCCAAGACCATCTGAATAGCCAAGAAGTTGGGCTACATAGCCGAAATTATCTTCCGACTTGATAACCCCCCAGCCGTTCCCCCACTTGTTCTCGAAAGCCCACGGGCTGCTTGATTTGGTATCAAATACCTTATTGTCGATTTCAATGTCGTCTTCGCCTGAAACTGTAACACCGGCCACATCAAGTTTTGCTTGAGACTTGCCGCCGGTAATATTTACCCCCGCAACCTTGCACATCAATTCGATGAAAACTTCATGGATGTCGCCGGTATGAAATTTAAGAACGCTCTCATAGGGCATACGGGCCCGATCAACCCCCGCCTTTTCCGATTGGAGTTGGCATAGGGGGCGGCCAATGTTTGACATCCGAATGCGGAATTTGTCGTTTCCTCGGTTAAAGATACGGCGGAGAAGTGCCTCGTATTGAGCCACCGCTTCTTGGATATCTTCTTCCCGAACCTCGACAGGATCACCATTTGAAAGGCGATCCATCACAAGACGGATTTGTGCTTCGAGTACCTCTGCGCTCATGTCAGATTACTCGGAGTCTTTGAGATCGTCGTCGAGGCTTTCGTAGGCTACGCCGTCAATTGCATCGGCAGCGTCATCGTTTAGATTCCGCTTTTCCATCGCATTGCGATGCGCCCGCTCTATCTGATCGTTTTCTTGCTTAATCTGTTCTGCAAAGACTTGCATCGTCTCAACAGTTTCTTCGTCGAGAGGAATCAAATTCGCAAGATCAGGATTAAAATGATAAACCGGGTAATACACCGTGCCGGTCTTCATTTCTTCGTAGGAGACTTCGATATTGAACTCGTAGAAGTTTCTTGAACGTGGCATTTTTTTAATAACCTCGTCCTCAAACCCCATGAAATTACTTCCCCTCAAAACGAAAAGAGCCGGAATATTTTCAACTGAATGCGATTCGCCATCGGCAGTCTTGCCGGTGTAGCTGACAAGGCACCGAAGCTGGCGTTGGCATTTAATATTTAGGAATTTTTTCTGCTCGTCTTCCGGCATCGCCCGCAATACTTTGCTCACCGGCTTACCGCATCGCACAGAACCTAATTGATCACGGGCCTCATCCAAAAGCCGATTGACCAAGATAGTTTTATTGCGGGTAATTTCCTTTTCGGGATCATACTCTAACCACTGAAATTTCTGACTTAAAACCCGGATCGAAATTGAATCTGAATAAATTGGATCATCCTGATTTTCGAGATACATATTCATATAGAAGTCAGCAAGGCTTCTGCCCTGATTGTCTTTCCGATCCATGCAATACTTAACGCGCGGAACTCGGTCATTATCATTGGAGTTGTTAGTTCCAAGCATCCGAGCAAGTTCAAGTTCAGATGCTTTATCGATTACGGCTATTTCGTTCATGTTATCTCCCCCGAGATCAAGATTAATTAGGGGTATATAATAACATTAACAAATGGCACTAGTCAACATTAATATCGACTTGTTCCATCCAATTTTTGCCGGATGTCATTTCGATATCAAGTGGCATTATCATATTGTAATTAAATCGTTTTTTGATTTCGTCAGCCATTTCACGCATTGCGGATGCTAAAGTTTTTTTCACGGTTTGTTCTTCTCCTGGGAACACATCAACAACGATGCTGTCGTGGACGGTTATAATTAATTTCGACTTTAGCTTTTGTTCTCTAAAGCCGCGCAGGGCCCGAATACAGGACAGGACAACAATGTCGGCAGTGGCAAATGATTGCACCGGGTAGTTGACGACTTGGGTTGCATTGCTAATTCTACCATTGCCCATGCGCCGTGGGTTTTCCCAATAGAATTCGCGGCCAGACGGTGTTCGCACAATGTTGTTTTGCATCACGCCATCCATCAACGACTTGTGCCACACTTTGAGGCCCTTATAGATCGTGAAATATTCCTCGAAATAGCGTTTGATATGGTCGGGCTCGTTTGCCCCCATGCCGCCATACAAGGGCGAAAAGGTATAGGCTTTCGCTGCCTGTCTCATTTCCTTTGTGACAGAACTAACGTCGCACTGATTAATAATTGCAGCCGTCTGCTT
>MDTB01213348.1_pt1 | contig 13333 bp, 6 predicted proteins | sample 811161 | NCBI WGS metagenome assembly MDTB01 (sample SAMN05326650, study PRJNA326480) | marine metagenome | isolation source: seawater | place: Mediterranean Sea | collected 2009 | reverse complement strand
TCAACTTCATAATGCTATGATAATATTAATAAATGAGGCACTCTCTCATGAAAACGCATAAGGAAAATCCCCACCCCCCCCACACGCGAAGAAGAAAAGTTCAAAAACAGAAAAAAAGATGGATATTGTGTGTGATATATATATGTGTGTGGATGTGTCAGAATTCAAATGAAAAGTCTTCAATCATTATATTTAAACCATATACAGTATATATATATATATATATATTTATTACAGATTAAAATAATAAAACAAAGCTACAGTGGAAGATAATAGTGTAAAAAAAATTGAAATTTTTTTTTTACATTTTTATAATTTTTGTTTTTCATTTATTCCTTCCAATTATATTAAAAAATATTTATTAAACAACAAGAATAACAAACAAACAAAATTCAAATGTCAGCCTCTGTGGAAAATGATACATTGATATCAAAAAAACGTACACGAACTTTGGTGACAAATTTAATCAATACATTAAAATCTAAAAATATCATGCCAGAAGCAGAAACCAATAGGTTTTTAGAACAAGTCGATCGTTTTTCAAGAAATCCACCGATTGCATGGTCAAAAGTTAAACCCTTACCATCATCAAAAGTAGCATCATTTGATGTTTTAGAAAGTTGCCCAGATAATTCAGAAGTAATACATTTATTACTCGATAAAGTATGTGTCATAAAATTGAATGGTGGTCTCGGCACATCCATGGGTTGCCGTGGACCAAAAAGTGCTATTGAGGTAAAAAATGAATATACATTTCTTGATATGGCAGTGTCTCAAATACAATATTTAAATATTAAATATGGTGTAGATGTTCCATTACTATTAATGAATTCATTTAATACACATGAAGCAACGGAAGTATATGTTAAAAAATATGAATCGCATAATATCAATATCATCACATTTCAACAAAGTTGTTATCCACGTGTTGATCAAGACACCTTGTTACCATTGCCACAACGTAAATACCATTCTGAAGATAAGCATTTATGGAGTCCTGGTGGACATGGTGATGTATATGCATCTTTATATCAATCTGGGGTATTAGAAAATTTAATTAAACGAGGCAAAGAATATGTATTCATATCTAATATTGATAATCTTAGTGCGACTATTGATTTGAAAATATTATATCATATCATGCAACAAGAATGTGAATTTTGTATGGAAGTTACACGTAAAACAAGGGCAGATGTTAAAGGCGGGACATTAGTTGAATATGATGGTAAATTTAGGCTTTTGGAATTAGCAGAAGTAGATAAAAAGAATGTGGCGGAGTTTTACAAATTTGATTATTTCAATACAAATAATTTATGGGTAAATTTACGCGGTATACAACGATTAATTGCACCAGGTGCATTGCAATCGGATGTTATTGTTAATAGGAAAAATTTACCTGGCGATAGAAAAGTATTGCAATTGGAAACTGCTGCTGGGGCTGCGATTAAACATTTTGGATCTGCGTTGCCGTTAAAAGTTCCAAGATCACGATTTAATCCAGTTAAAATGACAAGTGATCTATTTATTGTGCAATCAAATATTTATAATATTAAGCATGGTACGTTAAGTATGAATAAAGAGCGTAAAATAGCAAATATCCCATTAGTTAAATTTGGACCAGAATTAAAAACAGTTGCAAATTATAGAATACATTTTGAATCCGGACCACCAGATGTATTGGAATTGGAACATTTAACTGTGTCTGGTGATGTTCACTTTGGAACTGGTGTAGTACTGAAAGGTACGGTTATCATTGTAGCAAGTGATGGTAGTCGGATTGATATACCACCTGGTGCTGTGTTAAATAATGTTGTTGTCACTGGATCATTGAAAATTGTGGAGCATTAGAGCAATTATCAAAAAATGAAAAGGGCGATGTGTGTGGTAATATGTGTGTTTTTTTAAAATATTAATGTGTGTGTGCGCGTGTTCTTTTTAAAAATTTTTCAATAGTCAAGAGAGAGATATTCCTTGATTAAATTATACTCGTATTTTTTTTTTCTTGATATTTTTTTTTGATTTTCGTAACATACTCTCTATATCTAGTAATATTTTCTTCGTGTTTTATCGGTATTTATTTAATAATAAATTTTTTTAATTTTAAAAAGTTTTATATTTTTTTCACATTTTACATTTTGAGATTTGAGGTCTCTCTCTCTCTCTCTCTCTCTCTCTCTCCACTCTCTCCATTCACACACACACCCCACATCAAAAATCTCCTCTCTCTTTCATATCTCTTGCTCTTGTAAATTCATTTGCCGCATTAAAACATTAAAACTTTGAGATAAATTTTTTAGATTTTCATTAATCGCTTTCCCAGTATAAATGATTCCTTCATCTGCATAATCATCAGCTAAATTATTATTGTTATTATACATGGGAGGTGAAATAACATCACCATTAATATTATTATTATTATTAGTATTACCAACAAAACGTCCAGTAGATCTTAAATCATTTAAATCTAAATCTGGACTTGTTTGTTGATATCGTCGGCTACTATTACTACCGGGCATATTATTCATCATTCTACCAGTCGTATTTGGTCGATTGTAACCTGATGATCTCATCATACTTTTTGTTGGGGTCATATATCTTGATTTGACACCTTTTCTGGTCAATCGATTGCTTGCCGTATCTTCTATTAACAAATTTCGCATATGCCTTGCACTATTCTCAAGTACTAATGATGCCATTTTCTTCCCACGCTTACTACGAAATCGTTTTTGTCTTGGTGATCTTGCAACACGCAATAATTGTGCCTCTACAATTCCAATATTAAACAAATTATCCATCATACTCTGACACTTTACTATCATATTTTGTCTCTCCACATCCTGTTCACGATACGATGCATTTGTTGATCCTAATTTGTCACACAAGTCTCGTTGACGATCTAGATTTGCTTGTGATACGGCTAATGCTTCTTCTAACTCTTGATTTCTTGCTAACGCATTATCTCTATGTTCACATAGCTGTTGTATCAATTTTGCATCATCCTCTCGATTTTTTTCTACTGATAATATTCTCACATCACGTCGATTCGTTGCGTCAGTTAAAGATTCTATTTGTTGCACGCTTTTATTGTATCGGTCTTTTATCTCATTTGCATGTTCCAATGCTATGTCTCTTTCCCCATTGGACTCGCGCAGTGTTTCTTTCATCATTTCGATCTGTTTTTCATTTGATTTCTTAGCCTTGTCTAATCTCAATGCATATTCGGTTTCAATTTCTTTTTTCTCTTGAGCCACATCACTAAATTTCAAAGACAATGCATGAAATTTGCGTTTTGTACTTTCTAATTGGGTTCGTAAGGCAATTGTTTCCTTGTTCATTTGATCTCGCATCGCAGTTGTTTTCTCACTGATTTTGTTTTTAGTACTATCCTTTAATAGATCCATATCATCTTTAATATCTTCATACATGTCTTTATATTCCGCTGTTTGATTTTTTTGGTCATCAAGGGAAGAGCGTAATTCTTTCATTCTTGATCTCAATTGGTCAATAGTTTTTTGCATTGCATCTCGTTCTTTTTGATTTGATTGCGATTTAGCCAATGTTAAATGTTGATTGGTTTTATGTAACTCTTCCCTTACGTTGCGAAGCTCTTCGCATTTTCGATAATAATCATCCTCGGTATGTTTGTTTGTCTCTATCGTTGATTCTAAGGTCTTTTTTAATGCATTTAATGCATCTTCTTTCCTTGATGAATTATCACGTTCATTTCGCAATGAATGTTTTGTTTCTGCTAATTCTGCTGTCACTCTCTCCAATCTCTCATGCGATAATTTGGCACTATTTAATTCTCGTTTACATGTTTTTAAATTATTTTCGAAAGTATCACATTTCTCCAAAAGACTTTCTTTTTCAATACGCATTGTTTCTTTTAAATGTCTAACATTTTCCAAATGTGCCTTTGCTGTCGTTTCATGCGCACGTTTCGATTCTTTTAATTTAACTTCAATACCTTTCATTTCTTTTTCTTGTGTTTGTAACCGGGATAATAACGACTGTACTGATTCACTTGAGCTTTCATGGCTTTTTAAAAGGTTTAAACGCCGTTCTTTTTCTTCCTCATATTGATGTCGTAGTTTAGATGTAGATCTACGCTCATCCATTAACATTCTCTCTGTTTGTACCATTTGTGTTTTAATTTGCTCCAATTCAATATTTTTATTTGCTAATTGATCTGTACGTTGGCGTACCAAATCAGTTAAATTCTTTTCCACGGAATCTACTTCTAATTGTGCTTTTCTCTCTGCATTTTCTTGATTTTCCTTCATCTTTTCAAGATTTTTCACATAATCACCCCGTTGTAATTGGAGACTTTCTAACTGTGTCTTCAACACATCAATTGACTTGCGATTTTCAAATAATTTATTCTCATGCTCTTGTTTTAATTGCATCATAGCGGATTTCATATCTTTCACACGTTCTTGTTGGCGTTCAATTTCTTGATCTTTCGCATCAATTGTTGATATGTTTCTCGCTTCTATTTCTTGGCATTTTGTATGTAATCTAGCAGAATCTCTTTGTGCAGTAGATAATAAATTTTGCAACGTAGCAAGTTCTTGTTCATACTCTTGTTTTAAAATGTCCTTTTCATGGATGGCATTAGCTTTTTCTAACTTAACTTTTTCAATATCTTGGTACAATGCTTTTAACTTTGATTCATTTATTTCAAGCTCTGAATCTCGCCTTGCATTGTCTAATAATGTATTTCGATCTCTTTCCTCTGCATTTTTCTTAATTTTAGTTAAATTTAATTTTGTGTCTTTTAAATTAATTTTCAATTTTTCTATATTGTTATTATATTCATCGTCTAATTTTGATCTTTCTCGTTTTAAAGATTCAATAGTTTCATTCATCAATGTTCTATCTTTTACACCATCCGCTTCAAGTTTAAAATGCTTTCGTTTTAAATTGGATAATTCTGCTTCAAGACTTTTATTTTTTTCTTCACTGTCTTTAAACTCTTCCTCCATCGCATTTAAATCTTTCATTAACTGCTTGATTTTACCTTGCTTTTCGGATTCCATTTTTTTCGTCTTTTCTAAAAATTTATGATGTTTTTGCTTTTGAAAGCTTGACATTACTTGGCTACTTGCTCGTCTTAATATTTCATGAGTTTTTTCTTGCTTTACAGTTGTAACACTAACTCGCAAAATTTTCAGTTCATGTTGTGCATTATGAAACTTCTCCGTCAACGTTTCTATATTTCTTTTCTGCTCATTTACTTCGCGTTGGAGCCTTTCCTTTTCTTTCTTTACATTATTTAAAGCGGCTTTCAATGCAATTTTCTCATTTTTAAATGCTTGCTGCCTCTTTGCTAATAAGCGCTCCTCGTGTTCGTGCGCCGCTTCAATTTCGCGTTTTAATGTTGAAGCTTCATCATTGGATTTATGTATCTCATCATGTAATTTTTGCAACTTGTCAGTTAAATTATGGTTTGTCTCCCCAGTTCTTTTACTCTCATCCGCCATAGCTTGTAAAGCTGCTTTTGCTTGTTGTTTATAGGATTGAACATCTCTTTCCAATGTTGCAATGTGTTGTTTCTGTTGTGCATTTCGTCTCGATAATACTCCATTTTTTTCATTTGCATTTTTAGCTTCTTCCTTTGCATCAAGATATTGCTGATGTGTAGCATTATTCTTATCAGAAATAGCTTCCCATAGCGATTCTACCTGTTCTTGTTCAACGTCACTATCACCACCAATCAGATCACGGATTTCATGTGGCTCAGCATGCCGCTGCACGCAATTTCTAATTTGATCAAATATTTTCTTTGATTGGCATGCCCAAACTGCATCTATAACCGCTTGCTTTTGACTTTCTGATAATCCATTTTCATTTTCCATTTCTGTTAAATACTTATTTTTTTCTTGGTCATTAATTTCTAAAATCATATTTTCTAATTGTTTAGATCTAGTATGTATTTGATCAAGCGGTTTTAAAAGTTCTAATCTATCCCCACCACTACTTTTAACAAGTAGTTGTACTGTTATTTCATTGACTTCATAAATTGTACGTGCAGATTTAAATGCTTTAATAGCTGCATCAATCTCTTCATCTGACAATATGATTGATCTTTTTATTACATCTATTGCAACTTGTATATCGTTACTAGACGGTGGGGTACGACCGGAAAGCTTATCGCGCAAACGTGCAATTTCTTTTCTCAATGCACCAACATGTTGATTCTCTAGATCTATAAATTTCTTTGATAAATTGTTATTTCCAACATGATGCCCTCCATGAAATTTCGGCAAGACAGCATGGCTATTCATTCGTTTTGGTTTCAATTTAACAACAGATGCATTTAATGCAAAATCCAATGTGCTCCGTGTGTATGTTTGGTATTTCAACTCTGGGCGTACTGCAGCAAATAAATACGTATGTGCTTTTAACATCGTCAATTTTAAAAATTTACCTAAGAAATAATTATTACAACCGACAACTGTTTCTCCAGGTTTTAATTTATTTTTATGTTTTTTCATAGCTGATGACATTTTACGAAAGAACAATGACATTTCAGATAAGGATAAATTGATTTTTTTACCTTGCTCAATTAAATGTTGTGTTTTGCTTTTATCGGAATGTCGACCTTCGTATTCGTACTCAAGTCTGCCATTACCAACATCAATGCGTTTATAATTAGCCCAATGGACATCTGCAGCTGGTTCTGCACCAGCAAGATCACATACATACATTCTTGCAGTAGTTGTAACACCTTCATGTAATATCCCAGGCATATCGACTTCATAAAATAATATACAATGGCCACGTGTACTTGAAGGATTAAATTGTGTTGGTGCAATGCTTTTACGGCTATTGGCTTCATTTAATATGCCTAAAAGCTCGTCCCATGTGCTAACTTCAACCGATCTACACCATGTTATATCCATAAAACCATGGGAATCCACATGCATGCCACGTTTGTAATTTTTTGAAGGTGCTTGTGGAGTTAATAAATCTTTCACATCATCAACTACGTTTTGAAAGTATTTCACTCTAACTTTCCAACCTGTATGCTTCGCTGCCATTTGCAAAAGGTCATATGCGATACGGGGGAACAATCCCCAATTTTCATCTGGTCGATTGAATTTGTACCATGCTTGTGGAGAATTAGGATCATCCGTACCAAATACAGTATATGTTTTCCCTGCACCAGATAAACCATATGCAAACATCACAACAGCTTGACCGTGTAAAAGTTCTTTTAACATTTTTTTACCAACCGATTCATATACATCCTCCTGCGATATTTGTTTTAATTGTTGATATACTTGTAAATTTTCATCATCGTCTGCCGACAAAAATTTCTTGTAATTATATGCACTACACCATGTATACGCAAATCCATATCGATTTGGACCCCTTGCACGTTCTTGTTCAGCATTGACTATTCTAGCCTCTCCCTTTGTCTCCCCAAGTTGTTCCAAAATAATACCTGCACGATCCTTTACACTAAATGGTCTACAACGTATACAGACTTTTAATTCTACTGCATCAGCCATATTTTTTATTTGTTGTACTATATTTTTTTATGTATATTTTATATATTCTTTCTAAATATATATCTTTAACATGCAATATTAGTTAGTACGCGTATATCGTTGTTATATAATAGTCTTTAACTTATATATATTTTTGTATATATAATATAATAACACACACAACAACGAATAATAATATTATACTGCCACAGACTGGGAATAGTAATAGAAGTTTTTTTATTATTATTATTATTAATTATTATTATATATATAATAATAATAGTAGACTTTAACTTATTATTATGTGGTGTGCTTATTATGATGTTGTGTGTTCAAGGTGTGGCACATGGCACATGGTAAAATAGCATGGGTATAGTAATGGATATACCAATATCCTTAATATTTGAATATTATATCTTTAATCTTTGATGCGTGTGAGTTTATAATTTGTTATAGGATATATACTTACATTTTTATTTATTATAACAAAAAAATGATTATATAAAAAGTCTGTGTGTTTTAGTTTGATCGAAATATCAATTTAAGGCATATACAATATGTATTTTATAATAAAACAACAAAACTATGTAACAAATACAACAATACAACTATACAATAACTATATACTATATACTATACACTATACACTATACAAATACATTATTATATTAATACTTGGTATATAGCACTATGTAATATAGCACTTGCTATTGCCAGGATTGCACATTGCACATTAACATTAACATTGCACACTTTAACTTGTTAACTAGCAAAAAAAAGCTAAAGCAAAAAGGCTGCCAAAAAAAAACACGCTATATAATACTACTATTACACTATTACTACACTGGTACATATACTATTATATATACAGGCAGGAAATTTACAGTTGTTGTAATTTTATTATATTATAATAATAATGATTATGCAAAAGAAGACCCATCTTTCTCAACAATACGACTTCAACATCGAACTAATCCTACATGGTATGTATATTCATATACACGTGAAAAAAAAATAGATAGTAAAATATGACACTATATATATTATTATTTCAACATCAAAAACGAATTTTAATAACCAACATTGTCATCATTATTAGTAGTATTTTACTAATAGTTAATGTATCACTCTTACAAGCAAAAAGTACTAGTAATAATATAGATGATATAATTAGCATATCAACAGATGGTAATATTGAACACAATTATGTGCCATTATCAATTCAAAATTTCAATAACAGATTTTCACGATTAGCAATACAAAAAATGAATGAAAAAGACTATTTATTGGCTAAGATATTTTTTTCAAAAGCACGTTTGCAAGATCCATGGAATTATCGACATTGGAACGATTTAGGTATTTTATTTTTACGTTCAGGTCAAATTCTTGATGCACATTATAACTTCAAACGAGCTATGAAGATGATAAACGAGGAGGAAAATAGTAGTAATAACCAAAATAACAAGACTATCATGTTAATGCTAAAAAATGATAAAAATATAATAACTAATACATATCAAAATATGAAAAATTCAGTTATGACAACAATTAATCGAAAAGGTACAAAATGTGATGCTTTATTGGATGATTTAAAATATATTAAAGCGATAAAATGCTTGAAAGATCTTTATGTAGTGAAAGATTTAATAACCAATACTACAAATAAACAGCAATTTCAAAAGATCGTATTAGACCGTATGCGATATGGATATTTTAATATAGGATATGCTGAAAATGCATTGGATATATGCAACGAAATTAGTATCATGGAAGGAAATAAACTTACTGATGGAAGCAAACAATTGTGTGATTCTCCTATTTATCAAATCAATTTACTTTTGAATATATGTGTTACAAAATTTATCAAAAATGGAGGTTCATTTCCATTATTGAAGTATGTAAATAATCCATGTAGAGTTTTTTCTCCTGATAACATTATGGATACAATTAACGATAATCAACCAAGCAAAAAGAATGATAAAAGTCTCAAAACAAAAAATCTACAACATCCATTTTTTAAATGCATTATGTTGGCGGCACAGAATACACTTGCAAAAGCAATTGCATGTGCTGAAAATATTTTAAACATTTTGAATCGCCAGCTTTTAGATAATGCTAAAAATGACGATGATGTACAATACATATGGGATAAATCATTGATGTCACCACAAAGTATATTACGAACTTGGTATGTACGCCAATCGAGTAAAGTCCCATCTTTAATTGCTTCACATTATCAACACTCTTCGTTTTTTTTACGTGGTAAAATTTTTGTACTAAATAGAAAAAAACGTGGATATCGTAAATTTCAAGCTAAAAAAGTATTATCTCGTCTTGAACTTGGTATACCATTAACATTCGTTAATGCAATTGATAAAGATGAAATTGAAGAAGAAGTTCTTAAAAGTAATGGAAATGTGGTTAAAGGTTTGGGAAATGTTTTAAATACACATAAATTGTCCAATATATTTAAAATTGAAGCAGAGGAAATAGCTTATTTAAAACCTACATATGGTGAAATCGGATGTGCATTATCTCATATTTATTTATGGCAAAAGCTTCTTGATAGCAAACATCCATTTGCAATTGTTTTTGAAGATGATGCAATTATCAAAGGTGATTTGGAACGATATGAAAGGGAAGTTGGTAATTTTATCTCTCGTGAATTACAGTTTTTAAGTTTAAATTCCGATTTACCATCAAAAATTCAAAATTGGGATTATTTACATCTAGGTGCATGTAAAAGAACACCATTAGAAAATTTCATTTTGCCACCATTTTTATCGCAAAGTGATTTTAATTTTTGCACACATGCATATGTTATATCTAGAAATGGGGCAAAGAAATTATTACAATTAACATCTAAATATAATGCAGTACCAATTGATAATTTTTTAACTTGGGCATGGGGAAAGCCATTGAAGATAGACAGTGTTACGTTAAGTATGAAAAAGAATGTAATAATGTATAGTGATCCTGATGATTATTTACTTGAATCTGAGAAAATAAATTCATTTGTTTTAGGTACACGATTAATACCTTTTACACAATTTAACATTAAAGATGGTAGTCAACATGGTGGATTTAGTGATGTTACACCAGGTCATAACAAACAACAGAATTAAATGCGCACCAAAATAATATAAGGAAGAATAAATGAGAAGTAAAATTATTATATAACTTAGATTTTAACCATCATTATAATATAGAAGAATTTTTTTTTCAAATTTCATATAAAATTACAACACGTATGATACATGATATAAAATATGCACACATATATAAAAAATTTATGTAAGAAATTCACACTTTTACCCTCTGCTTCCTTTTTCTTGGCCCTTTTTTTGTGATAATGTGGGAGAGAGATTATTAAAAAAATTAAAATCCACACCGCACGCACTCTTAACAACTATGTACATTAATATTATAAAAGACTAAAAAACCTCATCCCATCCTTTAAATCTGTCTGTATTTGGATTATAATTATTCATTTGTTTATGCATTGATGTGTCAAAATTAATAAAATTATGGGTTGCTAAATCAAACGGTTCCGGTACTCCATCTGGTGCAATCATTTCTTGATTTTTTAATGCTTCTAAATCAAAATCTTTGAACCAATCATGTTTTAATATATTACCAGCGGCATTTAAACCATTGCCACCTAATCTATTTCTCGGTTTTTTTGTTAATAAACCGTTTAACATACTTAAACATTCTGGTGTTATTGGTACATTGTCACGGATTTTAAATTTTCCTTGTGTAACCCTGCGAAATAATTCTAAATCGCTACAATTATCATTAAATGGACTTGCGCCATATAGGCATTCGTACATAAATACACCTAAAGACCAAAAATCAGTAGATTGATTATGTCCTGTACCCGTCAACATCTCTGGACTACAATAACGTGGTGTCCCACAAACAGTAAATGTTCTATTTAAAACACGTTTTGCCAATCCAAAATCAACCATTTTAATATATCCTTTGCTATCGATAACAAAATTTTCTAATTTTAAATCCCGATAAATGATATATTGTTTATGTGAAGCTTGCAATGCAAATAAAATGGAAGCAACGTAAAATTTTGTATGTGTTTTTTCATCTAATTTTCGTTTCGATGCTAAATAATCAAAAAAATCACCACCTGGTAAAAATTCCGTCATTATATAAATTGAATGAGCATCACGTGATGTTGCAAATACATCTAATACAAATGGTGAAACAATGGAAGTTAAATATTCTAACTCTCGTCCAATTGCACGTTGCATATTGCGCATGACTATTAATTGTTTTTTCATTTCCTTAATAGCAACTAAATTATTTATATCTGATCTTTGTGCTTTTAAATATTCTTGTGTTTGCTTTTCTGGATCGTTCATATCTTCTAAATAATTTTTACCTTTATCACGTTGTAAAGATATAACTCCAAATCCACCTACACCTAATATCGATATAAATTCATAACGATCCATTGGTGTATGTAATACTTGTTTCATCTTTGATGCAACGCGTTTAACATGTGGAGATTCGCGTATGGATTTAGAAAATTCTTCAAATGGTGATAATACTTCTACGAAATTATGTTTTTCCAATGCAAGGCATTTACATTCTCCTACTGCTACAACGGATGCACTTCGTGGTGCATCCATAATCAATGCTGCTTCACCAAACCATTGGCCAGGTTGTAATTTTTCTTCTTTTACCTTCCGACCAACAATTACTTTACATTCCCCTTCTTCTAATATATAAAATATATTTCCAGCATCACCTTCTGTTATAATTTCATCCCCATCACTAAATACCATAGGTGCTAAAATTTGTGCAAGCCGTTTGATATTATTGCTACCTTTGTATGGTTGCAATTCCGGTAATTTTTCTAAAAAATCTACATTTTTTCGTTCTACATTTTCATGATATTGCATAATACTTATTTTCATTGCAATACTTTCCATTTTCCATAAAACACAATCTGTAGTAGCTACTACAGTTGCCGTTCTTGCACAATTAAAAAACAACGCTAATTCCCCAAACGTTGCATCTTTTTCCATATGATAATCTTTTTTTACACCATCTACCAGTACATGGCATTCACCACTTGCTAAAATATAAAATGCATCGCCTTCATCTCCTTGGGTAATAATCTCTGTATTTTTCGTTACTTTAATATTATATATATTTTCTATAATGTTAAACAAAGCTTCATCGTCTGTTTCTCTAAATATCCAATGTTTTTTCAGTACATCATATAAATGTTGTGTATCGGACATATCTTTTGGTTCTATAGAACGCAATTTTGTATTTAATGACAAAGCTTGTAAACTATCATGCGCACGTCCAATTTTAAATGTATTATTACGTGTGCTTAAAATACCTAAATTGTTTTTTTCCCGTTCTTTTACCGTTGTTTGTGCTAATTTAGTAAATTCTTGTACTAAATCTTGGTTATGTTGTGTGATGGAATTACGTTTTTTATGATATTTTTCTTGTGGAGTCAATTCAGACGATGATGGTTTTCGAGAAATAACAGAGGCACAAGATCCCATGTTTGTAAATTAGTCGTTTGTTTAAATAACAAGGTGGTTGTATATATATATATTATGCTATAATGTAAATTGTCTTTTGGATAGCATTGCCATACACCCTTTTGTTAGGGCATTTATTCATCTTTAAAGGGAAAATTTGATGAAAATTTAGTCATTTCTCTGGATTATTTCCCTTGATTAAGTGAGTACGGTCAATTTTGATGGTGCTATTACCATCCTATTTTTATATACGAAAGAGCGAAAGAGATTGCATCATCAACCGATAATTATTAGAAGACGACGACACTACAAAAG
>MDTB01191048.1_pt1 | contig 13333 bp, 11 predicted proteins | sample 811161 | NCBI WGS metagenome assembly MDTB01 (sample SAMN05326650, study PRJNA326480) | marine metagenome | isolation source: seawater | place: Mediterranean Sea | collected 2009 | reverse complement strand
CGAGGAATTAGAGATGCTGTATAATAGGACAATTGCGGGCCAATCAGGAGATTTCACAACAAAACACTTGTCTTCTCCAAGTACGCCAAACATCGAACTTGTGACAGTTGAACAATCGAAACAAAACATCCGCCCAGATTTGAAACCCTTGCACGAATCACTTGTTTTGGCAGATGGTGATGGTTGGCGTCCAATGACTCCTATCAGGACTGGTTTGATGCATTTTCTAATTGGAAAAATGAACTAAACCGATTATAGGGTTTGAGGTCCACCTTCAGGGATCTCAGTAAGAGCGGTTAAATTTCCAAATAATGTTGGTCCATTAGTCAGTGTGCCAAAGATACCGGTGTCGCCATTTGGGTTATGGGAAAGTGCAAGCCAAGGTCGGCCATAAGCATCTATTTGCATATCGATGAAATCGCCAAATCCACCGCATCTCTCATAGCCGCATGTTGGACTTGCATTGTCTAATGGGTCAGAATCTGCATTTACTTGTACTGTAGTGATAAGTGGTGTTTCATTGAAAGCATCAGTCATTACTGAGATATAACCGTCCCACAATCCATCGCCATCTTCGCCGATGTAACCGAAGGCAACTCTACCAGGGTCTCCTGCGATAACTACAGGAAAGCCAGTTCCTTGTAAGTGTCCAGGGGCAATCATAACTGCATCTGACCAGGTATTTGCGTCATCGACTGAATATGAGAAGTATGGTAAGTTATCATAACCCATCCACATTGCATAGACGTTACTTTCGCTATCTGTGTCGACTTGTGCTTCTTCAGCATTCCATGTGTCTGCAGTTCCAGATTCTTCTGTTGGCAGTACATGTTCGCTCCAAGTCAACGCTCCATTATCGGTTTTATACATCGAATAACCTTCTCCATTACAACCTATTTGGCCACGATAGAAGTTGCCATTATCTGCGCCGATGATGTGGGCAGATAATCCCCCACTTTGACAGTCGATAGGGGCGCCGGGTAGTTCAGGTCCCCAAGTAAATCCACCATCTTGACTTGCAGAGCATAGTGGTGAAGGCCAATTTCCATTAATACAGAATACCCAAAGGGTTTCATGAAGAATACCTCCATATGGGGAAGAAGCAATAGTTTGGTGGTCTTGCACAGAATAGCCAGTTGCGATATAAGGTAATGACCACGATTCACCTTCATCATCGCTCCATTCAACTGTCATGCCTCCTAATGCATGCATGTCGAATTTCATAATTCTATCAGTCCATGGGTCAACATATACATATGGGTCATTTGAATTTGGTACAGGTGGTTGTGCTCCATATACATCGACACAAGAATAGTCGCTAATAGAAGTCATTTCAACCATATTGCTACATTGTACAATAGCTGTTGAACCTGAATTGCCGTTACCCCAACTAGTGATATACAAATTACCAGTAGATGTTATTCCCATAGTTGGCTCGAAAGTAGACATACCAATGCCATAATAGGACGATGTAGAATAGAATGGAATATTATTTCCGCTAAGGTTACTACTATTTCCTATAGCATCTATTCCACCAGGATAATGATACCATGTTCTATTTCCTATTTCGAAATCAAATACACCCTTATCGATAACAACCACTTCTTCTTCTTCACTGCCAAAGCAACCAGATAATACTGAAGTAGCCATTATACAAGTCAACAAAAGTGCTTTCATCATTCTTTTCATAATATTCCCTCATCGATTAAAAATGTCGCAACCAAGTAATGGTAGTAAGACGCTAGCATCACCTTCTACACAAACATTTGGTGCTTCAGGGCGCATCTTGCCCCACGAGATAGCTTCTCTAAGTCTAGCTCCAGATAAACTTCCATCATGTTCTGGTGCTGTTGTGATATAAACTGCAGAATCAAGCCCCCCTCTGTATTGGTTCCACCAGATAACGTGATGCTTTGAAATTCCACCGCCGACCATTAAGGCATTGGATACATCAACATCCCAAGTTAAATCACTCATCACTTGTTCATCGGCTAAAGTATCTATGTGGAAGTCTCGATACTTTTGTCTAAACATGAATAATTGTGCACCGATTGAACCATCGGTGATTCCAGGAATACAAACTGGAATCTTGTGCTTTGCCGCCCAATAAATCAATGAATCAGGAGTTCCGATTCTTTTACCAAGTTCCCATACCAAATGTATCGAACCAAAACCTATCCAAGCATCAGCGCCTGTTTTACCAGTTTCTTTGAGTCTGTCATTGTATATGTCTTCTAGAACCGGCATTACAACCTCTTCGATAATTTCACCATATGATGAATTTGGAACGATCACATTTCCAAGTCGCATCAATGAATGTTCACCTAGTTCAACATCGTCTAATTCAAAGGCTCCATGATAGTACTTTTTGTATGCTCTAGCGATATCGTGATCTAGCATTCCACAAGTCGTCGAGATGACATTGAACATCTTTTTCTTAATCGCTTCAACGAAGAAACCTCTTGTGCCGGTGGCACACAAGCATGCTGGGAATGAAAGCCAGTTACAAACCTTTGAAGCATCACCGTCAACATCATCAATTTCCTTTTTCATATCTATTAGGATATCTCTGGCCAAGGCTAATTTTGTAGCGGTAAATCCGCCCGCAGAACTCATTTGATCTATCAATGATTTAGGGTCCGAGACTTTTGAGAAATCATAGTCCTCGACAGGGATATCAAAATCATCGGGTGAAATCGCCATAACACGCCCAAATAGCAATTACAAATGAATCTGTCCACTCTCAAAGCATTTGCTCAAGTTCGAAAATCCGGTCTCTAAGTTTGGCTGCTTGTTCAAAATCAAGGTTTATCGCTGCCTTTTTCATAGCACTATTCAATTCTGCTAACAAATCTTTAATCTGCTCTGGTGAAAGGTTATATTTGACATCATCCGGCTCATCATATGTCAATTGAGAATTCGATTTTTCAATTGAAGAATTTAACGAATCCTGATTATTTTCGCTATGAGCCCAAGCACCAGCGCCGAGATTCAATTTAGTAGCCCAATCTCCATCCTTTCTGCCACCCTTTTTGGCGACTAACCTCTTACTCCCAGTACCATCCGTTGTGGTTCCGGAAATGAAATCTTCATCTTTTGAATTCATTTCAGGAAGTGCTTTAACAATCGTTTTGGGGGTTATTCCATTTTCTTGATTATGTTTTTCTTGGCGGGCCCTTCTTTCCAATGTCTGTTGAATTGCTGCTTGCATTGCAGGAGATACACTATCGGCGTATAGCAGAACCTTTCCATTAACATTTCTAGCAGCCCTACCCATTGTTTGCAATAGGCTTCTTTCATTTCTAAGGAAACCTTGCTTATCAGCGTCAAAAATAGCAACTAAACTAACTTCAGGAATGTCCAAACCTTCTCTCAGGAGATTTATCCCTACGATGACATCGATCAATCCAAGTCTCAAAGCATTGATAATTTCACTTCTCTGTATAGTATCTATTTCTGAGTGCAGATGATGAGCTTTAATTCCCATATCATTTAGGTATGAAGCAACCTCTTCAGCGAATTTTATCGTAAGTACGGTAACAAGACAACGCTCACCTTGTTCTATCCTGTAATTTATTTCCGAGAGTAAATTAGCCACTTGCCCACTGGTAGGTCGTACTTCCAGAGTAGGGTCTAACAAACCAGTAGGTCTAATTTCCATCTTCGATATGTGTTGTATGCTTTGGATCATTTCATACATACTTTCAGCATCAGGGTGCTTTTTGTCTAAGTCTGGTTTTTTCGCACCACCTCCTGATTGGGCATGCAATAAACCATTGGGAATTTTTTGATTTGTGATTTCACAAAGATGCCTTAATTCCCTTTCACCAGGGGTTGCTGAAACATAGACCAATTGGGGTACTAGAGACTGAAATTCAGGAATCTTTAGTGGCCGATTATCTGCTGCGGTAGGTAATCTAAATCCGTGCTCTATCAAACTCTCTTTTCGAGATCTATCTCCGTGGTACATCCCTCCAACTTGTGGTAAACTGACGTGAGATTCATCCATTATCACTAGGAATTTTTCTGGATTCCCATGGAACTGTTTGGCACATGCTGCAAAGAAATCTAGCAAGCAATAGGGCCTTTGTCCTCTATCCCTTCCGTCAAAGTGAAGTGAATAATTTTCAATTGATTGACAGTGGCCAATTTCTCTAAGCATTTCAAGGTCATACCTTGTTTTTTGTTCGATACGATTTGCTTCCAAATCCTTGCCTAAACTATTGAAGTGAGCAATTCTATCATCTAGTTCGTCTTCAATTGATATCAAAGCATTTTCAAAACGTTCTGGGCTTGTCATGAAAAACTCTTTTGGATGTATCCATGCTTCACCTAGTACGTCGAGAGTTTCCCAAGATACAGGGTCGCAGACCTGTATTTTTACTACCCCTTCATAGTCAAATTGTATCCTTAACGGGTCATCTCTACTAGGCATCCATACATCTAGTACTTCTCCTCTAAGACGACAACTTCCACGGGTTAAATCGGTATTTGTACGGGTATATTGTAATGCGACCAATTCCTTTAGTAAATCGACAGGTTCGATTTTTTGTCCTATATGACACCTAACGTGTGATTCAAGAAAGGTTTCAGGAGGATTCAGTCCGTAAATACATGAAACGGATGACACAATTATGCAATCAGGCCTTGTTACTAAAGAAGCGACAGCAGCAAATCGTTCTTGCTCAATACGTTCATTTATTGATAATTCTTTATCGATATACAAGTCACGATTTGCTAGGTATGCTTCGGGTTGATAGTAGTCGTAGTGGGAGACGAAGTAATCAACAGCATTTTCGGGAAAATAACCTGCCATTTCTTGGTATAATTGTCGAGCAAGTGTCTTGTTATGGCTCATAATCAAGGTTGGAATGTTCAATTTCTCGATTACCTTAGCCATAGCGAACGTTTTACCACTTCCAGTAACTCCAAGTAGGACACATCTTTCTTGGCCATTTTCCAATTGAGAAATCAAATTTTCAATTGCTTTTGGCTGGTCTCCAGAAGGGGTATATTCTGTATGCATCACGATACGCTTTACATCCGGCCGTAAATGTTCTAGAGCAGCTCCTTCAAGGGCTTTGGAAAGGTCAAAAGGGTCTCTTTGTAGTAAATCTGGACTTCCCGGGTCGTGGTCTGCAAGTGATTCAAAATCACCATCATCATCCCAGTCACTAGTCATTACAAAGCCCCGCAATAATATTCAAATGGCGAATGGTTTTGAACTATGGCATAATTAAGGTAGGTATAATCCACCATTGACATGAATGATTGCACCGGTGATATAAGAAGAGTCTGGACCTGTCAAAAAAGAGATAGTAGAAGCCATATCTTCAGGACTGCCCACTCTTTTCAGCGGAACTTCATTTTCTCTAAATGTACGCTTTTCTTTGCTATCTCCGGCTAGGATTGCTGTATCAACGTATCCCGGCGCTAATACATTGACTCTTTTTCCTTCTGGACCAACTTCTTGGGCTAATGAGCGAGCCCAAATCGCTAATGCTGCCTTTGATGCAGAATAATCCGCACCATGAGGAGAACCTTTAGTTCCCAGTTGTGAGCCTACCACTACAATTCTAGCATCAGACGTTAGATGCTGTTGTACAGCCTTCCAAACGCTAACTGCACCTTCAAAATTAATCGACATTGTTTTTCTTAAAACTTCTAGAGTCATCTCATTAGCCGAAATTCGATTGTATGCTCCATGATTTAGAACCAGTACGTCAATTGATTTAGCCATCCAGGGGTGTATTCCAAGAAGACCAACTTCTCCATCATCAGAGCAATCTACCTTCACTGCAAGTGCATCTCCGCCACTTTCACGAATTTCAGCAACTAACATTTCAGCAGGCTTTGATGAATTATTGTAAGTCAATAGAATATCATAACCATCCTCTGATAATCTTTTGCAAGTTGCGGCACCAATACCTTGGCCACCACCTGTAACCAATGCAACTGGGCGGGTCATGATTAGCCCAAACGGTACTTAGCAATAATTCCGACCTATTGGCTAATTTAGAAATTGAGCCAGTTGTGGAGGTTGCCACCCTTCAGGTTTCAGGACTTTTCCATCTTCTCTTCGAATTACCTTTCCATCGACTAATTTAGCCATATTTGATCTATGTACTTCATTGAAAGCATCATCATAAATGTCTTGCATACCGTGATTGATGATTGTTCCAGCAAGGATATATCCAATATCTGCTAAAGCGTCTAAAACCTCTACTAAATCCCCAGCTCTTGCGGCTTCAGCATACTCTTGAACCTCTTCGACAAGAAGTTTAATTCTTAGTTCAATCATTTCATCAGGGCCAAGTCCGGGGCTATCCAGTTTCGGTATTTCGAAGGCTTGATTGAATTCTAGAAGGGAGGCTACTATTGGGTTCATGATTGCTAGTGCCCCGACCAAGTCTTTCAACATTTCAGAGCATACGTCCAAAATACCTTCTCGAAAAATTATGTTTAGGTAAAAATTAATCCAACTCTAAAAGAGCAACTCCTTGCTGTACTTGGTCTCCTTCAGAGAAATATACTGCACTAACAGAACCTTCTTCCGATGCCACGATACGATGTTCCATTTTCATGGCCTCTAGAATCATTAATGCTTGTCCAGCCTTGACATCTTGTCCAACTTCTACCAATACTTGGAGAACTTTACCTGGCATTGGAGCAGTAAGGCCACTCCCTTCATCATCTTCTGCTGCCCCAGGTTCTATGTGGTCAATGCAGAAGGTATGTCCTCCGATATGAACCCACCAAGTATCACCGACTTTAGCACTATGAGCAAAAAAGACATTATTATCTTTAGAAATTAATCTAATTCTTCCATCCGGTAAAATCGAAGCATTATTTCCTGAAAGGGTCCAAACATCATCGTTTTTAGATAAAGTTACTTCAACGATTTCTCCATCGATTCTAAATTCATAAAGCATCAAGGATACCTCCTTGAAAGGGTGCTGAATGGACTTACAGGCCCGTTATCAGTTGAATCGGTATTAGAATTATTTTGTCGATGCTTTCCTGAACCTTCACTAATTCCAGCGACCATCAATGCTGCTTCTGATAGAGAATTGGAAATATTAGGATTCCAGCCATCTGGCCATACTCTGTCGATAAGAGTGGTGTCTGTAGAGCCATTTACAACATCTTCTTGGTCACATAAGTCTCTAAGGAATCTGATATTTGTTGTAGTTCCAAGCACCACGAAATCATCTAATGCTCGACGCATACGCTGTAAAGCTTCATTCCTCGAAGGAGCCCATACGACTAATTTTGCTAGCATTGGGTCGTAATTTGGGGTTACTTCATCGCCTTCACGTACTCCAGTATCCAATCGAACACCAGGTCCAACTGGGGGCTTGAATACTACTAATGGGCCGATTGCCGGCAGGAAGTTATTACTGGCATCTTCTGCATACAGTCTGACCTCTATTGAATGTCCACGCATACTTAATTCTCCACAACTCATAGGCTCGCCTTCAGCGATACGAAGTTGCTCTCTAACAATATCCACTCCAGTAACCATTTCAGTCACAGGATGCTCAACTTGAATTCGAGTATTCATTTCTAAGAAAAAGAATTCACCGCTTGAGGCTAACAAAAACTCCACAGTACCCGCACCAACATAGTCCACTGCTTTTGCAGCAAGAATAGCAGCATCACCCATTCTTTCACGCAAATCAGGAGTCATAGTAGGGCAAGGGGCTTCTTCAAACACCTTTTGATGCCTTCTTTGAATACTGCATTCTCTCTCTCCAAGATGTATTATTCGGCCTTGTTGATCGGCTAGAATTTGAATTTCTACGTGTTTAGCGCCAGAAAGCAAACGCTCAACATAAACTCGACCATCACCAAAAGCGGCAATTGCTTCTCTTCTAGCGCCACTGACAGCATCATCTAGTTCTTCGGGAGAGTTTACAACACGCATACCTTTTCCTCCACCACCAGAAGATGCTTTGAGCAATAGCGGGAATCCAACCCTTTCACTTGCATTTCTGATTGCAACTAATGCTTCATGTTCATCCTCTTCTTCGATTTCTTCACCAGGGATGACAGGTACATTAGCGGCCTTCATAGTAGTTCTAGCAGTCATTTTATCGCCCATCATCTCAATGGCTCTAGGCGATGGACCAATCCAACTAATCCCTGAATCGATAACCGCTTGTGCAAAATCAGCTCTTTCAGATAAAAATCCGAATCCAGGATGTATGGCGTCTGCCCCATACTCAGTAGCGATTTCTAGAATTTGTTTTTGGTTTAGGTATGTTTCAGTAATACTTTCTCCTTGTAATCTTACAGAGGTGGTAGCCAACTCGACAAATAGTGAATCAGCATCATTATCGGCATAGATTGCAATAGAAGAATAGCCCGCTTCATTACATGCTCTAAGTATCCTGCAAGCAATCTCTCCACGATTGGCAACCAGGACAGTGCTCATTACAAATCTCTCCGTTATTGGTCCTTCCAATTGGGGGGTCTTTTCTCCAAAAATGAAGATAATCCTTCTTGACCTTCTTTTGAGCCTCTCATCTTACTGGTGAAATCCAATGTAAAAAGGCGCAATTGTTCATCATCTCCAGCCCAATGGTCGAATTCTAAAGTCAGTTGTTTTGCTAATGTTACAGCAGAAGGTCCAGTGGAATGTATTTCCTCAACGATTGAAGATACTGCTTGTTCAAGGTCATCTTTACCTGAAACGATTTGCTCTATAAACCCAATTCTTAGAGCCTCCTCAGACTTGATTCTGCTGGCTTGCATTGCTAGTCTTCTAAAGCATGCAGAACCGAGTCTTCGATAAACATAAGGGCCTATTACAGCAGGTAGGATTCCTAGTTTGCCTTCTGAAAGAGCGATTTTTACGTCTTCAGTAGCGACTACATAATCGCAGCATGCTACCAATCCAGCACCTCCGCCAAGTGCAACTCCTTGGATAGAGGCAATAGTGAAACATGGATGAGCCCACAAACTATTGAACAGTCTATCTAGGCGTTTGGAATCATTACGGTTTTCTTCAGCGGTTTGTGCTCCTGCATCGCGCATCATATTGATATCAGCGCCAGCACAGAAGTGTTTGCCTGCTCCTGCGATAATCAAGGTCCTGAGGTATTGATTGCCGTCGGAGTCTTGCAGTGAGTCTAAAGATCCAGCGCTACGCTTAGCAGTCCAGTCAAAAATAGTGCACAACTCGGTAATCATTTTGACATTTAGAGCATTATATTTCTCTTCTCTGTCAAGAGTGATACGACATGTGGAGCCTGATATCTCTAATTTGACCAATTCGGTTTGAGGGGGATTTTGCATTGATTCCATGATTAAAACTCCAATTGCATATTTGATTTTTCAATTGACAAATTACATCCTAAATACTCCGAACCGTTCGTCCGGAAGAGGGGCATTTCTTGCAGTTGCCAAACATAGTCCAAGAACGTCTCTTGTATCTCTTGGGTCGATTATTCCATCATCCCAAAGTCTTGCGGTAGAATAATACGGACTTCCTTCAGTTTCATATTTATCAAGAATGGGCTTACGGAACTCTTCAAGTTCCTCTCCTGTCATAGGACTCAACCCTTCACGGGCTCTTTGATCTTGCTTAACCGTAGTTAGGACATCCGCAGCCTGCGGTCCACCCATTACTGAAATTCGACTATTAGGCCACATGAAAAGGAATCTTGGGTCATATGCTCTACCGCACATACCATAATTCCCAGCGCCGTGTGAGCCACCAATTATTACAGTAAATTTGGGTACATTGACACAAGATACTGCTGTAACAAGTTTAGCGCCATCTTTGGCAATGCCTCCTGCTTCGTAGGCTTTACCAACCATGAATCCTGTAATGTTCTGTAAGAACACCAGAGGAATTCCTCTTTGGCCACATAATTCCACAAAATGTGCACCTTTTACCGATGACTCTGAGAATAATATGCCATTATTGGCTATGATTCCGACTTTATGCCCATGAATGTGGGCAAATCCGCAGATTAGAGTTTGACCATATCTCGCTTTGAATTCATGGAATCTAGAGCCATCAACGATTCTTGCGATTATTTCTTTGATATCTACTGGAGTTCTATTATCACTAGGAATCAACCCAAGTAGGTCTTCAATATCATGTGCTGGCTCTTCAGCAACAGCACTTGCAGCAGGAGCTAATTCCCTTGGACCAAGATTTTCAACAACATTTCTAACCATGCGTAATGCTTCAGATTCATCTTCAGCAAAATGGTCAGCAACGCCCGATTGTGAAGTATGGACATCAGCTCCACCTAATTCTTCAGCAGTAACTTCCTCTCCAGTAGCCGCTTTGACCAGTGGCGGGCCGGCAAGGAAGATAGTACCATTTCCTTTGACAATAATAGACTCATCAGACATTGCTGGAACATATGCCCCACCTGCAGTACAAGAGCCTAGCACTGCAGCGATCTGTGGAATTTTATCGCCAGACATCTTTGCTTGATTTCTAAAAATTCTTCCGAAATGAGTAATATCTGGAAAAACCTCGTCTTGCATTGGAAGGAATGCGCCACCAGAATCAACTAGGTATATGCACGGCAAATGGTTCTCATGAGCTACAGTTTGCGCTCTAATATGCTTCTTAACTGTCATAGGATAGTATGAACCTCCTTTGACAGTAGCATCATTTGCAACAAATAGACATTCTCTACCATGCACCATTCCTACACCTGTGACAATCCCTGCACTATGTGCTCGTCGGTCGTATAGTTCAAATGCAGCAAGTGGGGATAATTCCAAAAATGCAGTGCCTGGGTCAATAATTCTCTCAATTCTTTCTCGAGCCAGTAACTTCCCTCTACTTCGATGACGGTCGACATATTTGCCACCTCCACCACCCGATGCAGTATTCAGTCTTTCTTTGAGAGTTTTAATTAGATTTGAATTATGCTCAACACGTTCTGAAAAATCAGCATCTGCCCGATTTACTCGTGTTGGCAATCTGTCCATTATACCCCTCACTTCAAGGCAAGAGGCGCAGACATTTAACAATTGAAGACAAAAACTGTAAAATTGATGCTTATACATCAAGAGTGAGTCTACCTATATCTCTAAGTCCAGGGGCTAATCCTACGATAAGAACTGCCAAAACAATTAGCATTCGCATGTGCACTTGACGCTTCTCAACACGCATTTCTATGAATAGCCAAACAATTGTTGCTACAAGTAATGCTTTAATCAAGGCGAAAAACCATGCTCCCTCGCCCCAAGAGATTCCAATAGTATCATTGATATCTCCACCAAACTGAATCACTGCATCACTCACAGGGTGCTTTTCCCCATAACCAAATAAATCAATTCCAATCATAGTAGCAAATCCATCACATAGTTGCCCATATACCATTGCTAGAACCATAGGATTTGCAAGAAGGGCATTTCTTGATAGTTGCTCAATAGGGTGATTTACTACAATTTTCTCTGCGTCTTCCCATGTTTTTATGCTAACTCCTGCTGGTAGAACTCCAGCGCTGTATCCACTCATTTTCATGTGTCTAGCGTCTTCTTTTCCATGCCTATACATGAACCAGCAAATCAATCCAGGAAGTCCTAATACAACCACCATTGGCCATAGAGGCTGTGATTCAACAATTCTCCCACTTTCCTGTTGCCAAGGTGTTGCTAAGAATTGCATCCAATGGAAGAATCCTAAGATTGTTGAAGAGGTACCAAATGCGACTAAACCTCTAGTTATCGATGGCCACTTTGCGGTCCAAACAAGCATCATGAAGAGCACAACATATGATGCAACAAGACCAATAATGATCCAGAATAAACCTATTTCCTCATGCACAAAATATGCTGGACGATATAATAGTGCCCAATGGAAAAACAACATCATTCCAAGTGTGATAAATAGCATAGTGCGACTTTTTTCTATATTTTTATCATCTTCTAGTCCATCCCATTTCGAGCAGAATTTATGCGAAATAAAGGCTACCAATACCAACCACAATGCTAAGTGAAAGTGTATAATTGGTGATATTAGGAGCCAATCAATTTTCGAACTAAAGAAGTCTGAGTCTTCTAATACTCTTAGTACTGGTGCTAAAACTACCCATGAGATTAGCGCAAGCATCATTTTATCATCAGCAGGCAACTCAAGTTTTCTAAAAATTGATTGTAAGACTACAACTGCAAGAAGCATAGTCGATGCATATATTGCAGTATTTTGTGGGGAATAACCAGCGTCTCCAGCAGTTCCAGCGTCCTTAACAATCGGGTCCCAGACAATCGGTTTGAGCCCATCTGTCCAAAATGTATCATTGGCAAAAAGTAACCCCAGTGATAGAATTGCAATTGCAGTAATTAGAATTCCAATGGCTACCTTTTCCATTTGGGAAAATACATTATCAGGCAAAGCAGCCTCATAATCAGAGAGTTTTTTTTCAATCTCTGTTGCTTCAGACATGTCCCTTACCACATTATGCTAAGAACGGATTGATTATTACTTTGCTATTGTTTCACTCTTCTTCTTGACTAGATAAGCGCTCAATAAGTTCAGCTTTCTTTCCACCAACAGGTAGTCCCTTGGCTTTCAATCTCTCTTTGAGTTCAGCAACCGATAGTTTGGACAAGTCTTCGCTATCTTCTACGTCTTGGTCGTTGTCCTCAGTGCCAAATCCTCTAGGTTCGTGAACTTCAACAAATGAGACCTTACCGCATTCAACAGCATCTCGAATGATTGTTACAAGTCTAAATTTCAACATTGCTGCATTTGTATCAAACAACATTGATTGAGGCAGAGTGATCGATAAGTCATCGCCCTTGAAAGAGACTTCAAAACCAGTGTGACCAGTGTTTGATTCTAGTAGTCCAAGCACTTTGTCATCTTTTCCTTTTAGTTCTTTAACAACAGTGAATACGTATTTTAGAGTCTTACCAGCCATTGGATGGTTGTAGTCAATCTTTGCACGTCCTGCTGCAAGGTATGTTAGGTAACCTTGACGTCCACCGATTGTTACCGGTGCTCCGATGTATAAGGATTGAGGGTCTTGTACTGCTCTCTTTAGTTTGTCAATACTGATAACTTCAGTCATAGTAGCATCTTTTTCTCCATATCCATCTTCAGGTGAGATTTCACATTCGACTTCTTTGCCAACTTTAGCATCAAGAAGTGCTGCTTCAAAACCAGGAATTAATCCTCCAGAGCCGACAACACAGACCATAGGTGCGTATGTACGACCTTCTTGGTGCATATCATGCTCCTTTGCCACATCTTCACTTGTAGTTTCAATCAAGTCACCGGTTTCACCGCTGAATAAGTCATAATCAACATGTATAATTGCTCCATCTTCCATGGTATAGCCTCCTTAGAGTGTTT
>MDTB01190114.1_pt1 | contig 13334 bp, 10 predicted proteins | sample 811161 | NCBI WGS metagenome assembly MDTB01 (sample SAMN05326650, study PRJNA326480) | marine metagenome | isolation source: seawater | place: Mediterranean Sea | collected 2009 | reverse complement strand
GGGAAAGATATGGCTGAGGCTGAAGCTAAGGCATGGAAAACTATTTGGTCTGCTGGTCATGGTGTTAGTTCAATAAATGATAATCCAAGTGTTAAAGATCTGGTCAGTAAATTAAAAGCTGACTTTATCAAGTCTCTTAAATTTAATCAAGGCAATCTTGATTATCAAAATAATCAATTCTAAATTCAATGATTGAGATTATTACCACAGGTGGAACTATTGATAAAGTTTATTTTGACAAAAAGAGTGATTATCAAGTAGGTGATCCATTTATTGGAGATTTGCTTACTAAAATGAATGTAAATGTTAATTATCAAATAAGTCCTTTAATGAGAGTTGATAGTTTAGACATGGATGATGATGATCGTAAAAAAATTTTAAATCATATAGTTAAATCAAACTTTGATAAGATATTGATTACTCATGGGACAGATACAATCGTTGACACTGCTATTTATCTAAATCAACTAAAAAACAAAACTATAGTTTTAACAGGATCGCTTAAACCTGCTATTTTTATTGATAACGATGCAATATTTAATATAGGTTGTGCATTTACATCAGTTCAGAATTTAAGTAAAGGAATTTATATAATAATGAATGGACAAGTTTTTGAACCCAGTAATTGTAGAAAAAATATTGATAAAAATATTTTTGAAAAAATTAACTAGTTATTGAACTTAAAATAGATAATCCATAAATAGCAGCTGTCTCTGATCTAAGTCTGTTTTTGCCAAATGATACTTCAGTAATTTTATTTTTTTTGCCTCTTGAATCTCATCATCCGAAAATCCACCTTCAGGACCAATAATAAGGCAAATTTGATTTGAATTTATAGACTCTTTTTTTAAAATATTTTTTGTCTTAAGATTTGCCATTATCTTTTGATCACTATTATTCCTTAAAAAATCATTAAACTTTTCAATATTATTAATTTTTGGTTTAAATACTTGATTTGATTGCTTTAAAGAGCTAATAGAAATCCTCTCGAGCCTTTCATGATTTACTTTCTTTTTTTCTGAATACTTGGTTATAATTGGGGTTATTTCTTTTATACCAATCTCTGTAGCTTTTTCTACAAACCATTCAAATCTAGATGGGTTTTTTAGAGGAGAAATAGCAATATTAATCGATACCTTATTAGGTTTATTCTTTGATAACTTTACTATTTTAACTTTAATTTTTTTTCCTTTCTCTATTATTTTACATACAGCTAAAAGTCCATTACCATCTGTAAAATTAAGTATATCCCCTATATCTTTTCTAAAAGACTTTATTATGTGTCTACTGTCATTTTCATTAACTATTATCTGATTATCTGTTTCGCTAAAATTTGAAAAAAATAAATTCATTATATACTATATCTTGGTAGAGGTGTAGATTTTAAATCTGATAATTTAGATGTGGAATACTTTAAATAACCTACAATCCCAATCATAGCAGCGTTATCTGTTGTATATTGAAGCTCAGGAATAAAGATTTTCCAATTATTTTTTCTTGATTCATCATCTAATCTCTTTTTAAGATAATTGTTTGCTGATACACCACCTCCAAATATTATTGAATTAAGATTGTTCTCTTTAGCTAAAAAATTGACCTTGTTTAATAAGTTGTCTATTAAGTTTTTTTGAATTGACGCACATATATCGTGTAAATTTTCATTAATAAAATTCTTATTATTAAAAATATTATTATTGAGGAAATTTATAAATGCTGTTTTAGTTCCGCTATAACTTATATTTCCACCTTTAACCATAGGCAAGGGAAAATTAAACTTATGTTCGTCTCCCATTTTTGATAATTTATCAATTTCTGGTCCAGCAGGATAGTCTAGTCCTATTTTTTTCCCACACTTATCAAAAGCCTCTCCAATAGCGTCATCTAAAGTTTCTCCAAGTATCTCCATTTTAAAATGGTCTTCAACTAAAATAAACTGAGTATGACCACCTGATATCGTTACTCCAAGAAAAGGAAAATTTGGCTTTTCTTCACCATTATTAATAAAATTAGATAATATATGTGCTTGCATATGATTAACCTCTATTACCGGAACTTCAAGAGAAACCCCAAGTGATTTTGCAAATTCAGTTCCAACAATAAGAGACCCCATTAAGCCTGGACCCCTTGTGAATGCTATTGCTGATATATAATTTAAAGAAATACCAGATTCTTTAATAGCTGATTCAACAACCGGTATTATATTTGAAAGATGTGCCCTAGAAGCTAATTCAGGTACTACTCCTCCGTATTTTTTATGTATTGACTGGTTAGCAATTTTATTTGACAGTACTATATCATTTTTTAAGACTGCTGCTGATGTATCATCGCATGAAGATTCAATTCCTAGTATATAAATATCTTTATTTGACATTGCTATCTTTGTAGTACAAATTTAATCAAGAATAGTCATTAAGAATTTAAAAAAAATATTTTTAATAATTTTTGCGTTTGGGATAATGCTAATATCTTCATTATATGTAGCTGTAAATACCTCTGGAGTCCAAAATTATCTAAAGCAAAATGTTATAGATTATATAAACATTGATAGTAATAACTACTTACAAATTGGAAAATCATCATTTAACTTAAAAGGTGAAGTTGTTTTAAATGAAATTTCATTATCAAATAAAGAATCTGACACTATACTTTTTCTTGAGACACTAAGAACTAATTTTTTTCCTCTGGTTTCAGATTTAAACCTAGATAATTCTCTAAATATCGAAGGTCTTGACATATCACTTGATCTTACAAACAATAAATCAAACAACTTTGATTATAAATTTAAAGAAATAATAGACAATATATTCTTCGATAGAATTAATATATTAAACTCAAGCGTTAATTTAATTATTGATTCAGTTCAAAATAGTATTGTAATCGATAAGCTGAATGCATATGAAATTATTAATAATGACGGTCTATTTGTTAAATTAAATAGTTTTTCAGGTAAAGTAAATGATATAAAAATTGAAGAGTTTAATTCAGATTTTAGCTATAATGATGGTCAAATAAACTTTTCTAATTCTAATTTAGTATCTGATGATCAGTTTCTAAAAGGGGATATAAATTTTCAGTTAGATAATCAAAATAAGCTTAATAATTTTCAAGAATCTTTTTTAGAATTTAGCTTAAATGCAGGTAATTTTAAATTTTTAGATAATTACCTAGTAGATAACACTTTTGTCCAGGGAGAACTAATATTTGAAGGATTAAAAGACGATATTATATTTGAAAAATTAAATTTAAAAACAGAACTATTAGAACTTAAATCTAGCGGAAATTTAAAAGATATATTGACAAATGACTATGAGGTTTCTTTAGATTTATTTGATATTGATATTAGTGAGGAAGAATTAAGTAAAAAATTAAATTTAGATGAACAATTTACACTTCCAATTCTTTATGGAAATATTAACTTAAATGATGAGCTCATAAATTATAATTTTTCTCAAAACAACAACTATGAATCATCTGTAAAAATTAATGGTACTGGTTTATTAAAGGAGAAAACTTCATTTGACTTTAATATTGTTTTAAATTTGTTAAATGATGATGAATTGATCAGTTATCTTAATTTAGATAACCTAAAACTGGACTCAAGATTTAGATTAACATCAGATCAACAAATAATCTTTGTTGGAGACTTTGAAATTATTAAAGATGATAAGATTACAAATGTTGATTTTAATACTAGTGTTGTAAATAATAATTTATCATCAAAACTTGGAATAACTAAAGAGAAATTAAGATTAGACTATGAAATTTATGGTAATCTAATAAATAAGAAGCTTAATGCGTCTGGTAAAATATTTTTAGATACTATTCCTGTAAATCATATTAATAATATTATTGCTGAGACTAACATTGAAATTGATTTTTCAGAAGAAAATTATATTCAATCTGATATTAAATTGAGTGACATTAGCATAGAAACATTAAATGATAAAATATATTTGACTGAACTTAGTGAAATAAATGAAATTCTAGATTATTACTTTATTGATAAATCTAATAATTATGATTTTAGTCTTCAATTAGTTGACAAAAAACTTAATTTAGAATCTAATCTTGGATCTAACATTTTGATAAATGGTTTTTATAAGAATCAGAATGATCTTGATTTTGACTTTGAACTTTCAAATTTATTTATTCAAAATTTCTTTGAAATAAATAAGAAGCCAATTTCAGGTAATATTGAGTCTGCAATAAATCTAAATAGGAGTGATACTAATAGAACACTTAGTTTAAGTACTTCAATTAAAGATATTAATATCAAAGAATATGAAATAGGTGATTTAGAAATTAATGTCTTTGGAAATACAGATTTTGAGTCATATTCTGTTGATCTTAAATTAACTGACAAAGATGAAGCTCCTATTTATTCTGAGGGAAGTATAATTGCTATAAATGAAAAGACAAATTTAGACTTAGATATAATTTTAGATAATTTTAATATTTCATTTATAGATAAAATAGGTAACAATTCAATAAATAATTTATCTAGTCAAATTTCAGGAAAGGTAAACTTATGGGGAGCATTAAATAATCTTCAGCATGATGGATTTTTAAATTTAAAAAATTCAAATTTTTTGATACCATATACAAATTTAAATTATGAAATTTCTGAAAACTCTGAAATTATACTTTATAATCAAGATTTTGAGTTTAATGAAATTGTTATTAATCATAATGAATCAAAAACAACTTCTATATTAAATGGTAAAATTTCACATACAAACTACAAAGATTGGAATCTAGATTTAAACTTTGAATCAGATAGGTTTTTTGTTTTGAATAAAGTTTATAATGAAAAGGAAATTTTTTTTGGTAAAGGTTTCCTAGATGGAGAAATTAATATTAAAGGACCTACAAATCAGATTAGCATTAATGTTCAAGGTAGCACTGAAGAGGACACTAAATTATCAATTCCAGGGTCTCAAGAATATTCAATTGAAAATTTTTCGTTCATAGATTTTGTAGATATAAATAATATTAATGAATCCATTTTAAGTGATAAAAATTCAAAATCAACTATTACCACCAAAACCATAGATCTACTTATTGATCTTGAAATTAATGATAATGCACTTATAGATATTACTCTTGATCCTGAAACAGGAAGTTATTTAAGTGGAAGAGGAATAGGTAATCTTATAATGGAAATTGATTCTGAAAGTGAATTTAATATTTTTGGAGATTTTACAACTAGTGAGGGTGTCTATAATTTTAAGGACTTAGCCTTAGTTGATAAAAAATTTAATTTAAAAAAAGGAGGATCAATTGTTTGGGATGGGAATCCATTAGAGGCTCAAATGAATATTCAAGCACTATACTCTGTTCCTGGTGGTGCAAATCCTGCACTTCTTCTTGATAATCCAAATTTTAACAAGAAGATACCGACTGATGTTCAAATTAATTTAACTGGTAATATTACAAAGCCAAATAGTCCAAATTTTGAAATATATTTTCCTAATACAAGTACTACTGCTACAACTGAAATTAATTACAAGCTTAGTGATATAGAAGTTAGACAACTTCAAGCAATTTCTCTTCTAACTCAAGGTATATTTATTAATGAAGTTGGAGTGTCAATTGAAGGTCTAACTAATAATTTATATGAAAAGGTTTCAGATGTTTTTACTAGTTTACTCGGAGGCTCTGAAGGGCCATTAAAAGTAGGGCTTAACTATCTTCAAGGAGATAAAAGTGAAATACTTGATATTAAAACAGAAGACAGATTTGGAGTCACCTTATCTACTAAAATTAGCGATAATATACTTTTTAATGGAAAAATAGGTGTACCGATTGGAGGTATTGAAGAAACTTTAATAATTGGTGATGTACAATTAGACTTTATATTAAACTCTGATGGCTCTCTAAAAGCAAAAGTGTTTAATAGAGAAAATGAGTTCAGATATATTGGTGAAGAGTTAGGTTATACACAAGGAGTAGGTTTATCTTATCAAGTTGATTTTCAAACATTTAGAGATTTAATTTTCAAATTAATGCAAAAAAACAAGTAACAATATTTTTTAACTAAGTAATTTTTAAATTTTATAATTAAATTTGTGCAACCACAACAAAAATTGACTAAAAAAATAAAAAAAATAGGAGTTCTTACTTCTGGTGGAGACTCACCAGGGATGAATGCAGCAGTAAGAGCTGTTGTTAGATCTGCAGAGTTCAACAAGATTGAATGTTATGGAATCTACAAAGGATATGAAGGTCTAATTTCTGATAACGTAAGTAAGCTAAATGCTCGTTCTGTTAAGTATATAGTTAATAAAGGAGGTACAATTTTAAAGACAGCTAGATGTAATGAATTTAGGAATAAAGAAGGTAGAGCTAAAGCAAAACTAACTCTAGATAAGTATCAAATTGATTCTTTAGTAGTAATTGGAGGTAATGGATCTCTAGAGGGGGGTAAAATTTTCGAAGAGGAGCATGGTATTAAAATTGTTGGAATTCCTGGTACAATCGATAATGATCTTAAAGGAACTACTTATACACTTGGATATGACACTGCTCTTAATACAGCAGTTGAAGCAATAGATAAAATCAGAGACACTGCTATTTCACATAATAGATTATTTTTTATTGAAGTTATGGGTAAAGGTTCAGGACATATTGCCCTTAATGCAGGCATTGGTGCTGGCGCAGAAGAAGTATTGATACCAGAGAAAAAAATGGGTATAGATAGACTTATTAAGTCACTAAAACATAGTGAAAAGTCTGGTAAATCCTCAAGTATTATAGTTGTTTCAGAAGGTGAAAGGATTGGAGATAATGTTTTTAAATTTTCATCATACATTGAGAAAAACTTTCCCAATTATGAAATTAGAGTCTCTATTTTAGGCCATATTCAAAGAGGTGGATCGCCCTCATGCTTTGATAGAGTTTTAGCTTCGAGGATGGGTGTATTTGCAGTAGATTCTTTATTAAGAAACAAAAGCAAAATAATGATTGGCATAAAAGGTGATAAAATAATCGAAGTTCCAATTTCTAAAGCCATCAAAGGTGGTCAGGATATTGACAAAGATTTAATTAGAGTATGTGATATAATTTCAATTTAAAAAATAAAAAATGGCAATAAATATTAGTATTAACGGTTTTGGTAGAATTGGTAGATTAGTTTTTAGATCTGCAATTAATAATGACGACTTCAATGTTGTTTCCATTAATGATTTACTTGATATAAATCATCTTGCTTACTTATTAAAGTATGATTCTGTTCATGGTACTTTTGAAGGTTCAATCGAAGTAAATAATAATTATTTGATAGTAAACGGAAAATCAGTAAAGATTACTTCAGAAAAAGACCCTTCATTAATTGATTGGTCAGGAATGGGTGTTGATATTGTTGCTGAATGTACTGGTATTTTTACATCAATTGAATCTGCAAGTATTCATCTTAAAGCTGGTGCTAAAAAAGTAGTAATATCAGCTCCTAGTCCTGATGCACCAATGTTTGTTATGGGGGTAAATCATTTGACTGCTAATCCAAGCGACCTAATTGTTTCTAATGCTTCTTGTACAACAAATTGTCTAGCTCCTATTGCAAAAGTTTTAAACGATAATTTTATAATTGAGGAGGGGCTAATGACTACAGTTCATGCTGCTACTGCTACACAATTTACTGTTGATGGGCCTTCAAAGAAAGATTTTAGAGGAGGTAGAAGCTCTTTGTTAAATATAATACCTAGTTCAACTGGTGCTGCAAAAGCAGTTGGAAAAGTAATTCCTTCTCTTGATGGAAAGTTAACAGGAATGGCATTTAGAATTCCAACAGCTAATGTGTCTGTAGTTGACCTGACAGTTAGGTTAAAAAAACAAACATCCTATAATGATATAAAAAAGGCAATGTTTGAAGCATCAAATAGTAATCTTTCAGGAGTGCTAGGTTATTGCGATGACCCTGTTGTATCTCAGGATTTTATTGGAGATAAAAGAACTTCAATATTTGATGCAAATGCTGGTATGGAGTTAAATTCAAATTTCTTTAAAATTATTTCTTGGTATGATAATGAATGTGGTTATTCAAATAAACTTCTTGATTTATCAAAATACATATACTCTCTTTAATTTATGATATTAATAGTTGACAGTGGCTCTACAAAAACTGATTGGATTGCCCTTGGACATGATGGTGAAGAGCTTTTTTCTACTCAAACATTAGGTCTTAATCCTCAAATGCTCTCAAATGAAATATTGAATGAAAGAATTAAGAATAACTATGATATATATAAAAACAGAAAATCGGTCAATAAACTATTTTTTTATGGAGCGGGATGTGGAGTAGAATCATCACAAAACAGAATTTTAAATGTATTTGAGTCAATATTTATTAATAGTGAATTTGATATTAAGGAAGACACTTATGCTGCTGTATATTCTGTTGTTGAAGAGGGTACTCCATCTATTGTTAATATAATTGGAACTGGTTCAAATTGTACATACTATGATGGTAAAGATATTATTCAAAAAGTACAATCATTAGGATATGTATTAATGGATTATGCAAGTGGAAATTATTATGGAAAATATTTAATACGTGCATATTATTTTAATAAAATGCCTGAAAATTTAAAAAAAGAATTTTCTGAAAAATTTGATTTATCTCCAAATACAATCAAAAATAAATTATACAGAGAAGAAAATCCTAATACTTACCTTGCAACATTTGCTCGTTTCTTAATAGAAAATAAATCTGATGAATATTTTAAAGAAATTATATATAAAGGTCTTGAAAGGTTTATTGAATACCAAATACTCCAATTTGATGATTTTAGTTCAGTTGAAATACATTATGTAGGATCAATAGCATATTATCTTAAAGACGAGATTACTAGAGTAGGTGCAAAATATAATTTAACTACAGGAAAATTCGTAAAAAGACCCATTGATGGTTTAGTTGAATATCACAAAAGAAATATAATTAAATAATTATTTTACTGCTATCATTGATATCTCTACTCTAACATTTTTCGGAAGTGTTTTTACTGCCAATGTTTCTCTAGCTGGTTCATTCCCTCTCTTAAAATATTCTGCATAAACATTATTAACTTCTTGAAATAGGTTCATATCTGAAAGAAAAATAGAGGATTTAACAACATTTGAAAAGTCCATATTACATTCCTCTAAAATATTCTTAAGATTATTCATTACTTGAATGGTTTCATCTTGAATAGATTTATTTACAAGTTTCATTGATTTTGGATCAAGTGCAATTTGTCCAGAAATATATAACGTATTATTTGATAAAATAGCTTGATTATAAGGGCCAATTGGTTTAGGTGACTTTTGAGTATTTATAATTATTTTTTCCATATTAAAGACTTCTATCGGGTTCGGATCTCTTTTCATATTTAAGATCACTTAATAGTCCTGATTTTATTCCAATGAAAAAGTTCCAGGATGCTCTTTGACTGAAAGGTACCCAAGAAAAGTCTAATCTCCAACTATCTAAGTCTCTATCAAATCTAAACTGAGTATATGTGAAGCCTTTTTGTTTAAAGTCATAACCTGAGGATATACCAACTTTCCATTTAGGTGTTAAGGATAAATTAGAAGAAATCATTAAAGAGTTTGTAGAAAAATCATTTTGCCCTCTACTATTATTGTATGTTAATGAATATGCTAAATTAAGAGTCCATGGAATGGAATATCTATAATTAGTGAGATTAATTTCTGGTGAATCTTCAGTCTCAAATTGTCTTGAGTCAGAAAAATCTTGGGAAACACCAAATAAATCATCTGCTCTTCCTCCTCCAGAAGCTGATTCATTAATTTGACTTTCTGACTGTCCTCTCTTAAATGTGTTGTTGTTTAGCTGATATTGAGTTGATAAGTTAGCGCTTGTTAATCTTAGTAAACCTTTTCCATTTTTAATATTAAATACATTTATTCTTTGATTGTTTTCATCTAAAGCATATGGATCAAACGTCATTCCTGTATTTAAAACTAAATTTTTTGCAACTTCAACAGAGCCACTTACTCTAACAGGAGATAGCTTAAATTCATTTGCTGAAATATTATATGAAGTTGAAATTTTTAAATTATTAAAAATATTAATTTTTTTAAGTTCAGTCTGTGTTGAATCTCTTGACTTCACTTTAGCTTCTAGTGAGTTATTTATTGATATACCAATACTGCTTGAATTACCTCTACCTGGTATACCAAACAAACCTCCCTCGAATCTAGTATACTCAGCTGTGTTTCCATTTGCGTCAATAATGTAAGTGTCATAATACTTTTTAAAACTTGGAGAATTAGAATATGTTAAATTTGGTGTAATAGTGTGTCTAATTGATTGAATTCTTTTATTTGGTTTGAAATTAACTATACCATATATTTTTGTAGTAATAGAAGCATTATAGTTATATATTGAAAATCGATCAAAACCAGAAATTGTGTCTTTAGATATTCTAGTTCCTTCTTGGAAATTGTTATATCTAATTGTATTACCAACCCAATTCTCCTGGAATCTTCCACCTGCACTGACGCTAAAAAACTTAAATAATTTAAAATTGGTGGTAAATGGAATATTGTGTTGAAAACCATTCTTAGCATTATCAAACATTCCTTTTTTTAGGAGTAGGTCATCAGCAAAAGTAGCTCTATTCTCTCCCTTAGATGAATATTGGATATTGATATTTTGAATAATACCTTTTTTGGATTTGCCTTTTCTTTCAAAAGGATAAAATCGTTTGGAGCTTATAGTTAGAGTAGGTAAAGTTAAGTTAACTGACTTGGACTGTGTATTTTGAGACATATTAGCATTCAATGATAGTCTTATACCAGAATTACCTGGAAAGCTTTTAGAGTATGATATTGATGAGCTTAAATTATTATTTAAGAAATTAGCTGTATTAAGCTGATTTACAGATTGTCTAAAGTAATCACTACTTCCGAAATTCACTGATGCACTAAAAGAAGAATATGGAGATGACTTTGAATCTTTTGAATGACTCCATCTAATATTGTATACTGTTGATTTTGAATAATTAGGCAGGCCTCTTTCACCATTAATTAAGTTCTCATACCTAACAGATAAGTTTCCACTATACCTGTAATTCTTTCTATATTGAGAGTTTATATTTAACCCATAGCTTCCATTAGTATAGTAGTCACCTAAAATTGTTAAGTCTATATATTCAGAAATTGGTAAATAATAACCCCCATTTTGAAGAGAGTATCCCCTAGAATTACTTTCATTTATATTAGGTATTATAAATCCAGAGTTTTGTGTTTGTTGAGACGGAAAATAAGCAAATGGAAGTCCTATTGGTGTTGGAACGTTTTTTATAAATAAGTTTGTAAAACCAGTAACAATATTACCTCCTGGCACTAATTTACCTTTTCTTATTTTAAAGAAATAATCTGCTTCTTCAGTATCACCACCTAATAGATTTCCCCCAGTAGTTACTTTACCATCTTTTAAATAATAAACTGAATCATTCTGTTTTTTTGTCAAACTAGATAGGATATTTAATCCATTATCTTCTGATTTTGAATTCCATATAAGTGCTTTTTGATTATCAAAATTATATTTGATTGAATCAGGATTTACAATATTTGCTCCTTGCTTGAATGATGGATATTGAGATAAATTTCCTTCTTCATCAGCAATTCTTCCCGCATTAACAATATTTTCTTTATAGTCAAGTATAATCAATCCAGCTGTTAATTCGATATCTTCATACAAAATCTTAGCATTATTGTAAAGTATGATTTTGTTATTTTTTTGATCTATTATTATTGAATCTGTTGCATCGTATTTAATATTATCTAAGAGTAGAGGTTTTTTATCTTCCTGATTTATAAGACTATCTAATTCCTGAGAATTATTTTGAGTGTAAATAACATTTAAACCTAAAAGAAATGATATAACTATTAAAGCTTTTAAGTTTTTTTTCAAGATTTGAAATTGAGTTATTAACAAGACACTTAGGTTAATCAAAATTAATCATAATTTTATTATAATAATTACTTGATGAATTCATTTAAGTTAAGTTTCCTAGTCTTATTGCTATCAATAACAAACTTTACATTTTCTCAGCAAAATTCTGACTCTAGATTTACTGTTGTTGTTGATGCCGGACATGGTGGTAAAGATCCTGGTAACACTGGAAATGGATATTTAGAAAAGAAAATTGCATTAAGCATAGCTTTAAAGCTTGGGAAAAAATTAGAAGATAGCGGTGTTAAAGTAGTATACACTAGGAAAAGTGATGTATTTGTTAACTTATTTGAAAGAGCAAATATTGCCAATAGATCAAATGCGCAGCTTTTTGTTTCTATCCATTGTGATTCGCATACATCTCAAGCATATGGTGCGGGAACATTTGTTTTAGGTCTTCATGCCAATCAGAGAAACTTTGAAGTAGCAAAAAAAGAAAACTCTGTTATATTCTTTGAAGAAGATTATATCAATAAATATGAGGGTTTTGACCCAAATAATCCTGAGTCTGTAATTGGATTAACTCTTATGCAAGAGGAATATCTTGATCAAAGTATAGTTGCTGCATCATATATTCAAAATAGTTTTGTTAATAAGCTTAAGAGAAGAAATAGAACAGTTAAGCAAGCTGGTTTTATTGTCCTAAAGTATACTTATATGCCTAGTGTTCTAGTTGAAACAGGTTTTCTGACAAATAATTCTGAGGGTGCATATCTTAATTCATTTAGGGGTCAAAATGAAATGGCTGATGCAATTGCCTCTGCTATAATTGAGTATAAAAATGATTTTTTTCAAAATTTATCAACAACTAATTTGAGTAATGATTTAAATGAATCTAAAACATCATACAGGATTCAAATTGCAGCAAGTGCTAAACTTTTGGAACTTAAGCCATATAACTTTAGAGGATTGAAGTCAGTTGATGTAGTAAAGGATGGCAACTTGTATAAGTATTTGTATGGTAAACACTATACTTTAGAAGACGCAAAAAAATCTCTAGATGAGGCTAAAAAGAGTGGTTATCAATCTTCTTTTATAGTTAAATATGAAGATAATAGGTTAATGAGTTTAAACTGATAAAGTTTCTAGATATTTATCTAACTAAATAATTCTTATTTTTACACATAGAAACCTAAACTAACTTGAAACTATCTAAAGAAATCAAAGCAGCAATATTTGTACTTACCTCTATACTTTTATTCATATTTGGATTTAATTATTTAAAGGGTACATCTTTATTAGACAGACAAAAGACATTATATGCTGTTTATGATGAGGTAGATGGGCTATTAGTTGGTGCAAATGTAATGATCAACGGCCTATCAATAGGTAATGTGACAGAGTTGGATTTTCTTCCTAATTCCACAAAAATATT